>JAEEGL016970892.1_pt1 | contig 25240 bp, 17 predicted proteins | sample 9134231 | NCBI WGS metagenome assembly JAEEGL01 (sample SAMN16246548, study PRJNA631951) | gut metagenome | biome: gut microbiome; feature: rumen; material: fiber-attached | host: Bos | place: Iran: Karaj | collected 2018-10 | reverse complement strand
CATCAGGTCGTTGAACAGCGACTTGACTTCCTCTGAAGCTCGCGCAAAATCGATGAGCAAGTAGGAGTCGTACTCCTGGCGCGCAAATTCCTCAACGATGGTGGACTTGCCTATTCGTCTGGCGCCCTTTACGAGGAGTGCCGTCTTTCCGTCACGTTCCTTTTTCCATTGGAGCATGCGGTCATAGATCTTCCGCCTGAAAACCCTTGTGTCTGACATTTTTTATTAGATTTTTGGTGCAAAAATAAGCATATTTTCCAAAATCCCCAAATTTTTTTGCGCCAAATATTCCAAAATCCCACTTTTTATTTGCGGTAAATGTTCCAAAATCCCACTTTTTATTTGCGGTAAATGTTCCAAAATCCCCAAATTTGGACCTTAACCTTTTCTAAGCGTCATCGCCAGTGCGCAATGCGTTGATGTTTTTTTTCAGTTTTTTCGCATCTTTTTTTTCTCTGCGCAGAAAGATTGCGCAGAAAGTTTGTATCTTTGTGGCGCAGGAAGGTTGGTAACGGGGCCGCCGGACGAAGACGGACATCACGGCATTGTTGCGGTGAGAAATGTGGCATTACCGAAAATATACAAAATGTTTTCACATGCAGGAACGAGGATAGTTTCCCCTTGACGGATGCTTATGCCATTTATATTTGCCTTTCCCCACAAGCAAACAACAATAACGAAAGAATCACACTGGAAATCTATCTGCTGAGCCACCTGCACCACCAAACGATTAACTACAAAGTAAGGACAGTTAATAAGTTGCGAATTGGGTTTAGTACTATCATATGAGGTTCGGTACTCCGGCCACACCTGATAGTCGATTGCTTCCTTAGCCTCATCAATATGCAATTCACGGGGATTGCCATGTACATCTTTTCTTCCAAAATCATACACACGATAGGTAATATCTGAAGTTTGTTGTATCTCAGCCAGGAAATTACCTGCCCCGATTGCGTGCAGACGCCCTGCGGGGAGAAAATACAGGTCACCCTCATGGGCTTCGTGAGTAGCGATGACATCCTGCATAGGAGAACGGCCGTTCTGCGGTTCTGCCGTAGCCAGACGCTCGTATTCATCAGGGGTAATGCTTTTGGACAGTCCTGCATAAATTTTGCTACCGACATCACTTTTGATGACGTACCACATCTCTGTCTTGCCAGAGCAACCGTGACGCTCCATTGCCAGTTTGTCATCAGGATGCACTTGCACAGAAAGATCCTGACGCGAATCAATAAATTTGACAAGCAACGGGAATTTGTTACCGAACTTCTTGTAAATCTTCTGTCCTACAAGCAGACCTTTATATTTATCAATGAGCTCGACGAGGGTAAGGCCTTCGTCCACATCATCGACAAGCCCCCTGTGTATGGCAATACTTTCATGTCCTGGCACTCCGCTGATTTCCCAGCTCTCGCCGATATTGGGCTGTGCTGTATAAATACCTTTGAAGGGGGCTATCTGATAGCCGCCCCAAATTGTTGTTTTGAGATATGGCTGAAATTTATATGGTTTCATCTTACATTAGAATTTACGTTCCAAAATCTCCAGACACATACGACCATTGTGATATGGGCATTTCCAAAAACCAGCCTTGTCCTCATCGTGGTTGATTGTGCCGTCAGAACGACGGCTCCAATACCACTCTCCATTTTCGCGGTCAATTAGATTCTTATCTATATATTCCCAGCAGCGTGTCACATGGTCAAGGGCTTCTAAGTCTCCAAAATGCTGGTATATATTAATCCATCCCACTATGTTCTCTGCCTGTACCCACCAATGCAAATCATCGTCAACGATTCCCGTGTCGAGGTTTGCCTCATGTATCATGGAACCGTCGGCCCGTATTCCCTTCTTTGATGCTTTCGCCACAATCTTTACTACTGGTTCTACACGCTTGAGTTCGTCTTCGTCGCCAAGTACAAGAGCAGCTTCGTGCATAAGCCATGAACACTCTATGTCATGGCCGTAGCTCTCCAACCGACATGCTCCGCGTTTCCAATCATTCTCAAAAAAGAGGTCAAGATGATGTGTCTCTGGATTCAAAATCTTTTCCGTGAAGATCTCTATCAGATTGCGCAAGGCCTCCGCCACCCTGACAAACGTTTCAGAGGGAACTTCCGCCCTGAAAGCCTGAAGTGTGCGGAAGAGATTTGCGTATGGTTCTATGATGTGCAGATGGGTATTCTGCGACTTCGGATAATTAGCATCATGTTCTGACAGACGCATATCGGATATAGGATGCCAGTCGCGAGTCATGGCCTCAATATACCCGTTGTACATCTTGTCAAGAGCATGTGTTTCGATACAATCAAAGAGTTGCAATGCATAGTCCAAAGACTCCTTATCACCCGTGGCACGAGCGTACTCCGACAGTCCGTATACTGCAAAACCTATGGCATAGAACTGTTTTTTGGTGTCCTTGGGGTTTCCCCGATAATCAAGGCTCCAATACACCCCTCCATATTCGTGGTCTATGAAATGACTGATAAAATAGTCTTTTGCGCGTGTTGCCACCTTGAGGTAATTCTCACGGCCCAGCACACGATAGGCTGCAGAGAATGTCCACAATATCCTTGCATTCAGTATTGCTCCCTTGTCTGCATCGGGGTACAGGTTTCCATAGCCATCCATACGACCGTAAAAACCGCCGTAGACCTCATCCTGCATATTGTCCATCCAAAAACGCAGTATATTCTCCTCCAGCACTTGTTGTGCCGCCTGTTTCAATTGTTCTGTTGTCATTGTTTGCGCAATGCTTCAAGTTCTTTTGTCACCGTAAGCATCTTCTTTTCCGTCAGAGGATAGAACACTATGAGAGCCACACTTAAAGCAGAACCGAGTGCGGGTAGCAGAGACAGGAACATACGGATGCCCTGTATGGTATCGGCATTCTGGACGGCATTAGCCTGAAATCCGAAAGCAGCCAAAAGCCATCCCGTTATAGCCGTACCAATTGCCCAGCCGAACTTCTGACTCATGCTGCTGGAAGAAAAAATCAACCCTGTCGCCCTATTGCCGGTGGTCAGCTCACTATAGTCGGCACAGTCCGCATACATACTCCAAAGCAGGGGGAAAACGCTTCCTGCACAGATACTGATGAGCACTTGTAAAATGAAAATTAGAGCAAGCTGTTCGCGGTCAATAAAATAGAAGACGATGCTGAGAACGGTAGCTGTAATCATGGCCCACATGAATGTCTGCCTCTTGCCAATGATATTGGCCACAGGAGCTGCCGCCACCACCCCGATAATGTTTGAAGCCTGCCCCACGGCCAGATACAGTCCGCTGAGCACAAACGGTATGCCGGCAATCGTGACATCTCCGAATGCCGTTTCATCAACGAAGTATTTGAAGTAGTAAACTGTGGCTCCGTCACGAATACTGTTGAATATCAAAGAGGCAATGCCGGCCCCGAGCAATATCCACCAGGGGCGGTTGGACAGCAAATCCCTGATGTCCGTCTTCAGGGGAGTCTTCTCCACCTTCACCGGTCTTACCCTCTCACGTGTGAGGGCGAAGCACAGGAGAAAGAGTATTGTACAGGCTGCGGCAAACACGACCACAGCCATCAGCCATCCGTGTTGCTGAACCTCCTGTGCGGTGTCGCCTCCCGTAAAGGTGTTGACAATTGGTATAAAGAGCAGCAGGGCCAGAAACGAACCTATGTAAGCAAACATCATGCGGAAGGTGGAGAGGACATTCCTGTCCTGCGGATTGGGGCTCATCACTCCGAGCAGTGAGGCGTAGGGGACATTGATGGCGGAATAGACCATCATCATCAGCGAATAGGTTATGAAGGCATAGACCATCTTGCCGGTATCATCCAATTCCGGTGTATAGAATGTCAGGACGGCAAACACTCCGAACGGAACGGCCAGACAGAGCAGATACGGTCTGAACTTGCCCCAGCGGCTTTCCGTGCGGTCGGCAATGATGCCCACGACAGGGTCGAATAAAGAGTCCCATACACGGGTGATGAGGAACATGGTTCCCACGGCCGCCGCCGACAGACCGAACACGTCGGTATAGAAAATCATCAGATAAGCTCCAAAGAGTTTCCAGAACATTGACGACGACATGTCACCAAGGCCATAACCTATTTTTTCGCTTAACCTAACCATTGTTGCTTCTGTTTTTGTTAATCAGTTTTTTGATTGTCTCCACACTGGCGCTTGTTGTCAGCCCGTCTTCCGGCGTGTTCATGCAGTAGTCCGTGAGCCGGTCCACGCTGCTCACCGCAACGTGCAGGCGGGTGTCGGCCGTGGCATAGTAAATCAGCACCCGACCGTCATCGTCCATTATCCAGCCGTTGGAGAAGGCCACGTTCATCACGTCACCCACATATTCGTCCCCTTCGGGAGCCAAAAAGTAGCCGCCCGGCTGTGCGATGACCTTCGTGGGATCATCGAGTGCCGTCATATACATGTACAGCACGTAGCGCAGGCCGTCGGCTGTTCCCCTCACGCCGTGGGCCAGATGGAGCCAGCCCTTCGGGGTCTTCAACGGATGCGGCCCTTCGCCGTTTTTCACCTCCATGACCGTGTGATAGTGACGGGGATTAATGATTATCTCCTCCTCCACCTCGGCATGAGTGATGTCTTCACACAGGCCCCAGCCTATGCCGCCGCCCGACCCGGTGTCGATGAAGCCGTCCTGCGGACGGGTGTAGAAGGCATACTTTCCGTCCACAAATTCGGGGTGCAGCACCACGTTGCGCTGCTGCGACTTCGACTTCAGGTCGTGCAGACGTTCCCAGGTCTTCAGGTCTTTTGTTCGGGCTATGGCTGCCGAGGCTGTTGCTGCTGACAGGTCATTGGGTTGCGACTCGTCATGACGCTCTGCACAGAACACGCCGTATATCCAACCGTCCTCATGCTGCGTCAGGCGCATGTCATATACATTCGTCGCCGGAATCAGCGTGTCGGGCATCGTGACGGGTTCGTCCCAAAAGCGCCAGCCGTCTATACCGTTTGCGCTCTCTGCCACAGCAAAAAACGATTTCCTGTCGGCACCCTCAACACGACACACAAGCAGATAACGTCCGTCAAGTTTGATGGCACCGGCATTAAGCACCGCGTTCATCATGATACGCTGCATTAGGAACGGATTATCCTTTTCCGAAAAATCATAGCGCCACTCCAGCGGTGTGTGGTCTGCTGTCAGGATAGGATATTTGAATTTCTCATAAATGCCATTACCCCAAGGCAAAGCTACGTTGCTTCGGGTCAGCAACTCCTCATGGTGTTGCCTCAAGGCCTTAACCTTACTCTCAAAATCTGTCATAGTCATTATCAAATGCGGGTACAAAAGTACCCTTTTCTTTTATCATAGAATTACACTCACTTATCCATTCATGACACTTATCTTGTAATGTCCTTAAGCATCAGAACATTTCCGTTGCGCAGCATCTCTTTAAAGTAGAGTGCATTCTTCTCTCCCGGAGCCGGACCAAAGAATTCATGTCTGCCGGCATTGCGCCACACAAGGAAGTAACAGATGGGAATTTTATCTATCTGCGGCTTCAGCACGCGTGTCCACCACGTGGGATCGGGCAGATTTTTAAGCCCGCACTCCGTCAATGCCAGCAGCTTTTTAGACTGTTCGGCCTTGCTGGTCATCACACTCATATCTTCATTCAACTGACTGACGAACTCCTGCTCCGTGCCCCATTGGTAAGCATCCAGTCCCAAAAGATCGACTCGTTCATCACCCGGATAGGAATCAAAATCAGAGGATTTCAACCCCAGATTAGGACTCCAGCTCCACACAAGATTATCAAAACCCTCACTCAGCAGATAATCCTGTAACATACACCACAGAGCATAATACTCCTTCGGCTTGCATTGCTTGGCTCCCCACCAGAACCAGCCTCCGTTGTTCTCATGCCACGGACGGAAAATAATGGGTACAAACCGTCCTTTTCCGTCTTTGAGCGTAGCAAGGAAGGAGCGTACGTTTTTCATCCACAGCAAAAACTTACGGTGCATAGTTCCACCCGGCAGGATACTGGCCACCACCGTGGTGTCTCCATTATCCCACGCAGTACCTCCCGTCAAAGGATTGCGCGGATGCCACGATATCGTTACGATGCCACCACGGGCCACATGAGCAAGGAGTTCCTCACGCAGCCGAGTAAAGGGCACGCTGTCCAGATTTTTTTCATCGCCCATTTCTATACCGCCCAAATCAAACCCCATCACTGCCGGATAGTCGCCACAGGCTTCAAGAACATCGCTGCGCCCCTTCTCCCATGCCCAAGTGATACCGTAGAAGGGATCGTCTTGATGTCCGAACATATAGCCTTTGGCCTGCAGGCTGTTCAGGCGCTCAATAAGTTTTTGACGTGCCTGCGCTCCGGCTGTCTGCAAAAGCACAATCGCGCAAATGATTATGAAGAAATATCTTTTCATTATCTGTCATTTATTTCAGTTCGAAAACCCTTGAAGCATAGTCTTCCCAAAGTGGCACTTCTAAACCAACCGACATCAGGAACCTACCCGTGAACTGCTTGCCACTGAGAGAGCATGGCTTTTGTCCGGTGCGCACATTCTTTTCCTCCAAAGTATAGGTTTTATCCGGGTTGAGACCATCCAAGAGAATACGGGGCAATGTCTGGCCGTAGTAATTCTCTGTCTTGTAAACAAACAACACACCTTGCTGCTGCGACTCATCTACATACATGAGGGAAGCCACGCCCTTTCTGTCGTAGGGAGAAATCAGGCGGTAGAGGTCGCCCGTCTGCACCGTCTTCCGCAGCGCTTTGTAGTCCGTGAAACAGGTGGTACACTGCTGCCGCTCTTCGTCGGTCATATCCTTGGGCTGCAGCTCAATGCCGAGACGCCCGCTCATGGCCACGTCGCAGCGGAACTTTATCGGCGTCACGCGACCGCCAGTGTTCCAGTACGGACAATGGTTGATGTGGGCCGCCATCGTGTTGGCGGGGAAGAACAGGCTGGTGCCCCACTGGATGTAGACCCGCTGCAGCGCGTCGGTGTTGTCGCTCACCCAGAACTCGTCAAAGTAGGGCAACATACCGTAGTTGGCACGGCCGCCGCCGGAGGCACAGTCCTGTATGACCACATCGGGGTACTTCTCCCTGATGCGCTGCAACACCTTCAACAGGCCCATGTGGTAGTCCACGTACAGATTGGTCTGGCGGTTCATCGGCAGCCACAGCGAACCGACATTCTGAATGGACGCATTGGCATCCCATTTCAGGTAGGCTATCTCGGGATAACTTGTCAGCAGGTCGTCAACAATCTTAAAGGCAAAGTCCTGCACCTTGGGGTTGGTCATGTCCAACACCAGTTGTGTGCCGCCGCGGCCCAGTTTCAGTTCCCTGCCCTTCGTCTGCAATGCCCATTCGGGGTGTTTCTCGAAGAGCTCGCTCTTGGTGTTGACGGCCTCGGGTTCTATCCAGATGCCGAACCTGATGCCGCGCTGCCGTGCGGCCTCCGTCAGCGTCTTCAGGCCGCCGGGCAGTTTTTTCCGGTCCACCACCCAGTCGCCCAATGTCGAGGAGTCGTCGTTGCGCTGATATTTGTCGCCAAACCAGCCGTCGTCCATGACAAAGAGTTCGCCACCGAAACGGGCGATGTCGTCCATCATCTGTATCATGCGCTCCTCGTTGATGTCGAAATAGAGGCCCTCCCATGAGTTCAGCAGGATGTCGCCGGTCTGCATGCCGCGATGCGACATGCCCTCCGTGCGGGCCCACCGGTGAAAGTTGCGCGACACGCCGCCCATGCCCTCCGTTGAATAGCTGAGCGCCAGATGCGGCGTTTCAAACACACGCCCGCTCTCCAGCACATACTCCGAAGCCTGGGGATCAATGCCGGCGTAGAGGTGGTGCTCATGCTTGGTGGTGGTGTTGATGCGAATCTCGAAGTTGCCGCTCCAGCAGAGGGCGGCTCCGACGGTGCGCCCGCTGTGCTCCCGGGGCTTTCCGTCGAGCGAAATCATCACCTCCGGAGCATCCAGATGAGCATTGCGCGCCCCGTCGCTGTTACGGATAATCTGCAGCCCGCGCGTCAGCGGCTCCTGCGTCACATCGGCCTCCGAGGCCCAGTCGCCGTGGAGATGCGTCAGCCACGCATCGCCCCGCCGCAGCGTCAGATGGCCGGAGTCGAAGCGCTTGAGCAGAATGTCCTTCTTCTCCGTATGAGAGATTTCCGTCCACGTCTCTATCACGTCCACAGCCCTGTAGGCTTTGTAGCACACGCGCACGGTGACGGGCTGCAGCTTGTCGGCCAGAGTGAAGACGTGCACCACGGCGCGCTCCTGCTCCCGGCGCTCATAGTCCGTCACCTGCAATTCCAGGTTTTGGTCGCCGTTGGCATGCTGCACCTGAATGGCCGGCAGATGAATCATGTCCACCGTGCCGAAAGCAGGCAAAGCGGGAAAATTGAAGTCGTCGCCCGCATCGCGCAACTCCTGCATCGTGGCCGCGGGTTCACCGAAATAGGCCATGCGCAAATCCTGCCCTTCCTCTGCATGCAACAGCATGCGGGTGTTCGGTGTTTCCACCGTCACGTCTCCGCTCCATGCTGCGGCTGTCAATGCACCGCACAGGGCGGCACATGTAAGCATCATTTTTCCTGTCATATTCCTTTATGTTTATTTTACAAACACTTTCCTGCCGTTCCTTATGTATATGCCGTGTGCCGGCCGGTCCACACGCTGACCGCTCAGGTTGTACCACACGCCGTCGTCCTCACTGTCCTCTTCCACGGCCTCCAGACCGTCAACAGCAGTGGGCAGGATGCGCTCGCCGACCAGCGGGCGGGCATTGGCCGCCGCCATCAGCGTGATGTCGGTCAACTCAAGGGAATTGCCGTCGGGATACGTGATATAAATCAGCTTGAGCGACGCCATATCCCGGGGAATGTCCAGACTCACCTGAGTGTTGCCTGCCGCAGAACCGGCGGAGTATCCCATACGCACGCCGTCCTCCGTGGTGTATTCGATCTTCAATGTGACGGGGAAGGCGACGCTCTTGTAGTCCACCACGATAAGCGTCCTGTCGGCATACTCATCACCGTCAATCTCCCATCCGGCACGGCCCCAGCGACGGGTGGTGGTGATGTTGTGCGACAGCACGTCGTAGCGGGCGTTGAGCGTGTAGTTCAAGGCATCCAGGGAAACGGACTCCCCTCCCGTTTCGGGCTTATAAACGGCCACTTGGGTGACGGTGAAGCCGTCGCCGGAGAAGCAGAAGCCGTTGCGCAGCTGCTCCACCATGCCGTCCGTCAGAGCGAACCTGGCAATATAGGGGAAACTGCTCACGCCGTTCAGGTCGATGTCCTCCCCCACGGCTGCCGACGAGGCATCGCGCAACACAATCTTCGGCCATTCCTGCCTGGGGTCTCTGGCCGAAACGGTAACAAAGAAATACTCACCGGCTTCCAAAACGGCACCCCATTCCGCATCCTTTTCGCAGAAGTTGTTCCACGACACGGCGAGTCCCGCCTCATCTTTAAATATCACCCGGGTCTCCCCTTCTTCCAGAGGCTTCACCACAGGCTTGGTGCTTTCTGCATTGACGGCAATCTCCTCGAAAGCAAACGTGGCGGCATCGGTGGGCTGAATCTGCACCTGGTACAGTTTTTTCGTGTCGTCAAGTGTGAAGTAAAGGATTTCCTCTGCCTTGCCCATGATGACATCGGCGTCCGTCCCGTCTGTGTACTTCACATAGCACTTCACCGACATCTCGCGGTCGAAGGTGATGCGCAGCTCCTTGCCGCTCACTTCCTCGCCATCGCTTACGGTCAACTGGACACCCGTCCAACCTTCTGTGGTGGTTACAGTATGCGTCTCTGCATCGTAGGTCACCTTATCACCCTGTGCCTCTACCTTGCTTAAATCTGCCACGCCGTTTTCATCGAACGTGTTCGATACCGGCTCGGGTTCCGGCTCGGGCTCGGGCTCCGGGTCAAGCTCCATGCTCTCAAAGGTGATAGTGGTTGCTTCCTGATTCTGGATGATAACCTTTTCAATCTTTTTTGTGTTGTCTATCTCCAGCGTGTGCTTTTTCGTGGCTTCGCTGTCCATCATATCGACATCACCGCCGCCTACGTAGCCTACAAGTACTTTCAGCTTACTGTCATCGGTGGTCTTGATGACGAGTTTGCTGCCGCTGTAAGTAGAGTTCTCGCCTATCCACAACTGACCGCCGCTCCACGCATTAGTCACGGTGAGTGTGTGCGTTGTCGCATCGTAGCTGTTACCGTCATCAGCTGTGAAGTTGTCGAGACTGAATGCAGGCACCTCGGGCTCCGGTTCGGGTTCCGGCTCGGGTTCCGGCTCTTCCTCAGGGTCAAGTTCCATGCTCTCAAAGGTGATAGCGGTTGCTTCCTGATTCTGGATGATAACCTTTTCAATCTTTTTTGTGTCGTCCATCTCCAGCGTGTGCTTTTTCGTGGCTTCGCTGTCCATCATATCGACATCACCGCCGCCTACGTAGCCTACAAGTACTTTCAGTTTGCTGTCATCGGTGGTCTTGATGACGAGTTTGCTGCCGCTGTAAGTAGAGTTCTCGCCTATCCACAACTGACCGCCGCTCCACGCATTGGTCACGGTGAGTGTGTGCGTTGTCGCATCGTAGCTGTTACCGTCATCTGCAGTGAAGTTGTCGAGACTGAATGCAGGCACCTCGGGCTCCGGTTCGGGCTCCGGTTCGGGTTCCGGCTCGGGTTCCGGCTCTGCATCCGCGCTCTTCAGCGTCACTTTGGTGATGACGCTGTTGTCGCCCTTATAGATGTAGATGTTCTCGCCACTGAGGGCTGTCAAGTCATCTCCGGTCAGAGTGATTTCAAATGTGTTTTGGCCGCCGTTGACCCAGGGCCACTGGTTGTTGAGCGAGGGGATGGCCGTTTCGCTCCATCCGTTGCCGGCGCCCTTATAGCATATCTTGAAATTCGCACCGCCCTCCGGCACCGTGACATACACGCACAGGACATCCCCGGCCTTGAACGTCGCGATGGTTTCGCTGTTGATTTCGATGCCGTCGGAATAGTTGCCCTCCCACAGCACGGTCTCCGTGGCAAACGCTGCCACACCGGCCATGAGCAGCATGAGGATTGATAATATCTTTTTCATCTTGTTACCGATTTTAATCTGTTATTACTTTTTTTCCAATCGGAAGTTGGCCAGTCGGAAGTCCACAGTCACGTTTCTGAAGGGTTGGAAGCCCACGTTGAGCGTGACCTCGCCGCCGGGCAGGCCGTTGGGAGCCATCTCCTTCAACGGGCAGCGCACGGTCTGCCACTGTCCGTCCGTGTCCAAATCGGTGCCGGGATTCCAGCGGCAGCTGTTGTCCCAATCGCCGTTCCAGGCAAATTCATAGCCCTTGCTCAAGAGCGGACAGCCGCTTGCCGTCATCACTTCAAACACGAAGTTGCAGTCCTCGACTTCGGACGCGGTCAGGGCTTCCAGGCCGGATTGCGCGTAGGCAAGTTCCACCCACGCCCATTCCTGCAGTGTGCCGCTGAAGTGGAGACACGAAACGCCGTCATACGTCTCCGTCGTCACACAGCGGTCGCTCAACTGCTGAACGGCCTCGGTAATGTCCTCAAAAATCAGCCCGTCGGTGGGTCGGAACATTACGGTCTTCGTCTGCTTCCCGTTCTCGTCGTTCCACGTGAACAGCAGCTTGCTGTTGTCGGGCGTGCCGTCGGGAATCTGCACCTTCATCGAAGTGTTGGTGACGTCGCTCACGGCGAGCCGTGTGCCGTCGATGGCAACGGTGGCCTCACCGCTTGCAAAGCCGAAATTCCTGAAATTCAAGCCGTCCACTTCTACGGCTTCGCCGGCATGGGCAAACTCGTTGCGCAGGCCGTTGATGATGAGCCGGGTCTCCACCTTTTGCTGCTGCTTCTGAATGCGGAAGTTACCCATACGGAAATCGGCGTCGCACGCCGTGTTGGGCGTGAAGACAAAACCGAGCGTAAACTCGTCTTTTGTGAATGTCGTGCCTGCTTCCATCAGCTTTTCCAAAGGAATATGGAAGGTCTGCCACTGTCCCTCAGTGTTGAGTTCCGCACCGCGCATCGGATCAAACTCATAGCGGGGGCCGCCGTTGATGCTCAACAGCAGGCCGTCGTCCGCGCCGTCGTAGAAAGAAGGCAGGGGATGACCGACTGTGGTCAGGAATTCGAAGGCCAGCTCGTATTCGCTGATGTCGATGCCGCCGAGTTGGGGCTCCGATGCGCTGAAAGCCGTCTCTATCCACTGCCACTGCGCCACGCTGCCGGAGAGGTGGAGATGCGGATAGCCCAGCACGCTGCGCGTATCGGGCACGTCCTCGTCGTATTCGAAGGTGACGCCCTCCCCCGTCTTGGTGCAGGCGGTCGTCAGGTCTTCAAACAGGATGCTTTCCTTCGGGCGGAAATTAAGGGTGCGCAACTGCTTCCGGCGGTCTCTGTCGAGCCAACTGACCAGCAGCACGCTGTTGTCGGGCGTGCCGCGGGGTATGGTGACGCTCATCGACCCGTCGCTCACGTCGCTCACATTGAGAGGCGTGCCGTCGAGCGTGACGGAGGCCTCGCCGCGTCCGAAACCATAGAGGGCAAAGTAAGCTCCGCTCAGCTTCACCGTCTCGCCGGCGGCACAAAATTCGTTGAAGAGGCCGTCGAGCCGCAACTCGGGCAGCAACACGCGGAAGCCGTAGTCCCCGGTCCCCATATCCGTGGTGTACTCTATCTTGTTGACCTGCTCCAAGCTCACCTCTTTGGGGATTCTGACCACAGCCTTCCGGCTTGAAGAGTAGGCCTCGCTCAGGTCGGCCTCCACGGTGTTGAAGCGGATGCGCGTGGCGCGGTTGAGGTTGGTGCCGACAATGCACACCATCTGCTCGGGATTGCCCTCAGTGAGGCGGTTGGCGAAGGCCGTGTCGGAGATTTCGTAAACACCCGAGATTTGCGGCGCTCCCGTGTTGACCGCATCGGCCGCCGACGTCCATCCGTCGTCCATGTTGACCACATCGTTACATGCTGCCAGCACCACGGTCAACATTGTTCCTATGATATATCTCAGTTTCATGATTCAAATGTCATCATTCATTATTAATTCTTCACTTTTCACTTTTCACTCTTCACTGCCTTACCTCCATCCGGGGTTGTTGCCCGTGATGGCCTTGTTGGTGTTGAGTTCCTGCTCGGGGATGGGATACAGCTCGTGCTTGTTGGCCTGACGGCTCTTGGAGATGCCGCCGTCATCAGTGCCGTAGCCCTCGGCCAGATTGAATCCCAGGTTCATGGCATCGACGTAGATGCCCCAACGGATGAGATCCCAGCGACGGTCCGCCTCGCAGGCCAACTCCTTGGCACGCTCCTCGATGATGGCGGAGCGCATGGCGTCCTTCGTGGAGAGGTCGCGGCTGTAGGTGGTGGAGGGGTTGCCCCTCAGGGCGTCGAAGGTGCCCACGCCGTCGGGATGCGAGCGGTCGAACACCTTGTCGAGCCACTTCTCCGCGCCGCTCAGGTCTCCCCTCTCGTTCAGCGCCTCGGCATACATCAGACAGACGTCGGCCAGTCGGAGGAAGGGCCAGGGAGAGTCGGCGTTTTCGATGGCATTGTTGAGCACGTCGGCATACTTCATCGTGTAGGCGATGTGGTATTCGTCGTAGCTGTGACTCCACGCCACGTTGGGATCCAGCTCCGGATGCACGTAATGGCCCTCGGGGTCCTTCTCGTCGTAGCCCTCGGGATAGACGTTGCCCGAATTGCTGTCCTCCTGATAGTAGTTGCGCCAGAAGTGCTTCACGCCGTCCACGATGCGCGAGTCCTTGCTGTCAAAGAGGGCATACCAGTGGCGCGTGCATCCCAAATAGCCGCCGCCCTGAATGAAGGGCGAGCCGGGGGACTTGAAATAGCCCTGATACTGGGTGTGCACCGAACTCTTGAACTTGGCGTCGCCGCTGGGCACATAGACGCAGAACATGAATTCCGGCGCCGTGCGCATGTTGTAGGACCACAGCTCGCGGAACGTCGGCACCAGAGAATAGGCGCCGAACTCGCCGTCTTCCAACAGGCGCTTGCCCCAGGCGGCAGCCTCTGCATAGAGCGCGGCGGCGTCCATGTCCTCGTAGCCCTTCACGACGGTCTTCTCCAGGGGGATGGTGTGGAGCGGCTCGTAGGTCGTGGCGCCGTTCTCCGCCTTGCGGTAGGGGTGTCCGTTGAGCACGGTGATTTTCGTGCCCGCAGGCATGGCGGCCGAGGCGGCGGTGGCGTAGGCCTTCACCAGCAGACCGGCGGCGCTGCCGGCGGAGACGTGTCCGCTCTTGAATTTGCTGTTGTCGATGGTGTACATCTTCGAGGCGGCGTCCTTCAGCAGGCGGAAGATTTCGTCATACACCCGGGCCACCGGCACGCGGGGATTGCTGTATTCGAACGTCGTGTTCTCCTCTTCCGGCACCAGGGGCACGGGGCCGTAGGCGCGCACCAGCAGAAAATAGGCTATGGCGCGGTGAAACTCCAGCTCACCGATGGCGTTGTTCTTCACGTCGTCGCTCACATTGGTCATGGCGTTGATTTTGCGCGTCGCCAGATTGCTGCGCTCGATGAGCCCGTAGCAGCCCTTCCACAGAGCGTCGATGGCATCCGTCTCACCCTGGAAACTGCCGGAGCCCAGGGCACCGAAAAACCATGAGGGCCCCGTGATATAGTCGGCATCCAACTCCAACACCTGCGGGAAATAGCCCCAACAGAACATGTCGTAAACCCATTTGCTATAGACACCTGTCACCCAGTAGTTCAGCGACTCTTCGGAGTCAGTCAGCTTGTCGTCCGTGGCCTGCGACGATGTGTCCTCATCAATGAAGCTGCACGAGGCGAGGCCGCCGCACAGGGTCAGCAGCATCAGACCTGCAGCCAGTATATTTTTCATTTTCATATTGCTTTTCATCTTTTTGGATTAGACTCGTGTGATCAGAACACCACGTTAAGGTTCAGCGTGTAGCTGCGTGCGCTCGGATAGGAGTAGCTGTCCACACCGCGACGGCTCGCGTCGCTGGCAAAGGCGTTGACATCGGGGTCAAACCAGCTGTATTTTGTGATGGTGAACACGTTGTTGACCGTGAAGGCGACTCTTATCTTTTCGATAAACTTGGCCGGCTTCATCCAGTCGTAGCTGATTGTGAGGTACTTCATCTTCACGTAGGAACCGTCTTCCACGAAGCGGTTGCTGATGGGCCAGGTGCGCGAATCGGCGTCCAGCGCTTTCGGGTAGGTGGCCGTGGAAGCCGTCTGGGGCGTCCACCGTCCGAGCCATGCGTCGCGCGTGATGTTGGAGGTCTTCAGCAGTTTGATGTCGTAGAGGTTGGCGTTGAAGATGTCGTTGCCCTGCGAACCCTGCATCATGAAGCTCAGGGTGAGCCCCTTCCAAGAGACGTCGCTCGTGAAGCCGTAGATAAAATCCGGATTGGTGTCGCCGATGATGCGACGGTCTTCTGCCGTGATGTAGCCGTCGCCGTTGTAGTCGCGGTATTTGATTTCACCCACCATCTTCAGGGCTTCCGCATCGGAGAGATTGGCATACTGTTTGAGGCTGCGCACCTCGGCCACATTGTCGAAGAATCCGTCCTCCACATAGCCGTAGAGCGTGCCCATCGGGCATCCGTTGCGCTGGAGGAACACCTGGTCGGCCTTGCTCCACAGGGCGGTGGAATACTGGTCGCCGCTGAGTCCGCTCATCTTGTTGCGGTTGAAAGAGATGTTGCCGCTGATACTCCACTTCACGGGCGTCTTGCGGAAGATGTTGTAGTTGATGGACATTTCCAAGCCCTCGTTGGTCACATTTCCGCTGTTGATGAGCATGTTGCTGTAGCCCGAGGAGAAGGGCAGCGAGACGTTTTGCAACAGGTCGCGCGTCTTCTTATAGTAGTAGTCCACGGTGAACTGCAGGGCATTGTCCATGAAGCCGAAGTCGATGCCGGCGTTAAACTGCCCCGTGGTCTCCCATTTGAGGTCGGGGTTGGTGGGGCCGCGCCAGTCGATGGTAGAAACGCCCGACTCCAGGCGTCCGCGATCGTAGGCATAACTTGCTGCGTCGAGCAGCGTCACGGTGCGGTAAGAGCCGATGCCCTGGTTGCCGGTCTCGCCGTAGCTCAGGCGGAACTTCAGATTGCTGAACACATCCCAGTTTTTGACAAACTCCTCGTCGCTGGCCCTCCAGGCAAAGGCGCCGGAGAGGAAGGTGGCCCACTTGTTGCCCGTGACGAATTTCGAGCTGCCGTCGGCACGGATACTGGCCGTAAAGAGATATTTATCCAAAAGGGAATAGTTGACTCGTGCAAGAAACGACTCCAGCGTCTGCTTACCCTGATCACTGGAAATAAGCGGTTTGTCAATATTAAAACCGATATTGGTGTCCACGGTGGCAAACGAGGGATAGTTTGTTGCCGTCATTGACGAGTTGTCCCAGACACCTTTTTCAAAGGTCACACCGGCCACAGCATTAAGTCTGTGGATGCCAAAGCCCTTGTCGAAGGTGAGCAGCGACTCCGAGGTGATGCTCTTCCAGATGTTGGCTGCCTTGCCGGCTTTGCCCATCGTGGGATTCTTGCCCTCGAAGGTATATTGGTCATAGAAAGTGCTGCGGTGGTTGTCGTTGTAGCCGATACCGAGATTCTGACGGAATTTCAGCCACGAGGTGATTTTGGCTTCGGCGTAGGTGCTGCTGAAAAAACTGATACCCTTCAGTATGTCACTTGCGCCGTTGATATAGCTGACGGGGTTGGCTGCCAGCCAGTTGAGCATATCCAACTGCGACGTGTTCATCGTCACGCCGTAGGTGGGCGGAAAGAGCAGCGCGGAGCGGATGATGCCCGTGTTCTCAGAGCTGTTGGTGCGCTGGAAGTCCGTGGCCTGATGGGTGAAGTAGGCGCTGGTGCCGACTTCCAGCCATTTGGCCAGATGACGGCTGATGTTCAGGCCCAGGTTGTAGCGCTCGTAGCCGGTGTTTTTGATGATGCCCACCTGCTTGGTGTAGCCGCCCGAGAAGCTGTAGTAGCCCTTGTCGCTGCCGCCGGAGACGCTGACGCTGTAATCCTGCTGCGTGCCCACCTGATAGATTTCGTCCTGCCAGTTGCTGGTAGCCAGTTCCCTGGGGATGCCGTCCTTATCTATAACGATGCGAGCACCACTGTCGTATTCCTCCGGTGTGCCGAAGTAACGTCCTATCTGAGCATCGTAGTGTCCGTCGTAGGCCACAGAGGATTGAGTTCCGTTGTAAGTCACGGAATTCTGTATGCCCTCATTGATGAAGCGGGCGTAGTCGCCGGCGCCGAGCATCTCCACGCGGCGTCCGATTTTCTGCACGGAGAATCCGGCGTTAAACTCCACCTTGGCCTTGCCGGCCTGCCCCTTCTTCGTGGTGATGATGACCACGCCGTTGGCGCCGCGGCTGCCGTAGATGGCGGTGGCGGAGGCGTCCTTCAGCACCTCGATTTTCTCAATGTCGTGCGGATTGATAGAGGCCAGGGGGTTGTTGGTCTGCGAGGTGTACTCATTGGCACCGCTGGTGGGCATCGTGCCGGTCTCATACGGTATGCCGTCCACGATATACAGCGGCTGGGTGCTGGTCGTCGTAGAGTTGGCGCCGCGCACGGTGATGCTCACGCCGGCACCCGGTGCACCGTCGTTTTGATTCACCTGCACACCGGCAATCTTGCCCTGCAAGGCGTGAGCCACATCGACCTGTCCGCCCCTCATGATATCTTCACTCTTTATCTGGGAGACGGCTCCTGTCAAATCACGCTTCTTCATGGTGCCGTAGCCCACGACCACCACTTCGTCCAGAGCCTTCTGGTCTTCCTGCAGCGTGATTTCCACCACCACCTTGCCTCTCACGTTGACCACCTGAGTCTTGTAGCCCATCATCGACACCTGGATGATGTTCTTGCCCTCGGGCATATCGAGGAGGAAGTTGCCCTCCATGTCGCTGATGGCGCCGGCATTGCTGCCCGGCACCTTGATACTGGCCCCCATCAGGGGCTCTCCGGGCAGCGCGCCGTCGAGCACGCGGCCCTTAATCTTGTTTTGCGCATTCATGCCGATGCCGAACAGCAGCATCAGACAGAATAAAATACATTTTCGCATGGCTTTCTGTGTGTATCTGAGGTTAGTATAGTTTATTGTGCGGAAATCAGCTCTATGCGGGTGAGTTTGAAGCCCAGCCCGGTGACCACCAGGCCGTTGGTCTTCGCCTTGTCCAGACTCACCTCGTCGAAGGTCATCACCACGTCGTTGCCGTCGAGGGGATACCACACGGGCTCCTGTGCGCCGGTGAGGTCAAACCATTTGCCCTTGTTCTCGCGAAACGACATCTGGGGACTGGGGCAGTCGGGCAGCAGCTCGTAGTGCACCACGACCACATCGTTCTCCGTGCATTCTTGGAAAGGCTCCGCCGTCAGGCGCAGGTTGCCGCTCCAGTCATTGGGGAAGAGTTTCTCTCCGTGGAAGAGTTCTCCGGGCTCCAGCTTATACTCCCTGGGGGCGCGCTGCACGCCGGTGAGGTCTTCGTTGCGCTGCCCGGTGAACGAGATGATGCCCACCTGCGTGAGCCTGTAGCCCTTGCCGCCGATGCGCATTGCGGGATTATCACCCTTGCCTGCCAACTGCAATTTCAACAGAGGCACGTCGTCGTTGATGTAATACACGCAGCCGTCCTGCCCCACGGGGATGCCGTTGGTCGAGGGCTCCAGCACGTTCCATGTGAAGTCCATGATTTTGGCGGCGGCGTCCGCCTCCACCTTCGTGGCGTGGAGATGCAGGCCGTCGCCCACCTTCAGCCCCTTGAAGCAGCGGGCGGGCAGTTCCACCGATTCGCTCCAGTCGCTCTTCATCTGCTTCGAAGGGCCCCGCCACACGATGCGCTCCTCAAACTCGCTGCCCGGCGTGAGCGTCACACGCAGGATGCGGTAGTCGTGGCCGCCGATGAAGCAACCGCGCGCACGCAATATATTAAGGATGTCGTCGGTCAGCTTCATGCGGAAAGGCCCGCTCACGTTGAAGCATCCGTATTCCGGCGCCACGCCCTGCCAGGTGTCGGGGTCCTGGAAGGCGGCCTGCGCCGTGCGCTTGGCCTCGTCGTTGTACACCGTCACCACATCGCCGGCCTCGGCCTTCTCGAAGTGGCGTCCTTCCAGCAGTATGTTGTCTCTCCATCCCGCGCCGATGGTCTTCGGCCCCAGCAGTATGGTGCGCTCGTCGGCCTGAGCCCACAGGGCCCACGCCGCAGCCAGACAAAGCAGTATGCTTCTCATCGTCGTCCTCCTTCCCTATTTAGCGTTTTTCCACTCCTCGCGGTCCATGGCGTAGCCGCTCCCGAAAGCGTCCTTCCACCACTCTTCTCCGGCAAACTGGTGCGTGTCGCTGTTGCCCTCGTTGTAGGCGGCGTCGTACCAGGTCATGAACCAGCTCCAGCGGGAGCCCTGCTGCCAGATCTTCGACCAGAGCGACATGCGCACCTCGTCGCCGTTGCCGCATTCGGCCAGGGTAATCATCTTCGTGGGATACTGCTTGGCGAGCGCCTTGTACTCCTTCATCAGGGGATACATCAGGGCGGCGTAGTTGTCGCGGCCCACGATGTCCACCTCACTGTCGCCGGGATACCAGCTCTCGTCGCCGGTCTGCGCCGTCCACACCCAGATGAGGTTGTTCAATCCGTGGTGGTTCACCAGCCGGTCGTACATCCAGTGCCACAGCTTCTTATAGACCTCGGCACCCTTGCTGCCCCACCAGAACCAGGCACCGCCGCCGTCAAACTCGTAGGTGTTGCCGGCCGCCTCGTGGAAGGGGCGCCAGATGACGGGAATATTTTGGGCCTGCATCTTCTTCAGATAGCCGGCCACCTGATCCACGTCGTGGATGGCCTGCCGGTTTTCCGCCGTGCCCTCGACATAGACCTTTGCGGGGTCGAACGAGGTCTCTCCGGGCTTCTCGCCGGGCGAGCACGTGAGGTTGACGCCGTTGTTGGCCTTCACCTGCCAGTGCCACATGCAGCCCACGATGCCGCCGGCCTGGTGCCACTGGTTGACGGGCGTCATGTCGGAGTAGTCGAGCCAACCGTTGGGGTTCACGTCTTTTGAGGCGTGTATGTTGATGAAGTCAAACACGTTGAGTGCGGGCCACTTGCCGGTCCACCGGTGCACATTTTCGGCATCGCGGTAGTTCCAGTCGATGTTGGCCACCACGCCCGACACGGCCTTCTTGCCGTAGAAGGAGAGCAGCTTCGTGTAGAGTTGGCGAGCCTCCGGCGTGGCGTTGGGGTTCACCGGCGCCGTGCTCAGCACGGGAGCGGCGGGAACGGGAGCGGCTTCCTCCTGAGCTGCAGCAGGTGCGCTGTCCGGCTGCGGCGCGGCCTCTGCATCTTTCCCGCAGGAGCAGAGGACAAACAAAAGTGAGAGTAAAAGACTGTTTTTCATGTCGTTTTTGGATTAGTTTTTTATATGTTGCGCTGCAAAGATATTGTATTTTGTTCACACTCATTGACACTATCTTGCTTTCTCTTGACACTTTGCTGCCATTTTTCCCGTTTTCACCAACAAGGCGGCACCTCTACGAGAGAGAATGCCGCCCTGCCACGAGAAGATTAACTTTTAAAAACTTTTAAAAACAACTAACTAACAAAACTTAAAACCAAAACTTACTTTCTTCCTCTTCGTTCCCCCACACGGATTCACGGGAGAGGTCTTCCATTTGCCCCTCTTGGTATGAGTCACTGCTCACCTCCACGGTGCTTCCAATCATCAAGTTGCCGATGGTTTTTACTTCTACGACCGACATTTGGGGCTGAATATATTGTTTTTTCATTGTCATATCGTTTTATGTTGTATCACTTCATGTTAATTCTACATCAAAAGAGCACTTTCTTGCCGTTCAGGATATAGATGCCCTTAGTGGGCTTCTCCACGCGCTGTCCGTTGAGGTTGTAGTACACGTTGTCGGCCTTCACGGGCTGCGCTGCGCTCTTCACCTCGTCGATGGCAGTGGGATCGTCCTCGAATTTCAGCACCAGACGGGCGTTGTGATCTGGAGTAATGTCAGTTTCTGTCTCCAGATAAGCTCTGTGGGCTGCGAGAGTATGATCGGCCACCAACTTAAAGAAGCCAATTTTTGTGTTGTCATTCTTATCTTTTGCGTAGATGTAGCGGAATTTTGTATCTTCGCTTTCGGATGCCTTGACAGTGCCCTCACTTGTCTGTCCTTTCAAATAAGTAGCAGCAGGATAAGTGGCAGATGCGGCTACAGGCACATCATACGTTCCTTCTGGGCCTTTGAGTATATAACCGCAATATTCCCATGTGGTGGCATTCGTGGCGGCGGTCAGCGTTACGGTTCCCGTAGCTATAGCTGATACATAATAAGGAGTGACCCCTGTGCCTGAGAAGTCGAGATTCTTGGTGCTGCTGAATGTGGCGATGCCATCAGAGCCGATAGTGGCGGGCACGCAGTCGTAGCTGTCAGCATATGTCAGCAGGTCAACGGCACTCAACATGGCGTTTACTCCATTAATGACGATGCCGCCAGTCTGTATGCTCTCCAAGATGGTGGCTGTCGTAATCTCAAACTCCACAGTAGCAGCTTCTGCCGTCGTGCTTACGCTGTTCTCACCACCGGTGAATGAAGAATAACCGCTGTTACAGATGTTGATTTTTCCTGACTCGTCAGATGTATATGTCACCTTTAGTACGTCACCTTTTTTAGCTCCCGAAAGAATGTCTGTATAGGTAGAACTTGTTAATTGCAGTCCGTTCCAGTTGTCAAGGTCGTGTGGTGTATCGCCGCTCCAAACGCTGGTAGTACTTGTCGGCGATACTGCTGAAATTAGCGAAACCTTGGTTATCGTGCTGTTATCACCCTTATAGATATAGATATTTTGTCCAGATAATGCGGTAATATCAACAGCCGTCAGAGCGAAATCTTTATACGTTTCACCGCCATTCACCCAAGGCCATTCACCAATTGAAGGGATTATATGCTCTGCCCAACCATCCACTGAACTTTTGTATACAATCTTGAAATTTGCTCCACCCGCGGGAACAGTAACATACACTCGGAGTACATCACCTTCCTTGAAAGTTGCAACGGTCTCAGCGTTCAATTCAACTCCACTTACGTAGGTATCTTCCCACAGCGTTGTTTCGACTGTCTTCGCATTCACCCCGCCGACGAGCGTCAGCAGAGCCACAATCATAAAGTAAATTCTTTTCATACGAATCATTATTTAATTTAATATTATTTGAATTGCACTTTCTTACCATTGTAAATATAGAGGCCGCCCTTGACAGGCTTCTCCACACGCTGTCCCTGGAGGTTGTAGTACACGTTGTCGGCCTTCACGGGCTGCAACGCGCTCTTCACCTTGCCGACGGCGGTGGCGTTGTCCAGCTCAATCATGGTCAGCGTGGCGTTCTTGCCCTTCACCACAATGCCCTTCTCGCGGATGCTCTCCTCCGTGGCAGACGTCACCTTGTAAACCACCGACTGAGCGGCCTCCGATGCCTCGGGATTGAAGCTGCCGCCCTCAAACTCCGAATAGCTTCCGGCGTCGCACACCCCGATGAAGCAATCCTCCAAAGCATTGGTGAAGGTGACACGCACCACATCGCCCGCCTTGGCGTTGGCGAGAGCACCCTTGCCGTCGTAGCGCAGGCTCTCCAGCTGTCCCCAGTCGCCCAGCACCAGCGTGCCGCTCCAGAGCTCCTTCACGCTGCTGCCCGTCACGGTGATCTTCGTCGCCGTCCAGTTCTGACCTCTGAGAATGAGACCGCGGTCAGCAATCTCTGTGGCAACGGTGGCCTCAGACACGGTGTAGCTGATAACATTGTTGTCAAAACTGATGGCAAGGTCGGTCCATTCCCATCCGCTACCGGCTTTGTAGGTGACAACATACTGAGGGTCACCATATTCTACCCCTGTCACTTCCGTATATATCTTTATGATATCACCTACGGCAAGGCCGCCGAAGATGCCGGAAGGCGTTTCAAACTGAGTTCCCGGAATGTCAGAGTTCCACGAAATGGCCTCATTACCGGTCCACTTCTCGGTTTCCACCATCTCTGCGCTCATATTCGAGCACATAAATGAAAACATAAGTAAAAAGTAGAGTTTTTTCATAGTAATAATATTATTAAATAGTGGTTTTCATCATTTTCGAGGACAAAGGTAAGGCAAATTTGATATAAGAAATGACACAATTATTACCAATACCGACACTTTGCCGATATAGTATTAATTATTTCAAAAAAATGAGGTCTACCCCTAGCGCAATGTTGAGGAATCAGAAAAGCAGCTTGGTCTTCTGATATTTTTCACGGAATTCCGTAGGACTGCAACCCTTACGTTTGCGAAACAATCGATTAAAGTTGCTCAGCGTGTTAAAACCAGTTGTCCAGCAAATTTCAGCCACAGTATCAGTAGTATCCACTAATAGACGGGCGGCATGTCCCAAACGGACATCTACCACATACTCACTGACATTCTTACTTGTGCGCAGCTTAAAATAGCGACTGAATGCAGCCGGTGTCATTCCGACAAGATCGGCCAACATCTCCAAACTCATCGTGTCGGAAAAATGTTGGTCAATATAGTTCTTCACCTTTAATATGCGTCGCGACTCACTCTCCACATCCACTTTGGCAAAAGCTGAGGAAGAGAGTTCGCGAGCATCATCGAATTTCGAGAGTTCATAAAGAATACCGAACAACTCCTGCACGGCATAAAACCCCTCACTGTATCCGGACAGTCGCATAATATGGGGATATATCGTCATGATGGCCTGCACAGGAAAAGCCAGCCCCTGACGTGCTCGTACCAACATGTCATATATGGACTTGAAGGCGTTGGTGTGGAAGGGCGATGTGGGCGCCTCGAAGTCGATGTTGAACTGCACCGTCACCTCGTGGATATCCTTACTCTTGCATTCATGCTGTTCCCAGACATGTTCCAAATCAGAACTGGTGATAAGCACCAAGTCATAATCACCTATCACCTCGCTGGAGTCACCCACTATGCGCAGACATCCTGCGGCATTCTCCACAAAATTCAGTTCGAAAACATCATGTCTATGAATGGGATATGTGAATTCCTTCTTGTGACGGTCTGCCACATACATGAAGTCATCCTCCCTTATAGGCGTTATCTCTCGCAAAATTCGTGATTCCATGTCCGTTATTCAAAGTTATCGATGACAAAGATACAACATTAATCCTGCTGTTTGCAAGTTTTGGGCCATCTATTTTCATCTGCATTAAAAAAAAAACGGCAAAGATAACCTCAGGCATACCTTTCGCACGACCTAATGACCCCCTAAACATACTCCAGGCAAGCCTTTGGCAAACCCTTAGTGCTTGCTAGGGTATGCTTAGGGTATGCCAAGGGTATGCCAAAGGTTTGCCTAGGGCTTGCGAACACCTCACAGATGATGCTCCGTGTCGACGACTTGGCCGGAGAGGATGCGGAAGGAGTTGAGCACCGGGCGGTCGCCCTGCAGGGAGAGGATGCGCTGTTTGCCGTCGGGGGCTTGGAATTTGAAGTCGTGAGCGTCACTCACGAGTTGCACGCCGCCCGTACCTCACGGTCATTGAAGCTGCTTACCTCTTACTTTAACGTGGCCTTGAAGGCACGGAATTTGGCGAGGAGCTCGCTGTGGGCTTTCGGATTGAAGAAGAAGATGCGGGCATCGTCGTCCTTGAGCTCCAAATAGCATGGATTCTTCAGTTTGTGGAGGAAGTTGAAGTACATCATGCGGTCATCTTGGTCTTCTTTTTTCAAGATCGAAAAGTTATCCTGTTCGTCGCAGATGATGTACTCGTCTTTCAATTGGGCCTTTTCCTCCTCGGTAGCCAGTTCTCTCGCCGCATGCCAGCCTACCAGCGGACGCTCCATGTTCCAGTATGGGGTCTGCACGATGAAGTACTTCTTGCCATCCTTGAAAAACTGCGGCAAGGCATAGCGGAAGTGTTGGGTTTGCTTGACAAGGTTTCTCTCCAGAGCCATCTCCAGCACGAAGTTAGCCATATCGATGTTCTTAATGCGTTTGTCCTTCGGAGCGAGCGCATTGTCCATGAAGGCCTCTGAAACCCTCATGTAGGCACGATTGGGGTACGCCCCCATCATAGAAAAGCCGTACATCAGTTTGGTGCCGATGGTCACGGGGTCGTAACGTCCCAGTTCCTCCTGAAAGCCGTCCATGGCCATGTCCAGATAGTCAAAGGCATTCTCGTAGCTCTGCTTCTGAT
>JAEEGL013117461.1_pt1 | contig 25241 bp, 22 predicted proteins | sample 9134231 | NCBI WGS metagenome assembly JAEEGL01 (sample SAMN16246548, study PRJNA631951) | gut metagenome | biome: gut microbiome; feature: rumen; material: fiber-attached | host: Bos | place: Iran: Karaj | collected 2018-10 | reverse complement strand
GACGGGCCCGCAGGCGCAGCGGCTAGAGGCCTGCCCGTTATCGGATTATAGCATGTCTATACTGTCCGACCGCAATGAGTTCTTCTGGGCGCGTATGGCGGCCTCCAACCTTTTCCGGAGCTATTTTTCCGTTTCCGTCGGAAGCATGGAAGGCACCGCGTGCCCGAGCTCCGCGTAATACGGGGCCGGCGTCATCCACTTTTTCATCACCGCCAGGACGTGGACCTGCCCGTCCGTCACCAGGCTCTCGGCGCCGTATTCCTTTCCCGTGATGAAGCTCTCCACCAGGGCACGGCAGCTCCTGGAGCTGAGCAGGGCCCTTTCGCACGCCGCTTGAAATCCACCGGGCGTGTCCACGCGGCCGGCGCCCCGGCTGCCCGAACCGTCACAGGGCTTGACCATGACCGGGTACTCGAGCCGCTTCGCGAGCGATGCGGTATCCGTTTCCCGCGTGACCTCCCAGGCCTGAGCGGTATCGTCCACATGCGCGTCCATCAGCACCCTGCGGGTCAGGTACTTGTTCTTGACCAGTTTCGCGGTGTCATAACCGATGCCCTTCAGGCCCATCTTCCCGGCGATGAACGCCGCGGTCATCACCCCGAAATCCGTAGCCGCGGTCATGACGCCGTCCACTTTCTGCTCCCGGGCGTATCCAAGGCACGCTTCCTCGTTCACGATATCGATCACAGCGTGTTTTTGAGCGTGGAGAAATCCGACGGCATGCGGATTGGCGTCAAGAGCATGCACCTCATACCCCATCGAAACAGCTTTTCGGATCACGAAATCCTGGAGGAACCCGGCGCCGAGCATCAGCAGTTTTTTCATACGGCCGCAGCCTCCCTTCAGTTCGTATAGATATTGTCATGTCTGAGGACGGTACCGATCGTCTTCAGGAATATCCTCACATCCAGCGGAAAAGACACATTGTGGGCGTACCACGCGTCGTACATGCGCTTTTCTCCCACGCCCAGCCCGTTGCGGAAATAGGCCTGCGAGTATCCGGTGATGCCCGGCCTGACCAGCATTTTACCCTTTTCCTCTTCGGTATAAGTGCCGATTCCGTCCGTGTCGCCTGCCCTGGGCCCAATAAGGCTCATGTCCCCCTTGAGCACATTGAGGATCTGCGGCAGCTCATCGATACTGGTCTCCCTGATCCAGCGGCCCACCTTCGTGACCCTGTCATCTGTTTTGGAATTATACGTGCTGCCGTCCGGATTGAGGATATTGGGGGCGTTGACTTTCATGGAGCGGAACTTGAGCATGTCGAACAGGCGGAAATCCCTGCCGATCCGGGGCGACCGGTAAAATATCGGCCCCCCGTCCTCCGCCTTGATCATGACGGCCACGGGGATCCCCACGAGGGCCACCAGGGGCAGCGCGATCAGGGAAAACAGAATGTCCAGGATCCGCTTGACGACGCGCTGGTACACACCGCACCAGCCCTTTTTATCCATGCCCTTCAGGCCCAGTTCCTTTTACGAGCCATGTTTGAGTTCCGACATAAACCGCTCCTCGTTCACCGCCGCCCGATCCCGGTCACGCCTGACGGGATACCGCCTTTTCCATTTCGATCTCCGTATACTTCCGGGTGCTCACCCGGCCAACGTCCTTGAATCCCCGGCGATGGTAAAAGTCGATGGCGTGCCCGCTCCGGTCATATACTTCCAGCACGATCCTGTCGCACCCCGCTTTGAGCGCCAGGGCTTCCACATGCTCAAGGCAGAAGCTGCCGATGCCCCTGCCGGCGGCGTCGGGCAGTGTGGCCAGCTTGGTGAGATGCATATCCTGCCCGTTCTTTTTGATCTGGAACGTCGCCACGGGCCTGTCACCGTCCCGGACCAGGTACATCTCGTTTTTCAGACAGCCGAGACCGGCGATCGCGAAGGTCACGGCCCGGGGATTGTCCCAGTGATGCAGATCAAAGCGCCGCGCCATATCCTTCCCGCAGGCATGCAGGATATGAGACGCGCGGCAGATCCCCGGGATATCGAAGACCTTTATCCTCCCGACAAAAGGCATGCGCATCCCTCCGTGTCACTTCAGGGCGTTCCTGAGAGCGTCGCACACATACGCCGCATCATCATCCGTCAGGAGCGTGTGCAGCGGCAGCGTGATCAGATTGCGGTAATAGTCATACGCGTTGGGGCATTTGGCCGCGTCCGCCCCGTAGGCCGTCATCATCGGCAGGGGCTTATAGTGCACGTTGACAGCCACGCCCTGATCGGCCATGGCTTCCACGACGGCATTGCGCCGCTTCTCGTCCGCCCCGGGGATCCGGATCAGATACAGATGGTTGGAGGAGATCTGCCCGGGCGCGAAGTGATCAAGACGGAAGAGCCCCAGCGCGTCGCAGGTCTCATCGTATCTCCTGATGATCTCAGCCCTTCTGCGGAGCAGGCCGGGATAACGGTCCAGCTGCCTTAAGCCGATCGCCGCGGTGATATCCGTCATATTGCACTTGTACCAGGGGCCCACGATATCGTACTCCCACGCCCCGAGGCTCGTTTTCGCCAGGGCGTCCTTGCTCTGCCCGTGAAGGGAGAGGAGCTGGAACATCTTGTAGATCTCACTGTCGGGAATACCTTCCAGCGGCCTCCAGGTGCTCGCGCCGCCCTCGGCGGTGGTGAAATTCTTGACCGCGTGGAAACTGAAGGATGTGAAATCCGCGATGGCGCCGCAATACACCCTGCCTGATGGGATCTCCCTTCCCGCGCCCAGGGAATGAGCGCAGTCGGCCACCACGCTCACACGGCCGATGGCTTTCTGGATCCGGCTCGACAGATCGCCCAGAGGGGTCCCATCCCCTTCCCTGGGCGTGAACAGGGCCTTTTTGCGCTCCGCCGCCGCGAAGATCCTGTCCCAGTCGCAGACGATGCCGCCCAGATCGACAGCGACGATGGCCTTGGTCCTGGGCGTGATGGCCTGTTCCATGAGGTCATAGTCCATCTCAGGCATGTGCGTCATCCGGTCGCCGTCCCGGGCGATGTCCACGAACCTGACTTCGGCGCCCACGTGGATCGCGGCGGAAGCCGTCGCCGTATAGGTGTAGGCGGGCACGATGACTTCATCCCCCGGCCCGATGCCCAGCATCCTCAGGTTCAGCTCCTCCGCGGCGGTAGCGGAATTCAGGCACACCACCCGGTCCTGATATTTCTCAAGTCCCGGGCTCTTTTCGCAGTCGATATCCACCCGTCCCGTATCGATATAGGCCGCCAGACGGCGCTCCAGGAGCTTGGTCCTGGGCCCGGTGGTGATCCAGCCGGACCGGAGCGCGTCGGCGACTTCATTGATCTCCAGTTCACTGATGTCCGGAGGACTGAAGGGAATGACCCGCTTGTTCGTCTCATTCATATCAGTTGTGCCTCTTTTCCTCGTTTGGCATCGGGTCGGCACGGCTGAGCATGGTCATGCAGTCGCGAAGCCTATTGACCCGATACGATTATAACAGACTTTCCGCTCTGTGACAACCATTCCGCACACAGCAAAAAAGCAGGCCCGAAAGCCTGCTCATCCTCCCCGTCCCGTCACGCATTCTGATCGGGATGATAGGTATTGACCATTTTGACCACCAGGCCGCGGATATCGGCCCTGTTGCTGTAGGACGCCTGCATCAGTTTCTCAAGATCCACCAGGAACTCGTCCACATCAAACGGGATCGGGCAGCCGATATGGATCATCTTGTTCGCGGTGTCCCTCAGCCCCTCCTCGGCCATCAGTTTTTCCTCATACAGTTTCTCACCGGGCCTTAAGCCCACATACTCGATCCGGATATCCTCATTGACCTTGTAGCCGCTGAGCCGGATCAGGTTTTTCGCCAGGTCATCGATCTTGACGGGCTCACCCATATTCAGCACGTAGATCTCCCCTCCGGTGGCGTAAGTGCCCGCCTGGAGCACCAGGCTGACCGCCTCGGGGATGGTCATGAAATAACGGACGATATCCGGATGGGTCACGGTGACGGGCCCGCCCGCCGCGATCTGCTTTTTGAACAGGGGGATCACCGACCCGTTGCTGCCCAGCACGTTGCCGAAGCGCACGGCCACGAACTCCGTTTTCACATCGCGGAACACGTTCCCGGTGCCGTCCTTGTCCGCGTTCTCCACGCCCTCGTGTGTGAAAAGCTGCGGGATCTCTTCCGCTTTCCCGGCCCTGATCTTCTCGTCGAAGGACTGGATGATCATCTCGCACAGGCGCTTGGAAGCGCCCATGATATTCGTGGGATTGACGGCCTTGTCCGTAGAGATGAGCACGAAGCGCTCACAGCCGTTCACCATCGCGGCGTACGCCGTCTTGTAGGTGCCCAGGCTGTTGTTCTTGATCGCCTCATTGGGGCTGTCCTCCATCAGCGGCACATGCTTGTGAGCCGCCGCGTGGAAAACGATCTGGGGTCTGTACTCGCTGAACACGTCGAACATGCGGCGGGAATCGCGCACGGAGCCGATCAGCGTCACCAGGTCCAGCGCGGGATATTTCTTTTTCAGCTCCAGCTGGATATCATAGGTGCTGTTCTCGTAAATATCGAAAATAATGAGCTGCCGGGGCTGATGGGCCGCCACCTGCCGGCAGAGCTCGCTGCCGATGGATCCGCCGCCCCCGGTGACCATGACGGTCTTGTCATGGATGAAATTGAACACTTCTTCCATGTCCGGCCGGATGGGGCTGCGGCCCAGGAGATCCTCCAGGGACACGTCCCGCATGACGGATACCTTGACCTCATCGTTGAGCAGCTGGTACATGCCGGGCAGATTTTTCAGCTGACAGTCCGTCTCCCGGCAGATGTTCAGGATGTCTCTTTTGTCCGCCGGGGAAGCGCTGGGGATCGCCAGGTAGATCTTGTCGATCCGGTACTTTTCGGCTGCCGAGAGGATATCATGTCTTCCTCCCACCACCGGTACGCCTTCGATCATGCCGTGCCATTTGGAAGCGTCGTCATCGATGATGCACACGACCTGGTCCCTGATCTCCCGGGCCGCCTGCATATCCCGGAGGATCATGCGGCCGGCGGCCCCGCCCCCGATGAGCATCACCCGGTGCTCCGCCGGCGATTTTTTCTGCAGCATCCTGAAAAACCTGTAGGAGAACCGCATCGCCAGCATCATGGACAGCTGCAGCATCGGCCCGATCAGATGGTAGGACGTGGGCAGCCTGCCGTAGATCAGCGTGATGCCCGCGTAATGGAGCACGGCGGTGATCATGCAGGCGACGATGCAGGAGACCGTCTCCCGGAAGGAGGCGTATTTCCAGACGCTCCGGTAGAGCTTCAACAGGAAAAACACCCCGATGGCCGCGGGCGTGAAGTACGGCGTCAGGCCCATCCACGCGCGCAGATATCTCATGGGGATATCCGTGTAGGAACAGTCGAAGCGGAACCACAGCGCCAGGAAATAGGACGCGTTCACCGCGAAGATATCCCACAGCACCAGGCCTATGGTGCTGTGCCACCGTGTGGAAACGCTTTTGCCGTTCCCGCTTTTTTGTTTCTTTCCGATACTGCCCATCACATCACCGGCCCCCCGCGAAAACCGGAGCGGCCTCACTCTCCTTTGGATCGATCGAACCGATATACCCGGCCATCATATATCATATCCCCCGCCTTGTCAAACAGCCCCCGGCCGTATTTGCGTATTGCTAAAAAACACGGGCTATTGTATAATGCGCGTGCCAGGCGGCAAGCCTGATATATCATCTGAAAGGAAACGTCATCATGAATAAGACCGAACTGATCGAGGTCGTATCCTCGAAAGCCCAGATCACCAAATCCGAAGCCGCCGAGATCATCAACACCACCTTCGACGCCATCAATGAAGGCCTGGCTTCCGACGGCAAGGTCGTGCTGGTGGGCTTCGGCACCTTTGAGGTGCGCACCCGCAGCGCCCGCGCCGGCCGCAACCCCCGCACCGGCGAGGCCATCAAGATCTCCGCGTCCAGGGTACCGGCCTTCAAGCCCGGCAAGGACATGAAAGAGATCGTCAACACCAAGGCCAGGAAAAAGTGATCCCGGACCGACAAGACCGCACGACGGCGCTCATCTGCATGAGCGCCGTTTATTTGGAGGAAGCATGACCCGGCTCACACACCTTGTCACGCAGGAGGAAGACGGTCTCACGGCCGAGAAGCTGTTCAGGACACGGCTGGGCCTGAGCCGGCATATGCTCTCCCGGCTCAAGTTCACCGGCGGGCTGACCCTCGACGGCCGGCAGGTGTTCACCACGGCTCCGTGCCGTGCCGGCCAGACGCTCTGCGCGCTCTTCCCCGAAGCGGCCGAAGCGTGGCCGGGGCTCAAGGGCCGCGGCGGCGAGCCCCGTATCCTGTATGAGGACGCCCACCTGATGGTGATCGACAAAGCCGCTCCTCTGGCGACCCTCGCCTCCCCTCAAAAGGACGGGGAGAGCCTGGAAGCGGCGGTCTATCATCATTTCGGGGAGCCGGAAAGATTCTGCTTCCGCCCGGTGAGCCGCCTGGACAAGGGCACCAGCGGCCTGATGGCCGCGGCGCTCCATCCCCAGGCCCAGGCGGCGCTGCAGAAGCAGCTGCACACGCCCGATATGATCCGGCAGTACCTGGCCGTGACCGACGGCATCCCGCCCATGGATCAGGGCACCATCGACCTGCCCATCGGCAAACCAAACCCGGACAGTGTCAGGCGCGCCGTCATGCCCGACGGCAGACGCGCCGTCACCCATTACCGGCTGATCCATACCGACGGCGTCAGGTCGCTCATCAGGCTCCGGCTGGATACCGGCAGGACCCATCAGATCCGCGTGCATCTGAGTGCTCTGGGCTGTCCCGTCACCGGGGACTATCTCTACGGAACGCCGCTGAACGATCTCGGGGGCCGTTTCGCCCTGCACTCCTGCTCCCTGACGCTCAGGCATCCCGTGACCGGTGAAAACATGGCGTGGTCCTCACCCCTGCCAAATGAGCTGGCCGCCCTGATCAGGGATCTTCCCACGGATAAAGTCGGCCGGGAGAGATGAGATGCCGCTCACAGGATACCCGTGTGTGCCGTAAGGCAGCACGGGTATTTTTTTTCGAGCCTTTCCCTGGCCTTCAGGGCGTCCGCTTCCAGCGCGAAAACACCGAAGAGCGCCGCGCCTGAGCCCGTCATCGCCGAAAAGACTGCTCCCTGATCCTTCAGATCATCGATTCCCTCCCGAAGGCCCGGCGCGAGGCTCAAAGCGGGCGGATACAGCATATTCCGAGCCTCCGGGGCGTAGCGGGCGTAATCGCCCCGCTGAAGAAAAGCCCTGGAACGCGCGATCTCCTCCCGGTCGCAGGCGGTGCCGTCCGCGTCGAACCGGCGGTACACTTTGCCCGTATCCAGCCTTTCACGGCCCATGATCACAAGGACGGGTGCGCCTTCGGGCATGGGAAAAGCCTCCAGTTCCTCCCCGATCCCCCGGGCCCTGAAAGCGCTCGTGCGCAGGCAGAAGGGCACGTCCGCCCCCAGGCGGAGCGCCAGCGCGTCCAGCCTCCCGGGGGCCAGGGCATCCCCGCTCAGGGCGTTCATCGCTTTGAGCACGGCGGCCGCGTCCGCGCTGCCGCCGCCCATGCCCGCTCCGTTGGGGATGCCCTTGGTGATGCTTATGCTCACGGGGATCCGGCGCCCCAGCGCTTCTGCGTACAGGGCGGCGGCCTTCATCGCCAGGTTGCTCCCGTCCGCGGGAACGCCCGCGGAAAAGGGGCCGTCCACCGTGAGCGCGCTGTCCCCATCCGGTCCTTTCAGCTCTACCGATACCGTGTCACACAGGCTGATCGGCTGCATGACGCTGTCCAGCTCGTGATAGCCGTCCGGCCGGACGGAGGTGATATACAGATCCCAGTTGATCTTCGCGTACGCGTTTATCTTCATCGGCCCGCCCTTTCCAGAGTGATCTCGAATTCGCAGCCCCCGTCCCCGTTCTTCAGGCGGATGCTCTGTCCGTGCCTGTCCATGATCGCCTTGCAGATGGCCAGGCCCAGCCCGGTCCCTTTGCCTACGGTGTGGGCCTTGTCCGTTTTGTAGAACCGGTCAAAAACGAAGGGCCGGTCCTCGGGCGGGATACCGATGCCGTTGTCGCTGACCGAAAGACGGACCACATCGCCGTCCGCGGCGCTGTCGACGCGGATCTTCCCGCCCGGGGGCGTATACTTGACGGCGTTGTCCAGGAGATTGATCAGCACCTGCTGGATCTGCTCCCTGTCCGCGCGCACCATTTCCTTCCGGTCCCCGAACAGCGGCATCACGTCCTGATCCTTTTCCTCGATCACCGGCAGTTTCTGGATGATCACGGTGCGCACCAGCTCGTTGACGTCGAACTTCGTCATATTCAGTTTGACCTGCCCGTCCTCCATACGGGACAGGTCCAGCAGGCCGTTGATCAGTCCGCTCAGCCGGCCCGTCTCTCCCACGATGATCTTCAGGGCGTCCTCCCGCCCCTCCTCGGGGACGGCGCCGTCCAGCATGCCCTGGGCGTAGCCCTGGATGCTGGTGATGGGCGACCGGAGCTCGTGGGACACGTTCGCAAGGAAATCCCGCCGGTTCTTCTCGATGCGCTCCAGCTGGCCGGCCATGTGGTTGAAGGCCGTGCCCAGTTCCATGGTCTCGCGGCTTCCGTCCACGGGCGCCTTCACCTCGAAATCCCCGTGGGACAGCCTCTCCGCGGCGCCGGCCATGGCCGTCAGGGGCCTGGTCAGCCGCCGCGTCAGGAAGAAAATGATGACGCCGGCCAGGATGAAGACCCCGAGAGCCCCCACGATCAGCTGCCACCAGAGGCCCTCGTAGACCGCCTGGATATTCTGCGCGGCGGTCTGGATCATCACGATGCCCACCACGCTCTTTTCCCCCGTCAGGTAGCTGGTCTCATTCCAGGGGATGATCACGGTGAAGAGCGGTCCCATAGCGCTGTCGGTCTGCAGGCTGGTCTCCTCCCCCTGCACCGCTTTTCTCAGATAGGCGCTCAGTGTTTCCTGATCCGGCAGGTATTTGACGCTCTCGTCGCTGAGGGTCTCCTCGCTGTAATAAGTGTAGCTCCGCCCCTGGGAAGACACGATCAGGGTGAAAGCGTTGTACTCGTTGTAGATGGTGCTGGTCTTCTCGTAAAGGAGCTCCCTGGTCAGGCTCTCCTGAAGGCCGCTGTAAAAGAAAGCGTCCGTCCTGAGCCTTGACGCCAGGTCCGCCACATCCCGGGCCAGCATCTTCAGCGTGTCGATGCGCGCACTGATCTTGTCGTCGCGCATCCTGACATAGGTCAGGGAATACATGACGATCACACAGGCGAAGATCACCAGCAGGCTCACCGTCAGCACCTGCACGAACATGGAGCGTCTCATTCGGCCCCGTCCTTTTTATACTCGAATTTGTACCCGACGCCCCAGATGGTGCGGATCTGCCAGCCCAGAGGCTCGCTGTCCTGCAGCTTTTCCCTCAGGCGCTTGACATGCACGTCCACCGTGCGGCTGTCCCCGAAGAACTCGAACCCCCACACGTGCTCCAGCAGCTGTTCCCGGGTGAAGACCCGGTTGGGATGGGACGCCAGGAAATAGAGCAGTTCCAGCTCCTTGGGCGGCATCTCCAGGGTCTGATCCCTGAAGACCACCTCATAATTGTCCCGGCTCACCTTCAGCCCCGGATACTGGACACTGCGGCTGGACGCTTCCTCCGAACGCTGCCCCCGGCGCAGCACGGCCTTGACGCGCGCCACCATCTCCTTGCCGTCGAAAGGCTTGGTGATATAGTCGTCCGCGCCCAGTTCCAGGCCCAGCACCTTGTCGAAGGTCTCGTCCTTGGCCGTGATCATGATGATGGGCACATCCGCTGTTTGACGGATCTCCCGAAGCACCTGCCAGCCGTCCATGCCGGGCAGCATCACGTCCAGCAGGATCAGATCCGCCGGATCCTTTTTAAAGGCCGCCACGGCGCTGTCGCCCCGGGTGGCCACGGTCACGGCGAAATCCTCTTTTTCAAGGTACAGCCGGATCAGGTGCGCGATATTGGGATCATCGTCCACGACCATGATGGTCGTCCTGTCGCTCATAAGTCCTCCTCACGCCAGCGTGACCACGGTCACGCCGTCCTCGCCCTCACCGTAGACGCCCAGGCGGTGGCTCTTCACGTGGGCATGCTTTTTCAGATGGCGCGTGATGCCCTGACGGAGCACGCCCGTGCCCTTGCCGTGTACCAGGGTCACCTCATGCAGCCCCGCCAGATAAGCCTCGTCCAGGTACTGGTCGGCCTTCGAAAGGGCTTCCTCCAGGCTCAGGCCTCTCAGATCGCAGCTCAGGCTCACCTGGCGCGACTGGCTGTCCACCCTCGCGGTCACGCTGACCTTCTTTTGCGCTTTCTGCCCCGATTTGATGAATACCAGATCCTTCCGGGAACAGTTCATCTTCATCACGCCGATCTGCACCTGGGCCGAATCATCGCTCAGGCTCAGCACGGTGCCCTGGGTGTTGAGCGTGGTCACAAGGACGGTGTCCCCTTCCCGGATCTCCCTGTCCTCAGCCTCCGGCAGGTGCCGGGCGCTTTCCAGGCCGTCGCTGAACTGGTCCGACATCCGGTCCAGCTGCCGAACGAGCTGTCCCATGTCGCCCTGGGAAGCCTGCTGCTTCAGGCGCTTCATGTCGTTGAGGATCTTTTCCGCGTCAAGACGCGCCTTTTCGACGATGGCGCGCGCCTTTTCCCGGGCCTTCCGGTCCGCGGTGCGTTCCATCTCCTCCACTTCACGGTAGAGACGCTCCGTCTCGTTCTTCATGCGCACGGTCTCCCGGCGGGCTTCCTCCGCCAGGGCCTGCTCCTTCTCGGCGATCTGCCGATGGTATTCCGCGTTGGCGATCACGTCCTCGAACTTGATCGCGTCGTGATTGAGCAGTTCCTTCGCGTCGTTGATCATTTCCTCGCTCAGGCCCAGCTTGCGCGAGATCTCGAAGGCGTTGGATTTGCCCGGTACGCCGATGCTCAGCCGGTAGGTGGGGCGAAGGGTATTGATGTCGAATTCCACCGAGGCGTTCTCCACGCCCTTGGTGGACAGGGCATAGGCCTTCAGCTCGCTGTAATGGGTGGTGGCGATGGCCGTGATGCCTTTTTGGGTCAGGTGGCTGAGGATGGCCTGGGCCAGAGCGGCGCCCTCGGTGGGGTCCGTGCCGGCGCCCAGCTCATCAAACAGCACCAGGTCCCGATCCGTGACCGTCCTGAGGATCGTCACGATATTGGTCATATGGGCCGAAAAAGTGGAAAGGCTCTGCTCGATGGACTGCTCGTCGCCTATATCGGCGTACACTTCCTTAAACAGGGCGATCTGGCTGCCGTAGGCGGCGGGGATGTGCAGGCCGCTCTGGGCCATCAGCGTCAGAAGGCCGATGGTCTTGAGGGTCACGGTCTTGCCGCCCGTGTTGGGGCCGGTGATGACCAGCGTCCTGAAGCCGTCCCCGATCCAGAAATCCAGGGGCACGACGGTCTGCCGGTCGATAAGGGGATGCCGGGCCCGGATGAAGCGCACCTGCCCGTCCACGCTGACCTTGGGACAGACCGCTTCCATATCCTTCGCCAGGGACGCTTTCGCGAATACGAAATCCAGTTCCGCCAGCACCTCCAGGTTGCCCAGCAGCTGGGACGCGTTTTCCGCCGCCTGGCCGGACAGGGCCAGCAGGATACGCTCGATCTCCGCCTTTTCCTTGGCCTGCCAGCCCTTGATCTCGTTGCCCAGTTCCACCACGGCCATGGGCTCGATATACAGGGTGGCTCCGGTGGAGCTCTGATCGTGCACCAGGCCCGGCACGAACTGGCGGTACTCCTGCTTCACGGCCAGTACGTAGCGCCCGTTGCGGATCGTGACGATATTGTCCATCAGATACTTGGACGTGCCGCTGCCGTGGGCATAGGCGTTCAGCTTGTCCCGGACCCGCTCGTTGCACAGCCTGATGTGGCGCCGGATATCGGCCAGTTCCGGGCTGGCGCGGTCGGATATCTCGTTTTCTCCCAGCACCGTCTCGTCGATGCTCTCCCGAAGCGCCCTCAGGGGCTGGAGCAGGCTCGCCTGGGACGTGACGGAGGGCGTGTTCTCCCGGTCGGTGACCAGGGCGGAGCGCACACTGCCCGCCACTTTCAGTGTTTCGGCGATCTTCATCAGCGCGCCCGGTGTGAGGGTGGCTCCCTTCCGGGCCATATCCACCTGAAGGGAGATATCGCTGAAGGGCATCATGGGATTCACGCCCATGTATTTCAGGACCACACCGGCCTCTTCCGTTTCCTCCAGGGCCCTGACGACCTCCTCTTTCCCGGACATGGGCGTCAGGCTCAGGCACTTCTCCCGGCCGAGGTCGCTCTGGGCAAAGAGGGCCAGCTGCTCCCGGATCTTATTGAATTCCAGTACTCTCAGTGCTCTTTCGTTCATAAGCCACCTCTGTGTAAAAGCCAAGGCCCGTAAGGCCTTGGCGTATTCATCCCTGATCCCGGGACGGGTTGTTGGGGGCGGGCCGCGGCGCGGGCCTGCCCTCGCTTTTCATCTGCCACAGTTCCCGCCTCAGGCGGGTATTGTCGTCCTGGGCCCTGAGCAGTTCCTCCGCCAGGCCCATGGCGGCGATCACGGCGGCGTCTTCCCGGTGGACCAGCGAGGTGCTGAGCACTTCCTTGATCCGGCGGTCCGTAAAGACGGATACCCGGCGCACCTGCTCCGGTGAGTCGCCGCTGCGCAGGCGGTAATCCCTGCCCGCGATGCGCACGGTATACAGTGCGTTTTTTTCCGTTTCGCTCATAGCTTTTCAAAGGGGTATTCCTGCCCGAAGCAGTCCACCCGGATCGATCGGATCTTCTGGGGCTCCAGAGGCCTGTCCATACGGTCCCGGGGCACCGCGGCGATCCTGTCCGCCGTTTCCATCCCGCTGAGCACCTTGCCGAAAGCGGCGTAGCTCCCGTCCAGATGGGGCGCGTCGTCCACCATGATAAAGAACTGGCTCCCGGCGGAATCGTTCATCCTGGAGCGGGCCATGCTCAATACGCCATACTCATGCTTCAGGTCGTTTTTGATCCCGTTCAGGCGGAACTCGCCCCGGATGCGGTACCCTGGCCCGCCGGTGCCCACACCGTTCGGGTCGCCGCCCTGGATCATGAATCCCGGGATGACGCGGTGGAAGATCAGCCCGTCATAAAAACCGGCGTTGGCCAGGGCGATGAAGTTGCCGACGCTCTGGGGCGCGATATCGGGATACAGTACGCCCTTCATCTCGCCGCCGTCGGCCATGGTGATCGTGAATTCAGGATCCTTGATGCCGTTCATATTCCCTCCGCGCGGTTCAATAGGTCATGGCGATGACCAGCCCGTTCATGTTGTCGTAGGATACGCTGTAGCTCTGGGCCGTGGTGCTCACCTGCACGGTGACATCCTCGCCCGAGGCGCCGCCCTCCACCCGGAGGATCTCATAGCGCTTCACGCCGTCCTCGTAGACCTCGATGTGGGGATGATCCATCAGGTACTCGATATATTCCTCCATACAGAAGTCCATCGTGTGCATGACGGCCGCGTTCGCCTCGCCCACATAGCGGTAGATGCGCAGCTTTTTGCTCTCGCCGGTCTTGAAGCTCTTGTCCGTCACCGTGTCGTTGGGATAACCGTACACCGGGAAACGGAACACGATGCCGTATTTCCAACTGTTCTCCACCAGCCAGTCGCTGTGGGGCGTGGTGTCGAACTTCTCGCCGTTGAAGGCACTGTCGTTGCTGCGCCACCGGCTGATCCTGAAGCTCAGGCCGCTCTCGTACTCACTGGTGCCGGGATAGTTGACCGACCGGATGACCTGTTCCACCAGCGCGTCGCCGGAATACCGGGTGGAGTACTTGGCCTCCTCCTCCTGGTACAGGGTGGTCTGCTCCTGCAGGGTGCGGTAGCCGCCGTCCACCAGGTAGTTTTCCAGGCCCTCATCGCTGGCGGCCTTGAGCATGTCGGCCAGCGCGTCGATCGCCGTCGGGAACAGCTTGATCCCGGAACCGGATACCGGGATGGAGCTGTTGACGCTCACCACGGACATGACCACGTTCTCCGGGAAATCCGCGGGGATGGAGTGCCAGCGGTTCAAAAGCAGCATGCCGTTGGACAGGATATCCTGCCGGGAGACCGTCACGGCATTGGGCGACTCCAGGTCGAATCCCGTCACGTCGATCACGTCCCAGCCCGTATCCCGGGGCACGGGACGCACCAGGGATTCTTTCGTCTGGCGGTGCTGTTCGTTGTATTCCGCCACAGCCTGACGGTGCTGTTCGGCGGCTGCCTCGTTCATGGCGTTGGTATCAGCGGTCATCCTGTCCAGAGTGCCGTCGATCTGACGCTTGAGCAGCACGGTCAGCGCAGCAGCGATCAGGGCCAGCACGGCCAGGATGATGACTATCCTTCTGAGCGTCTTGTACGCGTCCTTCTGCTTTACGGCGGTCATATGCTTCGTCCTCCCACGTACTATTGCAAAGATTAAGAAACCGTAACATATAGTTTACCAATTCATAATATAACAGAAATAAAATACCCTGTCAATGCTTTTTATCATTTCACAGGGCATATCACGCGGCCGGCGCGCCCCGACGGCAGCCTTGAAGCTTGTTTTTTACGCGGAACCGTGATACATTGGTCCAAAATACAGTCGGATACCCTGCGGAGGTATCCGGGTGCCGGCCCCGAGGCCGTGAAAGGAGACCGACGGATGCATCCCGTTCTGACAGTGATGCTCATCCTGTGCGCGCTCTGCGCTCTCTATCTGTTCCTGATCGCTCCCGGGCGCCGGACAAAAGCTCTGGAAGCCTTCACCTGCCGGCGGTACGCCCATCGGGGGCTGTGGAACGCCGAGCGCCCTGAGAACAGCCGGGCCGCTTTCGCCGCCGCCGCGGAAAAAGGATTCGGTATCGAGACGGACGTACGCGTATCCGCCGACGGGAAGCTGTTCCTGTTCCACGATGACAGCCTGGAACGCATGACCGGAGACGTTAGGCAGGCCGGGAGCCTGACGCTCCGTGAGCTCCGGGCCCTGAAACTGAAAGGCACGCCTGAGGGCATCCCCACCCCGGATGAGCTTTTTGACATCGTCCGGGGCAGGGTGCCGCTGATCATCGAGATCAAGACCGGTCCCCGGGTGACGGACACCTGCCGGCTGACGGCGGAAAAGCTCCGGACATATCAGGGCCCGTACATGGTGGAGAGTTTCGACCCGCGGGCGGTCAGGTGGTTCCGCAGGCACAGCCCCGGCACCATCCGCGGGCAGCTGGTCATGGGGCTGCCGAAGGAGCGGGATAAAAAAAGTACCCTCAGCCGCCGTCTGCTCTCCTCCCTTGTCATGAACGTGATTGGGCTCCCCCATTTCATCGCCGTGCATCATGAGACGGACACGGGCCTGCCCATGCGCCTTATACGCCTGTTCCGTCCGTATCTCGTGGCCTGGACCGTGAGAAGCCCGGAGCAGGCCGAAAAACTGGACGACCGGTACGACTGCCAGATCTTCGAAGGCTTCGAGCCCTGAGGATCCCTCATCCCGTACCACACCGATCCGCAAAGGAGGCCTTATATGAGCATCCGTCCCATCCCGATGACCCGCGTCACGATCACCGACCGTTTCTGGTCCCCCCGGCAGAAGCTGATGACGGACGTGACCATCCCCCACATGGAAAAGATCCTGAAGGACGAGGTGGAGGGAGCCGAGAAGTCCCACGCCGTGAGCAATTTCCGCATGGCCGCCGGCGAGGAAAAGGGCACTTTCTACGGCTTCGTGTTCCAGGACAGCGATGTGGCCAAGTGGCTGGAAGCCGCCGCCTACGCCCTGGCCCTCAAATACGACGAGGCTCTGAGCCGGAGAGTGGACGACATGACGGCGCTCATCGGCCGGGCCCAGTGGGAGGACGGTTACCTGGATACCTATTTCACCGTTAAGGAGCCTGAGGGACGCTGGACCAACCTGAAGGACTGCCATGAACTGTACTGCGCGGGGCATATGATGGAAGCGGCCGCCGCGCTGCACGAGGCCGCCGGGAAGGACGAACTGCTCGGGATCTGCCGGCGCCTGGCCGACCACATCATCGACCGTTTCGGGCCCGGGAAACAAGAAGGCATCCCGGGGCATCAGGAGGTCGAGATCGGCCTGATGCGCCTTTATGACGTAACGGGCGAAACGAAATACCGGGACATGGCCCTGCGGTTTCTGGACCTGAGGGGGCAGGACCCCGACTGGTTCATCAAACACCTGCCCCATCCCCCCGCGGAAAAACGGGACCGGTACTTCGACGCGGTGTACCATCAGGCGGACGTGCCCGTGAGAGAACAGACCGCCGCCCGGGGCCACGCCGTGCGCCAGGTGTACATGCTCACGGCCATGGCAGAGGCCGCCGCCACCGGGGACAGAGGCCTGAAGGAAGCGTGCGAAAGGCTGTTCGACGATATCACGCGCAGGCAGATGTACGTGACGGGGGCCGTGGGCTCCGCCGCCCGCCACGAGGGCTTCACCACGGGCTTCGACCTGCCGGGCGACCGCTGCTACGGTGAGACCTGCGCGTCCATCGCCATGGTGTTTTTCGCCCGCAGGATGCTGGAGCTTTCCCCCCTCGGCCGTTACGCCGACCTGATGGAGCTGGAGCTCTACAACGCCATCCTGGCCTCCATGCAGCTGGACGGCACCCGTTTCTTCTATGTGAATCCCCTTTCGGTGGACATAAGCGTCGCGGGAAAGGAAGCCGGCTACACCCATGTGCTGCCCCAAAGGCCCCTGTGGCACGCCTGCGCCTGCTGCCCGCCCAACCTGGCCCGCCTGGTCACTTCCCTGGGGCAGTACCTGTTCTCCGAGGATGAGGAGACGGTATACAGCCATCTGCTCATCGGCAGCCGGGCGCAGACGCGATTCGGCCCCATCGCCCTGGAAACGGGCTATCCCTATGAGGGCAGCGCCCGGTACCTGGTCGGCGCCGCGGGCACTTTCACCCTGGCGCTCCACGTGCCCGGCCACGCAAAAAACGCCGTGATCACCGTCAACGGCGAAAGTTTCCCCGTTGAGGAAAAACACGGCTACCGGTATATCCGCCGCGCCTGGAAAAAAGGGGACACGGTGGAGGTATCCTTCGACATGCCCGTCAGGCGGCTGCGGGCCGACCCGCGGGTCAGGGACTGCGCCGGCAGGACCGCCCTGGCGAAGGGGCCCTTCATCTACTGCTTCGAGCAGACGGACAATCCGTCCCCGGTCTTCTCCCTGATCCTGCCCCGGGACGCCGCGGTCACTCCCGCGGATCATCTGAGGGGCCTGCCGGAGGACATCCCCGGCCTGACCATGACCGGCAGGGCCGTGAAATGCCCGGACGCCCTGTACACCGAGGAAGCGCTCCGGGAGGAGGAATGCCGCATCACGGCCATCCCCTACTATGCCTGGAGCAACCGGGAAAAGGGCGACATGACCGTGTGGATCCGGGAAGCTTGACAAGATCGGCCCGACAGTTCAGGGGCGGCCCAAGCGCGGCCGCCCCCGGATATCATGCAGCGTTTTCTGTCATCCGGCTCATTTTCGTTCCGCTCCGCCGGATGTGACCGGCCTTTTGGCGGGCACGCCGTTGCGGCGGGGGTACTGATCCGGAGTCTCCCCCGTCTTGACGCACTTGAGCAGCAGCCTTTTTTCCGGAAAACCGGGGACGTATATCACCTGCCACGGGCTCCCGCCCATCAGGGCGGCCGCCGCGTCCCCGTCCGGCACCTCTTCCTCCCCTTTGGGGCCCTTCCAGCACAGGGCCGCGCCGCCGGTCTTCAGAAGGGGCAGCAGGTATTCCGCCAGCACATTGGTGCCTGCCACCGCCCTTGTCACCGCCGCGTCGAACTTTCCCCGGGCGGAGGGGCTCCTGCCCAGATCCTCCGCCCGGCCGCATATCACTTCACAGTTGCCGATCTGAAGAGCGCCGATGGTCTCCGTGAGGAAATCACAGCGCTTTTTCTGCGCGTCCAGGAGCGTCAAAGAAAGTTCCGGATGCGCGATGGCGATGGGCACGCCCGGGAATCCGGCGCCCGTGCCCACGTCCGCCCAGCGGCCGGAAAGGGGCACATCCGCCAGCGCCAGAGGTTTGAGGCTGTCCGCGATATGGCGCTCCGCCCAGTCCGCCTCCGGCACATTGGTCAGGTCCATGACCCGGTTGTATCTTCTCAGGCTCTCAAGATACCTTTCCATCAGCGCCAGCCGGTCCGGCGGCAGGATGATCCCGTGACGCTCCAGATCGTTCTTAAGCATGCCCGGCCTCCTTTTTCCCGGCGCGTCCTTCCCGAAGGATGCGCAGCATCAGTTCCTCCAGCGCCCCTTTGCCGGTCAGACGGCCGCTCTTGATCTCATAGTCCCGTTCCCGGCACCAGGAACAGAACATCCTGAGCTGCTCCAAAGTGTACCGCGATCCCATCCGGATGTTCCTGTCCACGGCGAAGGGCGGGATGCCCATGATCTTCGCGATCTCGCCTGACGGGACGCGCTGCTGCCTGAGCTGCGCGCAGTAGAGGACCCTGCGGCACTGCTCCCCCAGGATGGCGATCAGGTGGGGCTGGTCCTCCCCGCTGGCTTCCAGCACGCGCAGCTGGCTGAATGCCTCTTTGCCGTCGCCCCGGAGCAGGGCGTCGGACATATCGAAGATCTTGAACTCGCTTTTCTGGCTGCAGACTTTCAGGATATCCTCCCTGTCCACCGTGTCCCGGCCCGTCGTGTAGGCCGCCAGCTTCTCCACCTCGTTCATCAGCCCGTTGAGATCCAGCCCGCAGGCCTCCACCATCATCAGGGCGTCCGCGGCGGTGATCTTCCTGCCGAGCTGTCTGAGCTCCCGGGCGATGAACCGCACCGCCTGGTTCGCGTCCGGCGGCAGGCACTCCACGGCCAGAGCGTATTTGCTCACGGCCTTGAAGGCGCTCCGGCGCTTGTCCACCTCCTGCCGCAGAAGGAAAATGAGGCAGGTCTCCGGTGGGATATCCCCCAGGGCCTCCGCGAAGGCCTTCAGGCCGCCGGGGGCACTGTCCTCGCCCGCGGGCTGATCCTCCTGGTCTTCATCGGTCTTCTCCTTCTGATAGAACGGGGCGAAATCCTTCACGATGATCACGCGCCGGCCGGCCATGAAGGGCACGGTGGTCACCGCCGTGAGGATCTCATCCTCGGTGGGCGATTCCATGACCGTCGTGTTCATGTCCCGGAAGGGATCGTCCCCCAGAACGGCGTCGCAGATCGCTCTCAAAGCGGAGGCCTTTTTATAGTTCTCCGGGCCGTAGATCAGATAGACCGGCTTTATGTCCCCGGCCTTTACATCGTCCGTGAACTGCTGATACGGATCGGGTTTTTTTGTGGTTCCGTTCGCCTGATATGCCATAGCTACTCCTGTTTAAGATAGGGTGTGACCGTATAGCCCCCGCCGCTGAAGCGGACGGTGACGGCCCCGGTCTCATCCGTACGCCACAGGTCCGCCCCACAGGTCTCAAGGCGGGCCAACGTGTTGATATTGGGCAGCGCCCGGCCGCTCTCGCAGGTCAGGATCAGATTGGCGGGCCTCACCGTGTCGAGAAATGCCTCATACGTGCTGCCCCCGCTGCCGTGGTGGGCCACCTTGAGGATATCCGCCGGGACCGCCGCGTGATCCTCATAGGCCCCGTCCAGGTCGCCCGTGAACAGGAGGCGGACGCCCTCCACCTCGATGAGCCCCGCCAGGGAGTACAGATTCGCTTCCTGGCCCCGCCGGACAGTCCCCTTTTCGGGCCAGAGGAAGATCAGCCGCGCCCGCGCGGTGGCGAACTCGTCCCCCCGGGAGACATGATCGATCCGCGCGCCCTTTTCCTCAAGGAGCGAGAGGATCTCATATCCCGCGGCGTCGATCTTCTGGGTCTCGGCGCCCTCCGGCAGGAGAACGACATCCGGCACGAGCCCGCTCTCCAAAAGCTGACGCGCCCCGCCGCAGTGATCGGAATGTAGATGGGTCAGGATCAGGGTATCCGGCCGCCGGCCCACGCTCAGCAGCCAGTTCGCCAGGTCGCTCCCGTTCTCCCCCGTATCGATCACCACGGTCTCCCGCCCGTCCATGAGCACCGCCGCGTCGGCCTGCCCCATGGAAAACTGGATGTACCGGACCGCGTGATCATACGTGAGGAGACCGCCTGTCAGGCAGATGACCACCGCGGCGGTGCCGGTCAGGAGCCTGTTTTTCACGGGCGCCGTCACATACCGGGTCAGAAGGACCGTCACCGTCAGGAACCCGGCGACGGCCCACAGGGAGGGCGACGGCAGCATGACCGACGCTTCCGGGAACGCCCTGAGAAGCCCCGGCAGCCAGCCGATCAAACGGTGCAGGGCCGCGGCCGCCGCCTGCCCCGCCGGCAGGCAGACGGCCCCCGCCGCGAATATGATCAGGTATACCGGCAGCAGCAGCGCCAGAAAAGCGCAGGCCAGAGGGCTCAGGATAAGGCCCCACAGAGAAAAGCTGTGGTACGCCATGACCGATGGCACCGCCATGCCCCATACGGCGCCCAGGGTGGTCAGCACGGGACTCAAAAGCGCGCGGAAACGCACTTTCCTCAGCCGGTGATCCACCGTGCCGCGCACCAGATGGATGCCCAGCACCGCGCCGAAGGTCATCCAGAAGCCGACGTTCAGGACGCTCAGGGGGAACAGGGCCAGCACGATCAGCAGCGCCGCCGACAGCCCCGTCAGCGTATCCCCCGACCGCCGCCTGACGGCGCGGGCCCGATCCAGGACGAACAGAACGGACGCCCGCACGGCGGACACCGGAAAGCCCAGCACCGCGCAGTACACGGTGAGGAACACGGCGCTGATGAAAAACCGCGCCTTGACACCGGCCCCCAGACGCCCGGCGGCGCCTGTCACCAGCCCGGCCAAAAGGGCCACATGCAGGCCGCTCACGGCCAGCACATGGGCGATCCCCAGGCGGTTGAAGCTCTCCCGCGTCTCGTCCGGGAGCGCCCCTCTTTCCCCCAGGAGCAGGGCCTGCGGATAGGGCGCGGACGGGCCGAACACCCGATCCATCAGCCCGGACAGCGCTTTCCGGGCCATGACGGGCAGCATCCTCAGATCAAAGGGAGCCGGGCCCGTCACTTCCCCGTCCGTACAGCCGGAAAAACCCAGACGGATCCCCCGCTGCAGAAGATAAAGCCTCAGATCGAAGCCGTAAGGGTTATCCGCCGGGCCAGGCACATAGACCCTGCCGGTCACCGAAACGCTTTGACCCGCCCCGACGGCGTCCGCGAAGGCCTGCTGATCCGACGTGGAAGGCGTCATGGTCCAGTACAGGGTGCCCAGATACGTTTCCCGCCCCGTTTCGTCGGTAAAGACCGCGTCCCTGAGGACGCCCCGGTACCCTCCCGCCGGCCGGGGAGAAAGGTCCTCGCCCGCCACGGCGGTGATCCGTCCCTTTCCCGCGGCTCCGGGCAGAGGGGGATGGGCCGATACCGCGCCGTAAAGCGCCCCCGCGAACAGAAAGAGCGCGCAGACAGCGGCCAGTACCGTCCGGCCCTGACGCTTTCTCAGGATGATCCACGCCGCGGAGCAGACGAGCCCGGCCACGGGGATCAGAGGATAAAAAGGCATCCGGATGCCCGCGAGGATCCCCGCGAGGTTCATCAGGGCGCAGGCCGTGAGCGGACGCTGACGGAAAAAGGATGCTCTCAGCATGTCACGCACAGGCCGGGCTCCGCCAGCACAGTGCCCCGGAAAACCTCCCGGGCCTCTTTCAAAAGCACGCTGTCGGGCGTATGGGGCGGCAGGTGGGTGAGCACCAGCTGTCTCACCCCGCATTCCGCCGCCAGGCAGCCTGCCATCCGGGCGCTCATGTGGGGCGATGAGGGCGTATGGTCCTTATCCAGGAAAGCGCCGTCCGCAAGAAGGATGTCCGCGTCCCGGCACAGGTTTTTCAGCGCGTCGGGATCGGCCGCGTCGCCGGTGTAGACGATCGCGCGCTCCCCGTCCGTAAAGCGCATGGCCCGGTTGGGCATGGGATGCCGGGTGGGCGCCGTCGTGACCCGCAGCCCGGCGACAAGGCATCCATCCGTCAGGAAACGCCTGTCCACCGCCGGGCCGAACAGATCCAGCCGTCCGGTTCCCTCCTCCTCGGGAGGGAAATAAACGGGCATTTTGACGCCCCGTTTCTCGAGCAGGTACTGCCAGGGCAGAAGGTCGCACATGTGGTCCCAGTGCATGTGGCTGACGCACACGGCGTCCAGCCCCGCGGGATCGGTGATCTTCGTCAGTTCCGCGAGGGCCCCGCTCCCCATGTCCAGGAGGATCAAAGCGCCTCCCGCTTCCAGAAGATACGAAGACGTGGGCCTGCCGGCGCCCGGATAGGGGCCCGCGCACCCGATCACTCTCAGCTTCATGACCTGCCTCCTTTTCAGTCCAGCGTATAGACGTTCCCGGGCCTGTCCCGCCAGGCCATGTCCAGCCCGATATCACTGCCCACCACCGCGCCGGCCTTGTACAGCGCCGTGAGGGAGACCTCCATGGCCTTTTCCGGCGTGTTGTTCTCTCCGCTCAGGTGCCCCAGGACCACCTGGCGCACACCGGTGTCCATCAGGCGCAGGACGCCTTCGGCCGAGGCCTCGTTGCTCAGGTGCCCGTGACGCCCGAGGATGCGCTGCTTGAGCGCCAGGGAATACCGGGGATTGCCCCGCAGCATGTCGATATCATGATTGCTCTCCCAGAGCACCAGATCGCTCCCCGCCACGGCCTTGAGCACCGAGGGGCGCACATATCCCATGTCCGTGGCCACGGACACCGAGGACCGGCCGTGATAGAACCGGAAGCCCACGGGATCGGCCGCGTCATGGGGGATATCGAAGGTCTGCACGGTGAGGTCCCCGATATAAAAATCCTCGCCCGTCACGAAGATCCGCCGCAGGGACGGGTCCACCTTGCCCAGGGCCCGCGCCATCGCGTTCCAGGTCCCCTCGTTGGCGTAGATCGGGATATGGTACTTGCGGCTCAGGAGCCCCGCGCCCTTGACATGATCCGAATGCTCATGGGTGATCACGATCCCCTGTACGCCCTTGAGCCGGCCCCCCACCGAGCTCAAGGCCTCCTCGATCTGACGGCCGCTCAGGCCGGCGTCCACCAGCACGCGGGTGCCGCCCGCCGAAAGATAGCCGCAGTTCCCCGATGACCCCGAAAACAAAGGGCAGTAGATCATTCCTTCACCTCATACAGCGCCGGGCCTCCGCCCGGTGCTCTTCATTCTCCCAAAGCTTCCTCCGGCCGTGCCGCCGACCGGTAGGCGCCGTTCATATCGTCGCGGATGAAGCCCTTTTCCCTCATCCCGGCCAGCATCTCAAACAGCGGATCCCAGAAGCCCTCCGTATCGTAGAACACCACATCGGCACCCGTGCCGCCGATGGATTTGACCGACAGCACGCTGAACACCTCATCCAGGGTGCCGACGCCGCCCGGCAGAACGATATACATATCCGCCAGATCCATCATCAGGCGCTTGCGCTCATTCAGGTCCCGGGCGGTGATGGTCTCGGTCTGTCCGGGATGGGGCTTCCTGTCCCCGTCGAACTGGGAGATCCCGATACCGATGATGGGAGCGCCAGCCCGGCAGAACCCGTCCGCGACCGCGGCCATCAGCCCGTCCGCGTACCCGCCGTACACCAGGGAGTGTCCCTTCTGCCCCAGATAAAAGCCCAGCTCTTCCGCCGCCCGGATATATTCGTCCGGCACGTCATTGGCCGACGCAAATACACAGATCTTCATGAAAATCCCCTCCGTGAGGTCTCATTGCGTATGCTCGGACGTCCCGCGTCAGACGCCGATGCTGACCGCCTCGAACTGGCTGTTGTACAATTCGCAGTACGCGCCGCCCCTGGCGATCAGTTCCTCATGGGTGCCCCTTTCCAGGATCATGCCGTCCCGCATATAGATGATCTCATCCGCGTCCCTGATCGTTGACAGGCGGTGGGCCACGATGATGCTGGTGCGCCCCTTCGCCAGGCGCCGGAACGCCCGCTGGATCAGCTGCTCCGTACGGGTATCCACCGAGGAAGTCGCCTCATCCAGGATCAGCACCTTGGGCGGCCGGAGCATCACCCGGGCGATGCACATGAGCTGTCTCTGGCCCTGGCTGATCGCCGTGCCCCCTTCCCCGATCACCGTGTCATAGCCCTGAGGCAGACGCTCGATGAAGGAATGGATATGCGCCGCCTTCGCCGCGGCGATCACGTCCTCCAGAGAAGCGTCCGGCGCGCCGTAAGCGATATTCTCCCGCACCGTGGCGTGACGCAGCCAGGTCTCCTGGAGCACCATGCCGGCATTCTCCCTGAGAGACCGCTTCGTCAGGGCCCGGGTATCCGTCCCGTCCAGCAGGATGCGGCCCTCATCGGGATCATAGAAGCGCATCAGCAGGTTGATCAGCGTGGTCTTCCCGCAGCCCGTGGGCCCCACCAGGGCGATGCGCTGCCCGGGAGCGGCCTCAAGCGCGATATCCCTGAGGAGGGGCTTGTCAGGCTCGTAGCGGAAGTGGACCTTCTCAAAGGTGAGAGCGCCCTGAGCGTCAGTCAGGGCCCCGTCCCCCGTTTCCTTTTCTTCCGGCGCGTCCAGGAGCTCCGTGACCCGTTTGAAGCACGCCAGGGCGTTCTGCAGCTCCGTGATCACCCCCGACAGCTCGTTGAAGGGCTTGGCGTACTGGCTGGCATAGCTGAGGAACACGCTCATCTCGCCCACCGTGATGTGCCCCTGGACGGCGCGGATGCCGGCCAGCGCGGCCACGCAGGCATAGGCGATATTGTTGACCAGGCGGGTGGACGGGTTGGTGAGGCTGGAGTAGAACACAGCCTTCATGGACGCCGCGGTCATCTTATCGTTCACCCGGTCGAAGTCCGAAAGCGCTTCCTTTTCATGCCCGAAGGCCCACACGGTCTGCTGACCGGAGACCATCTCCTGGATAAAGGCGGTCTCGCTGCCGCGGGCCGCGGCCTGGGCGGCGAAATACTTCTGGGTGCGGCGGGCGATGAACCCGGCCACCACCATGCTCAGCGGGGTGAGCCCGATCACCGTCAGGGCGATGACCGGATCCATCCGGACCATCAGCACGAGCGTGCCCGCGATGGTCAGCACGCCGGTAAAGAGCTGGTCCACGCTCATCAGCAGGCCTTCCCCCAGGGAGTCGGTATCGTTCACGATCCGGCTGAGCAGGTCGCCTTTCAAATGACTGTCCAGGTACTTGACGGGAAGAGAGTGGATCTTGTCCGCCGCGGCCCGCCGGATCTCATCCGCCGTGCCGTAGGCCAGGCGCTGAT
>JAEEGL011216289.1_pt1 | contig 25241 bp, 20 predicted proteins | sample 9134231 | NCBI WGS metagenome assembly JAEEGL01 (sample SAMN16246548, study PRJNA631951) | gut metagenome | biome: gut microbiome; feature: rumen; material: fiber-attached | host: Bos | place: Iran: Karaj | collected 2018-10 | reverse complement strand
TTAATTGTTAGAATTAATAATGCTGAGAAGACTAATAATTCTTTATATAAGAAGTTAGATGTTATTAAATATAGTTATGATTTAACTGATGATGATGTTAAAGTTATTGAAGTATTAAAAGGTGAATTAGTTACTATTAGAGATGATTATAGTAAGATAGTTGATGCTTTTAGAAATAAATCTTTTGCTTATTCTAGATTATGTAAAGAGATGGAAAATCTTAATAAACGTTTAATGAATAGTGAAGATAAGTTAGCTTATGCATTAAAGAGTTTAGGTGGTTTAGAAGAAGATGAACAAAGAGCTCATGAACAATTAGATGAGATTAAAGAGATATTTAAGAAAGCTAAGAGTAAGATTGTTTCTTATAATATTCCTGTTATTCCTAATGAGTATTATGTTCAATTAAAAGAAGCTACTGTTGCTATTAAAGAAATGATTAAAGAAATGGATAAGAGACCTGTTAGTATTAAGACTTTAAATATTAGAGTAGATACTGCTAGGGATTTAGTTTTAAAATTATATAATACTTCTAATGAAGCTATTAAGACTGCTATTATGGTAGAAACTGCTATTATGTATGGTAATAGATATAGACCTATGAATAGTAATTTAAATAGGTCATTAGATAATGCTGAAGATCTATTCTTTAAAGGTGAATATAAGAGAGCTTTAGAGTGTACTATTAAAGCTATTAATGTTATTGAACCTGGAATATATGATAAGTTATTAGAAGCTGTTAAAAAGTAAGAATTTTCTTACTTTTTTTAGTGTTTTACTTGTTAACTTTAAATAGGGTTTGTGATATAATCTAGGAATAGGAGGGAATATAATTTTTATGAATAAAAATTATTTAGAAATTGCAAGTGTTGAAGCACTTGAAGTAATGGATTCAAGAGGTAATCCAACTGTACAAGTAAAAGTTGTTACAGAAGATGGTTTCATGGGTGTTGCCATGGTTCCAAGTGGAGCTTCTACTGGTTCTTTTGAAGCAGTTGAACTTCGTGATGGTGATAAGAAAAGATATCAAGGTAAAGGAGTTTTAAAAGCAGTTGATAATGTTAATAAGATAGTTGCTCCTGCACTTTGTGGAATGAATGTTTTTGATCAAACTGAAATTGATAGAAAGTTAATTGAATTAGATGGTACTGAGAATAAGGGTAAACTTGGTGCTAATGCTACATTAGGTGTTTCTTTAGCAGTAGCTAAAGCTGCAGCTGCTAGTGTAGGTTTAGAATTATATCGTTATATTGGTGGAACTAATGCTAAGACATTACCTGTTCCTATGATGAATATTTTAAATGGTGGTAAACATGCTGATAATACAGTAAGTTCTCAAGAATTTATGATTATGCCAGTAGGTGCTCCTAATTTTACTGAAGCATTAAGATGGTGTAGTGAAGTTTATCATACTTTAAAGAAAGTTTTAAAAGATAAAGGTTTAGCTTCTGGTGTTGGTGATGAAGGTGGTTTTGCACCTAATTTAAAGAATGATGAAGAAGCTCTAGAATTAATAGTAGAAGCTATTAAAGAAGCTGGTTATAAACCTGGTAAAGACTTTAAATTAGCAATGGATATTGCTAGTACAGAAATGTATGATGAAGCTAAGAAGATTAATAAAGAAGGTAATTATTATTTCTGGAAGACTGATGAATTAAAAACTCCAGAAGAAATGATTGCATGGCAAGAAATGTTAGTTAAGAAATATCCTATTATTAGTATAGAAGATGGTCTTTCTGAAGAAGATTGGGCTAATTGGAAAGAATATACTGATCGTTTAGGTGATAAGATTCAAATAGTTGGTGATGATTTATTTGTTACTAATATTAAACGTTTACAAAAGGGTATTGATGCTAATACTGCAAATAGTATTTTAATTAAATTAAATCAAATTGGTACTTTAACTGAAACTTTAGAAGCTATTGAATTAGCTCATAAGAATGGTTATACTGCAGTTGTTTCTCATAGAAGTGGTGAAACAGAAGATGTTACTTTAGCAGATGTTGCTGTTGCTACTAATGCAGGTCAAATTAAGACTGGTGCTCCTTGTAGAACAGATAGAGTTGCTAAGTATAATAGATTACTAAATATTGAACATGATTTAGGTAAAGATAGTAAATATTTAGGTAATAAAGCATTTCATCAACAACAATAAATAAAACTCTAGTTATCTAGAGTTTTTTATTATATAATTATCTTGGTGATAAGATGATATATTTAGATTATTCGGCAACTACACCGGTATTAAGTGATGTTTTAAATAGTTATGATAAAGTTAGTAAAGATTATATAGGTAATGCTAATAGTATGCATTCTTTAGGTGTTAAGTCTAAAGTTTTATTAAATAATGCTACTAAACAAATATGTGATTTATTAAATATTAGTGAAGATGAATTAATATATACTAGTGGTGCTACTGAAAGTAATAATATGGCTATTAAAGGTATTGCTTTTCAATATAGTAAAAGAGGTAAACATATTATTGTTTCTAAATTAGAACATCCTTCTATTTATAAGATATGTGAATTTTTAGAAGGTTTAGGTTATGAAATAGATTATGTTAATAATGATAGTAATGGTTTAATAGATTTTGAAGATCTTAGGAATAAAGTTAGAAATGATACTATATTAGTTAGTATATGTGCTGTTAATAGTGAAGTAGGTATTAGACAACCTTTAAAGACTTTAAGACAAATTATTAAGAAACAAAATCCTGATACAATATTTCATAGTGATATTACTCAAGCTATTGGTAAAGTTCCTATTACATTACATGATGCTGATTTATGTTCTATGTCTGGTCATAAGATATTTGGTCCTAAAGGTATAGGGTTTTTATATAAGAGTAAGAAAGTTAATATAGTTCCTTTAATACATGGTTCTGGTAAATTTAATGATTTAAGAAGTGGAACACCTCCATTACCTTTAATAGTTAGTTTAAGTAAAGCTTTAAGAATTAGTTTACAAGATTTAGAGAAGAAAGAAGAATATGTAGATAAATTAAATAATAAAGTATGTGATTTTTTAAAAGGTTTAGATGGAGTAGTATTAAATAAAACTAATTATTCTATTCCTCATATTTTAAATATTAGTTTATTAAATATTAAACCTGAGACATTTATTCATGCTTTAGAAGAAGATGAAGTATATGTTAGTACTAATACTGCTTGTTCTTCTGGAGATTTAAGTACTTCTGTTATGGCAATATATAATGATAAAAAAAGAGCTTTATCTACTGTAAGAATTAGTTTATCTTATATTACTACTATGGAAGAGATAGATAAGTTTATTAATATATTTAAATTAGAATATAATAAATTAAATGATTTTATGGGAGGAAATAAAGAGGTATGAAGAAATTAATTATTTTTGTAATAGGTATTATTTTATTATGTGGTTGTGATAATAAGGAAGAAGTTACTATTAAGAAAGTTACTTGTGATGAAATGAAAGAATTAGAAGATGCTATTTTAATAGATGTTAGATCTAAGAATGAATATGATGTTTATCATTTAGATGATGCTATTAACATTGAGTATACAGAAATAGATAAGAAGATTGAAAGTGTAGTAGATGATAAAGATAAAAAGATAATTGTGTATTGTCAATCAGGAAAAAGAAGTGATATTGCTGCACAAAGTTTAAGAGATTTAGGTTATAAAAACATATATGATTTAGGAAGTATAAATAATTGCAAAAAATAATATACAAATTAAAATTTATTTGCTATAATTAAGTCATAGTAGAGAGGAGTTGTAAGTGTGAGAAGAGAAGGATTATGGAAAGTTGTTTATATGTCTTTTCTATTTTCATTTTTTGCAGCTGGTTTAGTTTCTGGTTTGTTATTTTGTTTTTTGAGCTTTGTTCCATATGATGAATTAGTAAGGATGCTTGAGACATTATTTATTAACCCTGGAGTAATAAGTGCTGCAATTTTCGGAGAATTATTCTTAATTTTATTTATTATTGAAATTTTCCGTTTAATTTTTGAAGCTGGAACAATTAAATCAATTAAGAAGGCAGAAAAAAAAGCTGAAGCAAGTTCAAAAAAGACTACAAAAAAAGTAACAAAGAAAAAAACTAAATAAAATATAAAATTAAATATGTTAGAGATAACATATTTTTTTGTTTTATGATATACTATCAAACGGTTAGGTGATATTATGGAAAAATTAATTCTTATTAAATATGGGGAATTATCTACTAAGAAAGCTAATATTAATTTATTTTTAACTGAATTAAAAAAGAATATTCTTTTTAGTTTAAAAGATTTAGATGTTAATATTAAATTTGATAAAGGTAGAATGTTTATTAGTTTAAATAAAGATAATTTTGATTTAGTAATAGATAAATTAAAGACTATATTTGGTATACATGAATTTACTATTGCATATAAGATTAATAGTCAAGATATAGATGAGATTAGTAATTGTTTATTAGATATTGTTAAGAAAGAAGAATTTAAAACTTTTAAAGTTCAAACTAGAAGAAGTGATAAGAAGTTTAATATTGAATCTGTTGAATTTAGTAAAAAGATGGGTGGAGTAATTCTTAAGAATATTAAAGATATTAGTGTAGATGTTCATAATCCTGATTTATTAGTTAATATTGAAATAAGAATGGATGGTACATATATATATACTAGATCTATAAGAGGTTTAGGAGGATATCCTGTTGGTGTAGCTGGTAAAGGTTTATTAATGCTTAGTGGAGGAATAGATTCTCCTGTAGCAGGTTATATGGCTATTAAAAGAGGTGTTAAATTAGAAGCTTTATATTTTGAAGCTCCTCCACATACTAGTTTAGAAGCTAAGAATAAAGTAATTGAATTAGCTAAGAAATTATCTTTATATAATCATGATATTAAATTACATGTTATTAATTTTACAGAAATACAAGAAGCTATTTATAAGAATTGTCCTCATGATTATTTAATTACTATTATGAGAAGAATGATGTATAGAATAAGTGAAATAGTTGCTAGAAATAATAATTGTAAGATATTAGTTAATGGTGAAAGTATAGGTCAAGTAGCTAGTCAAACTTTAACTAGTATGAATGTTATTAATGAAGTAGTTAGAATTCCTGTAATAAGACCATTAGCTTGTTTTGATAAGTTAGAAATAATTGATATAGCAGAGAAGTTAGATACTTATAAAATTAGTATTATTCCTTTTGAAGATTGTTGTACTATATTTGTACCTGAACATCCTGTTATAAATCCTACTTTTGAAGAAGCAAGGAAGTATGAAGAATTAATAGATTATAAAGAAATGATTTATAGAGCTATTAAAGGTCATGAAGTAATTAGAATAACTAATGATAAAAATGATGAATTTAGTGACTTGTTATAAGTGTCAAAGATAGTATGAACTATCTTTTTTTATTGTTTTAAATATTATATAATGTTATTAGGATAGGTGGGTATTATGAAGAGAATATTATTTTTATTATTGTTATTATTTATTCCTTTTATAGTATATGCAGAAGATAGTTGTAATCCAGATAGTATAGAAATATTATCTATTGATTTAATAGATAATTCTAAAGATGTAGTAGAAGTAAATAAAGCTAGTAGTAGTGGTAATAATATTAATGTAGATTTACAAGTTAAAAGTGTTGGAGATAACGCTAAATATAAAATGATAATAAAGAATACTTCTAATGATGATTATGAAATAAATAAGGATGCTTTAAGTATTGGATCTGAATATTTTAATTATAATTTTGAAACAGAAGATAATTCTAATATAGTTAAAGCTGGAGAAAGTAAAGTAGTTTATTTAGTTGTTAAATATGAAAATGAAATCCCAGATGAAAAAATTAATAATAATGGATTATTTGTTGAGAATAAGAATTTAGTAGTAGATTTATCTAATAAAGATGTTCCTGCTATTGTTAAAGCAATAGAAGATAATCCTGTTACTAGTACAGGTATAGCTTTATTAGTATTAGCTATATTTAGTGGTATTGTTTTAATAGTAGTAAAGAAAACTAAAGTAAAAAAATATATGTTATTAATTGTTCCTGTATTATTATTAATACCATATACTGTTTATGCTATATGTAAATGTGAGATAACAGTTAATTCTAAAATAGAAGTTAATACTAATTATACTGGAGTTATTTATAGAAATGATAATGGATTATTAAGAAAAGGTTCAAGATTAAGACCACATGAAGAAGATATTTGGTGTGGTGTTGAAGATGAAGATAGTGATTGTGAAAGTAAAGAATATTTAAGATTGACTGAAGAAGAATGTGAAGGTCTTGTCTCAGGGGCAAGTTGGCTTAATTCATGTAAATTAGCAAAATATGTGGTTGGAACTAATGACTATAAAACATCTTCTGATGAAATAGATACAAGTGTTTATTTAAAACATGAAATAGATGATGGTGTTGTTACCAAATCATATGCTTGTTATAAAGATGAAGAAAATCGTGAAATATGTGTTCAATATGATGACGATGATTTTGAGGTTGCTGAAGCAGCTAGAGAAGAAATATATTCTTTCTTCGAAGAAAATTATGATGGAGATTTTGATAACAAAATGGATGTGTGTTTATATATAAATGCAAGAACTTCTAATGGAATAAGAATGTTTGATTGTAATCGTCAAAATTTTCATCTATATGGTGAACATTATACTGAGTCTCATGATAAATATGAATTTGTTCAACATCTTACAAATTATACTTTAAATTGTTATATAAATGAAGTTGGTTCTTATTGTGAGATAGCAATTAAATAATTAGGTGATAATATGAAAAGATATTTACTATTCTTGTTAATTTTAATTATTCCTTTTGTAGTATATGCAGAGGATAGTTGTAGTCCAGATAGTATAGTAGTAGAATCTATTGATTTAGATAGTATAGGTAATTTAACTATAGAGGCTGGTACTCCTAGTTTTGAGGGTAATAAAATTAATTTAGATCTTAAAGTACATAGATTAGGCGATAATGCTAAATATAAAATAGTTGTTAAAAATACATCTGATGAAGATGTTGAAATAGGTAATGATAGTTTAAAAATTGAAACTGAATATTTTAATTATAATATTGGTACTGAAGATGGAACTAATATTATAAAAGCACAAAGTAGTAAAGCAGTTGTTTTAGAAGTAAAATATGAAAATGAAGTTCCAGATGAGAAGTTATCTGATGGTATATTTAATGAACAAAAGAGTATAGCTATTTCATTATCTAATGGCAATGAAATAGTAGAAGATAAATCTATTATAAAAGCAATAGAAGATAATCCTTTAACTAGTACTGGTATTTTATTATTTGGAATAGTTGTAATTAGTGGATTAGTAATACTTTTTATTAAGAAAGTAAAAATTAGAAAGTATATGATTATATTAATTCCGTTTATAGTTTTGATACCTTATTATGTTTCTGCATTATGCAAAGGAGAATTAAGCGTTGAATCGAATATAGTAGTGGATAAAAATATTAATGGTGTTGTTTATAGTACCAGTAGTGATCCGGTTGCAGTAGGTGAACTATTAACTCCTCATATGGTTGATAGATGGTGTATGCTTAGTAGTTCTGCAAACTCTTGCAATGGTACAAGTTATTTTTTCTCGACTCCTATTTCATTTCATTCTTTGGAAAAATGTAATTCGCAACTTCATTTTTATACTAATCAATTTACTTGTGAACAAGGTGAACAATATAATGTTGGGTCAAATAATTATGTATTAGATAAGAAGGATTTAAGTTCTGATGTATATTTGAAATATGATGTTGAGAATAATATTGTTAAAAAAATATATACTTGTATGGATAGGGAAGATCAAGAATATTGTTTAGACTTTGATGGAAATACCGCAGATGACCATTCACCTATTATGAATGAAGTATTTCCACCTAATTCTTGTAGTGCTCTATATATGTATTTTTATTCAATATCATGTAGTTCAGAAGACTATTATATGAGTTCTTCTTCAAAGGGTGGAGTTACGGTTAGTAATAGTTCTTTATCATGTCGTGTTGATTCTGCTGGTGTTGCTAAGTGTATGGTTAAACAATAATTTGGAAATATATTAAATATAATAAAAAGATAGATATTCTATCTTTTTTTGTGTATAATAAGTTCGAGGTGTTATTTATGAAATTATTATGTGTAAATGCTGGTAGTAGTTCACTAAAATATCAATTAGTTGAAATGCCAGAAGAAAAAACTATTATAAGTGGTTATATTGAAAAGATTGGTTTTGAAGATTCTTTTTGGAATACTAAGATCAATGGTGAAAAGATTAGAGGAGAAAAGTTTTTAAAGAATCATACTGAAGCAGTAGATGTTATGTTAGATGAATTATTAAAACATAAAGCTGTTGAAAGTTTAGATGAAATTAAAGGTGTAGGTCATAGAGTATTACATGGTGGAGAAAAGTATTGTGATAGTGTAGTAATAGATGATCAAGTAGTTCAAGATATTAAAGATTTAACTAAGTTAGGTCCTTTACATCATCCTGGTAATTTAGCTGGTATTGAAGCTATGAGAAAGGCTTTACCTGGAGTAGTAAATGTTGCTGTATTTGATACTGCATTCCATCAAACTATGCCTCCAGTTAATTATATGTATCCAGTACCTTATGAATGGTATGAAAAATATGGTGTTAGAAAATATGGTTTCCATGGTACTAGTCATAAGTATATTACTGAAACTATGAAGAAGATGTTAGGTAAAGATGATGTTAATTTAATTATATGTCATGTTGGTTCTGGTGCTTCTATTAGTTGTATTAAAGATGGTAAATGTTTTGATACTACAATGGGCTTAACTCCATTAGATGGTTTAATGATGGGTACTAGATGTGGTTCTATAGATCCTTCTATAATAGAATATGTATGTAAAGAAACTGGTAAAGATGTTTCAGAAATTACTAATGATTTAAATAAAAAGAGTGGATTATTAGGTATTTGCGGTTATAATGATAATAGAGATGTAGAGAAAGCTATTAAAGAAGGTAATGAAAGAGCACAATTAGCTTTAGATATGTATGTTGATATTATTAATAGATTTATTGCTGAATACTATATTGAATTAGATGGTAAAGTAGATGCTATGGTTATGACTGCTGGTGTTTTAGAAAATGGTTCTGAAACTAGAGAAGCTATTTTAACTAAGTTAAAACCAATTGGTATTGAGTTAGATAAGAAAGTTAATGATAAGATAGCTGGATTTAAAGAAATTCATGAGGGAATTATTACTACTAAGAAATCTAAAATACCTGTATATGTAATTCCTACTAATGAAGAAATAATGATTATAAGAGATACTTATAAATTTGTTAATAAATAAAAATAAATAGAAAAGGGTTGGGCTAGATGTTAAAACAGAAGATAAAGAATATTTATCGTAAGATAAAAGAATATAATAATATAGTTATTGCTAGACACATCAGTCCAGATCCTGATGCTATAGCAAGTCAGATTGCATTAAGAGATAGTATTAAATTATCTTTTCCTAAAAAGAATGTATATGCAGTTGGTGTTAGTGTTGCTAAGTTTAAATCTTATGGTAATTTAGATAAGATAGATGAATCTAAATTATATGGAGATGTTTTACTATTAGTATTAGATGTTCCTAATAAAACTAGAATAGATGGTGTAGATTTTAATTTATTTAAAGAAATTATTAAAATAGATCATCATCCTAGTGAAGAAGTATTTAGTGAATATGATTGGGTAGATGAATCTTCTTCTAGTACTTGTCAATTAATAATAGAATTAATATTAAGTACTAAATTAGAATTAGATAGAAAGATAGCTGAGAATTTATTTTTAGGTGTTGTTTCTGATAGTGATAGATTTTTAATTAGTTATACTTCTTCTAAAACTTTTAGATTAATAAGTGATTTAATAGATAGAACTGGTATTGATTTTACTAATTTATATCCTATTTTATATGAAAGACCTTATAATGAAATTAAATTTCATGGTTATTTATCTAGTAATTTAAATATTACAGAGAATGGGTTTGCTTATTTAAATATTACTCCTGAAATATTAAAGGAATATAATGTAGATAGTGCTACTCCTGCTAATATGATAAATGATTTTAGTAATATTAAAGATGTTTATGTTTGGACATTTATTACTTTTGATGAGAAGGTTAATCTTTATAAGATTAATATTAGAAGTAAAGGACCTGTTATTAATGAAACTGCTGCTAAATATGGTGGTGGAGGTCATAAGTTTGCTTCTGGTATTAGAACTCCTAATAAAGATGATATTGATAAAATAATTAGAGATTTAGATTTAGATTGTAAGAAATATAAAGAAGACTTAGATAAGAGTATCTAAGTCTTTTCTTATGTATACATAACAAGTTAAATCTTCATATATATTTGTTTCAAAATAAGAAGAACCTGAGAATGAATATTCATTATAATATTCTTTTATATATTCTGTATCAAATGTTTCATATGTTATTGGTGTAAATACTATTATGTCATATTCTTGTTTTGAAACAATATATTTTATTATGTCGGGATTAAATATTTTATATTGAGGAATGTTTTGTTCTTCTTCTATTTTTTCTTTTATTATTGTTCTAATAGTATTATATTTAGAATCTTCTTTTCTATTAAAGAATTTATATTCTTGATCTAAATTATCAAATATATTAGAGTCAAAATATATTAATATATTGGTATCATGGAAATCATAACAAAATATTTTTAAATTTTTATAATCATATTGTTTTATAAAATCTGCTATTTCTTTATTATTAGGTGAATATGAATTTTTATAATCATAAATACTTGTATTTATTGACCAATATATTTGGATTATACATGTTATTAATAATAAGATATTTACATATTTATTATTATATAGTTTATTGATTTGGAATATAAATATAAATAATATAAAGAAGATTCCATAATGCCAATAGTTTATATATACCATAGAACAAAATAATGTAAGAGGTATAACTATTAATATATTTTCTAACATAACTTTTTTATTTGTTTTTATAAATATTAAACCTAGTATGAAGATAATAACAAAGGTTAGTATTATACTTATTATTTTATTATCAAATGGTGTATATATAAATGAATATGATAGTTGATACATTTTGCTTGAAAAAGGTATTACAGATTTTGTTCTTGGAAATAGATATATTGTTGTTAATAAGAATGATATAAATAATATAATATTACATATTAATAGTTTTTTATTTTTATAATCTTTTATATAATCTAATATTAATATAAAGTATAGAGAACCAGCTATTAATAATGTATGTATTTCTAGACTTATTAATAAGATTAATAATATAGTATATGGTATACATTTTTCTTTTCTTTTTTCATAAAGAGATGCTATTAATATTAATAATGGTAATATTAAACAGTATCCTCTTGTTATTATATTATATTGATAAAAGATAAAATATGTAAATGGTAATAATAGTTTTATATACCATTTATAATCTGTTTTATATAATAGTAATATTATTCCTATAGTAGAAAAGAATATAGATAAATATCTAAAAGAAGAAAAAGAGAAACCTAATGCTGAAAATATTTTTATTATTAAAAAAAATAGAATAGGGTGTCCTTCATTATTTAAATATTTAAATAATTCTGGTATAGATAATGAATCTGATAGTAACCATGCATTAATTTCATCTGACCATTGTTCATGTTTAGTTGTTATTATTATAGATAATACTATAAATGTAATAATAATAAATAGGTAGAAGATATTTTTTTTAGTTATGTATTTTTTCATTATTATCACCTATTTAATTATATCATATTTATTATTATATATATGTAATTAAGTATATTGACAATACGAATAAATGTATGCTATAAATTAATTGGTGGTTAAATGAAGATTATTAAATATAGTAAATTAAGAGATAATAGATATAATATTAAATTTGATGATAGAGAAGATATTAAGTTATATGATGATATTATTATTAAGTATGATTTAATTAGAAATAAAGAATTAGATGATAATAAATTAGAAGATATTATTAAAGATAATAATGAATTAGAAGTATATTATAAAGCTATTAAGTTTATAACTACTAAGTTAAGAACAGAGAAAGAAATATATAATAAGTTTATTAAAGATTATGATAGTAAATTAGTTAATAAAACTATTAAGAAATTAAAAGAAGAGAAGTATTTAAATAATGATATTTATTTAAGATGTTATATTGATGATCAAGTATTACTTAATAATATAGGACCTAATAAGATTAAAGATAATTTATTAAAATTAGGTTTATATGAAGAAGATATTAATAATTATTTAGAGAATATTGATAAAGAAGTATGGTTAAATAAATTAGAGAAGATTATTAGTAAGAAGATAAATAGTAATCATAGTTATAGTAATAATAAATTAAAAGAGAAGTTAGTATATGATTTAAGTAATCAAGGTTTTTATAAATATATGATAGAAGAAGTAATTGATAAATCTATTTTTAAAGATGATAATAATTTATTAGAGAGAGATTTTGATAAGTTATATAATAAATTAAGTAAGAAATATGAAGGTAAGGAATTAGACTATCAATTAAGAAATAGATTATTACAAAAAGGGTATTATTATGAAGATATTAATAATATTATGGATAATAAAAAAGGACTTTAATAAGTCCTTTTTTTATTGATTTTGATTATTTGCTTGTTGTTGATAATAATTTAATTCATTTTGAATTGATTCAGCATATTTAGTTTGTAAATCTGTATCAATAATTTCTACACCATATTCTTTTCTTAATTCTTGCATTGCTTTTACATTAGCAACAGGATTTTCAGTAATATATTTAGTACTTAATGCATCTAAGATAGTATCTTTAACATCTTCTAATTCAGCTTTTTCTTTAGTTTCTGCTCTATATATTACATGGTATCCTAATTCAGTAGTTATTATTTTAGTAGAGTATTCTCCATCATTTAATTTATAAGCTGCATCTACTAATTCTTTATATTCACTTGATAATGTATCTTTATTAATAAATCCAAGTGATCCACCTTTATCTTTTCTTGCAGTATCTTCTGAATATTCATTAGCTAATTCTGCAAATTTATCAGCTATTTCAGTTTTTTTAGTTTTCTTTAATTCATTAATAATTGAATCAACTTTTTCTTTTGCTTCTTTTTCAGCAGCAGTTTTTTCTTCATCTGTCATAGCATCTGTAACTTTTGGTGTTATTAAGATATGACTTACTTTAATATCACTAACTATTTCATCTTCATAGTATTTTTTGATTTCTTTTTCTGTTATTTGATCTTTAGCATAATCTCTAATAGCATATTCTTTTAGATTTGATAAATAAGTTAAACGTTTAAATTGTTCTAATGAATAACCAGTATATTGTTTTACAGTATCTGCTAATGAATCACCATATACTTGTTCTAGGTTATCCATAGTAGCATTTAAACTTTCAGTTGCTTCATCTATTTTATCTTTATATTTATCTTCTAGAATCTTTTTATCTACCATATTAATAAGCATTTCTTGAGCATGTTCAGATTTCATTTCTTCATATAATTCATCAACACTTATTTTGTCGCCACCTTTAAATGTTACGACTGCTTCCTCTCCATTAGATAGTTTTGGTATCTTTTTACCACATCCAGAAATCATTAATAAACAAAGAGCTAGTATAATTATTTTCTTTTTCATGTTTTCCTCCTTAACATTAATTATTATAGCAATGGAGTTATTAAAAAACAAGATTTAATGTCAATAAAACGCCAATATAAATTGGTATTATTAGTAGGTATTGATTGACACTATAGTTCATTTTTTTTGATTTATTGTGTAAATTAAGATATAATGATTATGGTGAGTATAATGGCAAGAAAGAAGAAAGAACAAGAAGTTCTTGAAGAAGAAGAAACATTTGATTTTAGTGCTAGTTTAATAGGTTTGCTATTAATACTATTTGGTATAATTGGTTTTGGTTTTGGCTTTGTAGGTAGAAAACTTAAAGAATTCTCTATGTTTTTAGTAGGTGAATGGTGGGCTTGTATTTTAATATTAATTATATTTTTAGGAGCTTATATGATCTTTAAGAGAAGATTACCTAATTTTTTTACTGCAAGATTAATAGGTTTATATATTTTAATATTAGTTGTTTTAACTGGATCTCATTATCCTTTAGTTAAGAGAGCAGGAGATAGTACTATTTTTTCTTATACAAGAGAGGTATATAAACAAAGAGTTGCTAGTATGGGTTCTAATGCCAGTATTTTAAGTAGTGGTGATATGAATAAGAATATTGGTGGAGGTTTAATAGGTAGTGCTAATTCTAGTTTATTAAATGCTTTATTTGGCCATACTGGGATGTTAATAGTATTAATAGTATTAGGTATATTTGGTATTGTAATGTTATTTAATGTTGATTTAGGTGAAGCATTATTAGATTTAAAAGATAAGTTATTTAGTAGGTCTTCGGACGATGATGAAGATGATGAAGATGAGGACGAAGATGAAGAGGATGAAGATGATAATGTAGAAGTACCTATTAGTGTTAGTGCTGAGGTTAAAGAAAGTACGATGGCTAGTGAAGGTAAACCAGTATCTGCTTTAAATCATAATGCATTTTATTCTTTACCTAGTTTAAGTTTATTAGATGATGTTCAAAAGAATAAAAATGTTAGTGTAGAATTTACTAAGAATAATAAAGTTATTTTAGAGAGAGTATTAAGTGAGTATGAGATTAATGGTACTGTTGTAGAAATACATGTTGGTCCAGCTGTTACTCAATATGAGATTGCTGTTCCTGGTGGTACTAGATTAGCTAAGATTAGTCATTTGGATAAAGAGTTAGCTATGGCTTTATCTGCTAAACAAGTTTCAATAGAAGCTCCTATACCTGGTAAGAGTACTGTAGGTATTGAGATTCCTAATCCTTCAATTAGTGCTGTTAAGTTTAAGGAAATTATGGGTTTCTTACCTAAGGAAGCTGAAAAAGCTCATGTTCTTGCTGCTTTAGGTAAAGACTTAATGGGTAGAGTTCAAGTTATGGATATTACTAAGACTCCTCACTTATTAGTAGCAGGTGCTACTGGTAGTGGTAAATCTGTTTGTATGAATAGTATTATTGGTACTATTTTAATGAAATATAAACCAGATGAAGTTAAATTAGTTTTAGTAGATCCTAAAAAGGTTGAAATGTCTAACTATAATGGTATTCCTCATTTATTATGGCCAGTTGTTACTGATCCTAAGAAAGCATCTGTTGCTTTACAAAGAGTAGTAGGTATGATGGATGAGAGATATGATAAGTTTGCTGAAGCTGGAGTTAAAAAGATTGAAGAGTATAATGAATATGTAGAAAAGAATAAGAGTAAGAATCCTGAATTAGAGAAGATGTTCTATTTAGTAGTTATTATTGATGAGTTAGCTGACTTAATGATGGTAGCTGCTAAAGAAGTAGAAGGTTCTATTCAAAGAATTACTCAATTAGCTAGAGCTGCTGGTATTCATTTAATTGTTGCTACACAAAGACCTAGTGTTAATGTTATTACAGGTGTTATTAAAGCTAATATTCCATCTAGAATTGCATTTGCAGTTGCATCATTTATAGATAGTAAAACAATATTAGATACTGCTGGAGCTGAGAAATTATTGGGTCGTGGTGATATGTTATATTTACCAATGGGTCAAAATGCTCCTACGCGTATTCAAGGTTGTTATATTACGGATGAAGAAATTGAGAAGATTATTAATCATGTTAAATCACAACAGCAAGCTGTTTATGATGAAACTTTAGATAAACAAGTTAGTATGTCTAGTGGTAGTGATGGTATTGGTAGTGGTCCTGGTGGAGATGACGATGATCCATTATATAATGAAATATATGATTATGTTACTTCACAAGAGAAGATTAGTGCTTCTTTCATACAAAGAAAATATAGATTAGGTTATAATAGAGCAGCTAGAATAATTGATTTATTAGAAGAACGTGGTGTTATTGGACCAGCAAATGGTTCTAAACCAAGAGAAGTTTTAATTAAAGGAGGAGAGGAATAATGAATCATACAAAAGAATATTTAGTATCACAAGGTGTAGATGTAGATCATGGTCTAGAATTATTAGGAGATATGGAAACATATGATATGATTTTGGAAGAATTTAAAAATGGTTATACTGATCGTGTTACTAAGTTAAAAAATTATGCTGCAGCTGGAGATTTAGCTAATTATGCTATTGAAGCTCATGCTATGAAAAGTGATTGTAAATATTTAGGTTTTATGACATTAGCTGATTTAGCTTATCAACATGAAATGGCAGGTAAAGAAAATAGAGCAGATTTCGTTAATAGTAGTTTAGAAGCATTACTTACTGAAGCTAATAGAATTATTACTGTTGTAAATTCTTATTTTGGAGAGTAAAAAACAAACGTTATGTTTGTTTTTTTTTGTTTTTATTTATGCTATAATTAGATATATTGGAGGCGTTTAAAGTGGTTTGTAAAAAATGTAATAAACAAGTTGCTGATAATATTTCATTTTGTCCATTTTGTGGTACTTATTTAAATGCTGTACAAAATGGTTTTTCTACTTTTGAAAATCATTTAACGCCTGAACAGATGAATATAATTAATGGTGGTAATAGTAATAATAAATTTATTAATGTTGGTAATAATATTGATTTAGAAAAAGCTAAACAAGAAGAAAAAAGATTAACTATTAAATTAGAGAAACAATCTAAAAGTAGAGGTTTAGGTATATTATGGGTATTTGCTATTTTATTATGGATTGGTGCTATTTATTTAATTGTTGCGAGTACTAAAGGAGAATATATATTTGCTGATGATCCTGATAGTGTTATTGAAGAAAGATATGGTAATGTAGATTATTCTGGTGTATCTAAATCTGGTCAGAATAATGTTACTTCTTCTTCTGAAACAACTGCTATTGTTTATGATAATCAATATTTAAAACAAACTGTTTTTAATACTATAGATGATGTTTATAATTTAATAGATTATGATAGTGATATTCAAAAAAAGAATTGTCCTGCTTATTCTAAAACTAATGAAGATAAAATAATTGCTAATTATAGAATTAGAGCTGTTAATTTTTGTGAAATAGATCAAGATTTTGCTAGTGAGTTAGTTGATGTTGCGAGATTTTATTATAATAAGTATCCTTCTGCTAGAGGATATATGACTAATTTAACTCTTGCTAATGTAGAACAAGGTGTTACTTATATGGCGGCTTTTATGCCTTTATTTGCTGTTGGTACTAGTAATACTACTTCTGGGTATCCTATTGCATATAAGACACAAATTATTTTAAATGCTAAGTATTTTGTTAATGCTGCTAAAATAGAAGCTAGTGTTGCTAATGGTGAAAGAACTGGATATTTTCCTAGAGGTGCTACTAGAAGTAGTGCTGTAGCTCATGAATTTGGTCATTATATTTCATATGTTGCTATGTTAAATTATTATAATAGTGAAGGTTTTACTTTAACTAAGCAGAATCAATCGGAAAAGTTATATAAAGTATATAATGATTTTAATGCTGGTGATTTTAGTTATAAAGTTATTCAAGAAGCTTATAGTAATTATCATGGTAATAAAACATTTGATGAATTTAGAGAGAGTATTTCATATTATGCTGTTGCTAAGAATAAGAGTGGTAGTTATATATATGATGAAACGATTGCTGAAGCATTTCATGATTATTATTTAAATGGTGATAATGCTGCAGAAGCTAGTCTTTTAATTATAAAGGCTTTAGAAAATTATTTATAGGAGGTAGTATATGAAAAAGTTATTATTTTTAATTAGTTTATTTATATTAAATGTTTCTTTTGTATATGCTGCTTTTGATATAAATATAGATGATATAGATATTAGTAAGAAGAATAATGATTTAATTAATCAATTAGATAAAGAATATAAAATAGATATAGAAGATTTTACTAATAATAGTGAAAAGAATGAAGAAGTTAAGAAATTTGTTAAAGAGATTATTGATGTTGCTTTATCTAATAAAGATTATGATACTAAGATGAAAGAATTATCTAAATATATTTTTATTAGTAAAGATAATGGTACTGAGAGCTTAACATCTTCTATTATGTTACAAGGTTTTTTAAAAGAGTTAGATAAGTATAAAATTAGTTTTGAATATATTAAAGTTATTAGAGTAGTTAAATCTGATAATGGTACTTTTGCTTTTGCATATATTCCTAATGCTAATGTTAGTAATAAAGTACAAGATATTGTTTTAACTTTTTGGTTAAAAGAAGATAAAGATGGTTATAAGATATATTTTCCTTGGATTAATTTAGGAGATAATTTAAATGATTATTTTAATAAAATAGCTGCTAATGAAGATAATGGTAATAATATAGGTGGTTCTTATAAGAATATTTCTATTAGTGGTAATGGAAGTAATGTTCCTTCTATGGAAGAGTTATCTTTATTATTTAGTAATAATGTTGAAAGTAATGTTCAAATTACTGCTATTAAAGAAAATGGTATTAGTAGTTATACTAGTGGTTTCTTTATTAGAAAAGGTATTGTTATTACTACTTGGTCTTCTTTTATGAAGTATTTAAGTGATAGTAATTTTATATATGTTAATGATTATAAGAATACTTATAAGATACAAGGTGTTGTTGCTGCTGATGAAAAGTATGATGTAGTAGTTTTAAAATTAGAAGTTGAATCTGGTAAGAGTGTTACTTTTGGAGATAGTAGTACTTTAAAAGAAGATGATACTTTATTTACTATTAATAGTAAGAATAATACTGGTTTTAGTATTAATTATGGTTCTTTTATAGCTATGGAGAATGGTAAGATTAAGAATTTCTTTGCTTTAAGTTATTCTGATGAAGGTAGTGCTTTATATAATAATGATGGTAAAGTAGTTGGTTTTACTGTTGGAGATATTTTAAATAGTGAATTATCATATGCTAATTCAAGTGATTATTTAAAGAAATTACAAGATATTTTAAATAAAGAAGATTTTAATGATATTAATTGTAGTTCTTTAGAATTCTTTAAAGATAAATATTATAATAAGTTAAGTAAAGAGAAAGAATATAATAATGTAGATGATAAAGTATTTGATAAGTTAACTAGTATTGGTAATATGAAAGAAACTATTCCTTTAGCTTTAGTTAAAGCTAGTTATGAAGATAATATTCTTAGTTTAAGATATAAGAATGAAGCTGGTAGTTCTTTAGATACTATTTATTTAGTATCTGATTATATTAATTCTTTAGTAGATTTAGATTATGAATGTATATTGAATAATTATAATAAGAAGATATATAAGAATGATGATTATAAGATTATTATTAGAGAAGATATGAATTATTTAATTATATTAATTATGGAGAGTTAAGATGAATAAGAAGGTTATTATAGGTATTGTAGTTGGTATTATTACTTTATTATTAGTAGGTATAGCTCTTTATTTATTCTTTAGAAAAGATGATGGATATAAAGAATATAAGAATGATTATTTTAAAGTTAAATATGATACTAGTTGGAAAGTAGTAGAAGATAAGAAGAATTTAGAATTAAGACATAAGAAGACTAATAGTACTTTTAAGATACAATATAAAGTATTAGATGATAATTATATGGATACTGATTTATCTTCTATTAGAGATAATATAGTAGATGGTATTATTAATCAGAATGAAGGTTATGAATTAATAAATACTTCTGATAATATTAGTAAGAAATATGAAGCTTATAGTTATTTATATGAGAAAGATGATGATCAAGTATTAGTTAATATTTATAAGAAAGATAATGTATTAGTTATTTTATATTATAATGCTTTAAGTAAATATTTTGATATTGTATTAGATAGTGCTGATACTATTATAGATTCTTTAGAATTATATTCTGGTGAGAAGTAAGTGTAAACTTGCTTTTCTTTTTTTATATTTTATTCTATAATGTTTTTAAATCAAATTATTTAGGAAGGATTTTTAATTTGATAGCGCCATGGTCCTTAGGGATGACGAGGTTTAGTAATTATCGAAAGATTCGGCGGGTATTACTACGTGATAATGGAAGCGTTAGAGTTATTTAAAAAGTAAAATCAAGATTACAACAAAAGATAACTTGCCAGGTCTAGGAGGAAAATATGTGCGGAATAGTTGGCTATAATGGTAGTAAGAAAGCTGTTGATATTTTATTAGATGGTTTATCTAAATTAGAATATCGTGGTTATGATTCTGCTGGTATAGCTATTAGAGATAATGATATTGAGGTTTTTAAAGCCAAAGGTAAATTATCTAATTTAAAAGAAAAAATTGAAAATAAAGATTTGAAAGGTACTTGTGGTATTGGTCATACTAGATGGGCTACACATGGTGAACCAAGTGAAGTAAATGCTCATCCACATGTTAGTAATGATGGTAATGTTACTTTAGTACATAATGGTATTATTGAGAATTATCAAGAATTAATTTTAAAATTAGAAAGACATGATTATAAATTATATAGTGAGACGGATACTGAAGTATTAGCTAATATAATAGATTATTATTATAAGAAATATAAGATGGGTCCTATTGATGCTATTAATAGAACTATGGTTAGAGTAAGAGGATCTTATGCTATAGCTGTTATGTTTAAGGAATATCCTGATGAAATATGGGTTGCTAGAAAAGATTCACCTATGATAATAGGTAAGAATGAAGATGGTACTTATTTAGCTAGTGATGTTCCTGCTATATTAAAATATACTAAGAATGTATATTATATAGATAATTTAGAAGCTGCTTGTTTAAAGAAAGATAAAGTTATATTTTATGATCTTAATGGTGATGAAATACAAAAAGAATTAAAAGAGATTAAGTGGGATGTTTCAGCTGCTGAAAAAGAAGGCTATGAACATTTCATGATTAAAGAAATTAATGAACAACCTGATGTTGTTAAGAAGACTATTAATTCTTTAGTTATAGATAATAAAATAGATTTAAGTAAGACTGGTTTAACAGTGGAAGAGATTAAATCTTTTAAACAAATATATATAGTAGCTTGTGGTTCTGCTTATCATGTAGGAGTATGTGCTCAATATATTTTAGAAGATTTAACTAGAGTTCCTGTTAGAGTAGAGATAGCTTCTGAATTTAGATATAGAAAACCTATTTTAGATAAGAAAGGTTTAGTAATAGTTATTAGTCAATCTGGGGAGACTGCTGACTCTTTAGCTGCTTTAAGAGAAGCTAAGAATCAAGGTGTTAAAACATTAGGTATTATTAATGTAGTTGGTTCTTCTATTGCTAGAGAAGCTGATCATGTTTTATATACTTTAGCTGGTCCTGAAATAGCTGTTGCTACTACTAAAGCATTTAGTACTCAATTAATAGCTTGTTATGCTTTAGCTATAGAGATGGGTCATGTTAAGAGAAAGATTAATAATAAATTATATAATAATCTAATTAATGATTTAGTTAAGTTACCTGAACAAATTGAATATATTTTAAAGAATAATACTAAAAATGTTCAAAAAATAAGTAGTAAATTTAGTAGTATTAAAGATGCTTTCTATATTGGTAGAGGTTTAGATTATGCTATTAGTTTAGAAGGTAGTTTAAAGTTAAAAGAAGTTAGTTATATTCATAGTGAAGCTTATGCTGCTGGTGAATTAAAACATGGTACTATTAGTTTAATAGAAGATGGTACTTTAGTAATAGGTATTGCTACGCAAGAAGAGATATTTGAAAAAACTATTAGTAATTTAGTAGAAGTTAAATCTAGAGGTGCTTATGTAGTAGTTGTTGCTCCTGAAGGAGTAGATGTTAGTAAAGTTGCTAATAATACTATTAATGTTCCTATTACTAATAAATATTTTTATCCTTCTTTAACTGTAGTTCCTTTACAATTAATAGGTTATTATATTACTATATCTAAAGGTTTAGATGTAGATAAACCTAGAAATTTAGCTAAGAGTGTTACTGTTGAATAATAAAAAGAGCTATATAGCTCTTTTTTTGTGGCTGTTTGCATTTATTATTAATTTTGTTATAATATTAGTCGTAGGTGATAATCTATGAAGGTTGATACAGTTGAATTAAAATGTATGGCTGTTAGAGATAGTCAATATCCTGATGATAATAAAAAAGAATATTTATTAGTAGGTAGAAGTAATGTAGGTAAAAGTTCTTTTATTAATACTATTGTTAGTAGAAAGAATTTTGCTCATACTAGTAGTACTCCTGGTAAGACTCAAACTTTAAATTTTTATTTATGTAATGATGATTTTTATTTAGTAGATGTTCCTGGTTATGGTTATGCTTCTGTAGATAAAGATACACAAAAGAAATTTGGTATGATGATAGAGGAATATTTAATTAATAGAGAAAATTTAAAGAGAGTATTTCTTTTAATAGATTTTAGACATAAACCTACTGAAGATGATGAATTAATGTTTAATTTTTTAAAGTATTATAAATTAGATGTTACTATAGTAGGTACTAAATTTGATAAAGTTAAACAAAGTGATAAAGATAAGAATGTTAGTTTAATAAATCAAAGTTTTAAATTAGGTGAAAGAGATAATATAGTATTATTTTCTTCTATAACTAAGAAGGGTAAAGAAGAAATATTAAATATTATTGAACATATGTAAAGATATCTTATAGATATCTTTTTTTATTTTGTTATATGTTATAATGATAATAGGTGATAGTATGAAAAAGATATTATTTATGTTAATACTTTTAATACCTGTAATAGTTTTTGCTGAAGATATTAGTATTAGTTCTTTTGAAGTTAATAGTACTAGTGGATTAGGTAAAGTAGTTAGTGATCCTAGTCATGAAGACATGAATATTAATGTATATAATGAATTTTCTAATGTAGGAGATACTGTTACTTATGATTTAGTTATTAATAATAATAGTGATGAAGATGTAGAAATTAATAATAATATAGATAATAGTGATTATGTAGATTATATGTTAATTGCTTCTGATTCTGATTATGTTATTAAGAAAGATTCTAATAAGAGTTTTCAATTGGTAGTTAAATATGCTAATCAACCTAGTGAAAGTTCTTTTGTTGGTGGTGTAGTTAGTGATAATAAGAATATTACTATAGAGTTAAGTGAAAAGATTAATGATAATAGCAGTCATGGTATAGAAGATAATAATGATATTATAGATGGTGGAAATACTAATAATGCAGTAGATCCTAAAGATAATAAAGAAGATAAAGTTATTAATCCTAATACTAAGGATATTATTGGTATAGTATGTATTGTTTCTATTGTATCTGTTGGTATATTATTAGTTAGAAAAAAGATTAAAATAGGTAGATATTATATTATTATATGTATTATGATTGGTGTTGTTCCTTTTGTAGTATATGCTATTAAAAATGTTAATATTACTTTAAAAGCTAATACTAAGATTAATGAACCTACTATTATTTATCCTGAAGGTAAAAATATAAATACAGTTAGTAATGGTGATATAGTTAAGATTGCTAGAGAAGAATTCTATGTTATAGATAGTAATAGTAATGAGGTAGTATTACTTGCTAAATATAATTTAAAGACAGAAGGTAAGTATAATGAACTTAATTCTTATGAAGCAATGCCTCCTGATTTTGGTGCTGTTATGCAAAGTAATGAATCTGGTAGAGAGAGTAATAGTATTTTTTATAATGTATTAGGTTTTTCTTATAATAATTATTGGAGTGGAAAAGTAGGTACTACATATAGTGGTGCTTATAATAGTTCTAATTATCCTTATGTATATGATTCTAATAGTTTTTTATATCAATATATTGGTCAATATAAATTATATTTAGAGAGTAAGGGTGCTAGTGTTAAAGAAGCTAGATTATTAAAATATAGTGAAGCTATTGAATTAGGATGTAATGAGACTAGTGAAAATTGTAACAATGCTCCTAATTATGTTACTAGTACTTCTTATTGGTTAGGTAATGCTGAAAGTGCTATGTTTTTATGGGTAATTAATTCTGATAAAGAGTTTATACCTGATTCTTATATGGCAAATATTGATTATGGTATTAGACCTGTTATTGTTTTAAATAAAGAACAATCTAAAAATGAATATATTTGTAGAAGAGCAACTGTATTACATACTGAAAAATGTGAAAGAGAAGAAGAAGGTTGTGTAGATGTAGGTTATACTGTAAATGGTTCTAAGGGTACTACTACTATTACTTATGGTAATTTAGGTACTAAGGGAACTTTAAATCCTGGAGATGCATTTGATTGTGATGTTAATGGTGATGGAGTATATGATGCAGATACAGAAAGATTTTATTATTTAGAAGATAACTATTATTATGCTTCTTTTGTATATTATAATAATGTTGCAAATGGAGTTCCTTCTAATACTAGTCCTTTTGCTTATAATACTAATTCTGTTAATACAGAAGGTCCTATTTCTATATATACACATTTACCTAGTAAAGAACAATGGAAGAATGTTGAATTAATAAATAGTCTTAGACCTATTAGAAGTTATTATTATGAAGCAGGTCTTTATGATAGTGATTATATTACTTTACATAATTATGGTGATAGAGCTGCTAGATTATTAACATTCCCTGAAGTTGTTAATATTTGTCCTGGTAATGATTACTTGAGTATAGGTTATTTAGATAATTGTTTATATTTTGTAGAAAATACAAGATTTGCTAATGATACTCATAAGAATTATTGGATGGAGAATCCTCTTTATAGAGATTCTGATAATGTTAATGTATTTAGAATTAATGGTAATAATAGACGTATTGGATATACTACTGCAAATAGTAGTGATAAGACAGGTGTAAGACCTGTAATAGAAGTACCGTTAAAAAGAGTAAACTATTAGAAAAGATATCTTTAAGATATCTTTTTTGTGCTATAATTATAATAGGTGATGGTATGAAAAAGATATTATTTATGTTAGTATTATTAATTCCTTTTATAGTATATGCTGAATATGATGAAAGTAAAGTTACTATTGAATCTCTTATTAAGACTAAGACAGAAGGGTATGGTAAAGAAATTAATTCTCCTAGAATTAATGGTAATAATATTAATTTAGAAGTTCAGTTTACTGAAGTAGATGATTCTGTTACGTATGATATTACTATTAAAAATGAATCTGGAGAAGATATTGAATTATATAATAAACTTGATAAAAGTGATTATGTTGATTATACGTTAATGGCTCCTGATTTAGATTATGTAGTAAAGAATGGTAGTAGTAAGACTTTTCAATTACAAGTAGAATATGCT
>JAEEGL010184026.1_pt1 | contig 25241 bp, 17 predicted proteins | sample 9134231 | NCBI WGS metagenome assembly JAEEGL01 (sample SAMN16246548, study PRJNA631951) | gut metagenome | biome: gut microbiome; feature: rumen; material: fiber-attached | host: Bos | place: Iran: Karaj | collected 2018-10 | reverse complement strand
TAGCAGCCGTTTGTATCTTCAACTCTTGTCGCAAAATATTCTGAATCAGGAGCTGAATCAATTGCTCTAAGCTCATCCCTAAGCCACTGAATAGCAGCACCTGCCACATATACAGAACCTTCAATTGCGTAGGTAACCTTACCGCCAATTCCCCAGGCAATTGTTGTAAGAAGATCGTTCTTGGAGTAAATAGGCTTATCTCCTGTGTTCATCAACATAAAGCAACCTGTTCCATATGTATTCTTGGCATCCCCTTCTTCAAAACATGTCTGTCCAAAGAGCGCTGCCTGCTGATCTCCTGCAGCTCCGGCAATCTTGATAGGACCGCCAAAGAATTCTTCATCTGTCTCCCCATATACGCAACTTGAAGGTTTAACCTCAGGAAGCATATTCATAGGAATATCAAGGATTTCACACAGCTCCTTATCCCATTCAAGTGTATTGATGTTAAAAAGAAGTGTTCTGGAAGCATTGGAATAATCTGTAACATGGACTCTTCCCTTTGTAAGCTTATAAATAAGCCATGAATCTACAGTTCCGAAGCAAAGCTCACCTTTTTCAGCTCTGGCTCTTGCTCCCTCAACATTATCAAGAATCCATCTTATCTTGGTTCCGGAAAAGTATGGATCAAATTTAAGTCCGGTCTTTTGCTGGAATTTCTCAACGATTCCAGGGTTCTCAGCCTTCATCTTCTCAGCGAAGTCTGATGTTCTGCGGCACTGCCACACGATTGCATGGGAAATCGGCTGTCCTGTTTTCCTGTCCCATACGATAACTGTTTCTCTCTGATTCGTAATACCTATAGCCGCAATATCTTCAAAACTAGCATCTATCTTATTCATAGCCTCACGAGCTACAGACAACTGTGTCTGCCAAATCTCGCTGGCATCATGCTCAACCCATCCAGGCTGCGGAAAAAACTGTGTAAACTCTTTCTGCGCAACGCTGATCATCTCACCCTTTTCATTAAACAGGATGCATCTGTTGCTGGTTGTGCCTGAATCCAATGCCATTACATATTTTGCCATTTTTAAAACTCCTTTTACTAATTCTTTACCCCAAATTCCATAATTTATAATAGGCTTTCGCGGCAAAAAACGCAATGCATTCTAAAAAGTTTCCATTATTTTGAACCATTTTTGTATATATTACACAAATTCATTTTCTTATTTTTGTATAAATGATGAAACGCCCCTGAAACTATATGCCAGTAAATAAATTTATAGTTTACAAAAAAAGGCCAAAACCTGCAGTATTTGCAAGTCCTAGCCTCTTTTTCAATTACATATCACTTACTTTCCATATATTTGTCTATGACTTCATAGATTGCCATGTTAGGATCATCCACCATTTCAACTACAGTATCAAACCTGATAAGCTTGTCCTGATCCTTAGTTCTCTTTTCCCAAACCGGGAGCGTAAGCCCACTTGACGTTCCATCATCTTCCAATATGTATCCATTAGGATTTCCATTATAGGCGAAGTTGATCCAGTAGCTCTGCATTATCTGTGAAAGCTTGTAATCCTCCTCGTCATAAAGCCCCGGATGTCTCCACAGGTTTCCGTAGGCATAGGGAAGCTCACCTGCATGATAGTTGGAAAGGATGTTATTGGTCTTGGTAAAGTAGTACTCATATGCAGGAATATCCTGCTTAATAAGATAATTATTCCACACATAATGAGAATAGCTAAACCACATAGCACTATAAGCCACGTTTAAAGCGCCCTTGGCTTCTCCCAATCCATCAATGATAAAATACTGATCTCTCTGCGGAGTATCGAAAGGTACCACCTTAGCCATTTCCGCAGCGTATCCTTCTATATCTTCTGCCAAAAGCTCCTCATAATTATCTTTGGTTGCCTTCGTTCCAAGCAAAAAGGCATCCGATTCTTTTACATTAAATCCATTTAAAAGAGCCTGTTCGTGATTCTGCCCCTTTTCATAGGTAAGGTACGGCTGCTCCACAATAGCATAACCATCAACCGTCATTGCTGAATTCTGAGTTTTGGTCTTCACCAGCTCTGAAGCAGGGATATTACGAAGCTCTGCAGAACTTGATACGCCAAACTCTGCTCTTACCTCTTCTCCTGTTTTAATTGCATCCTCATAGCTTCTGAAGGTATGGAAAGGCTCTTTTGCCACAATACTGCTGGACTCGGCAATCGCATATCTAAAAAGGCCTTCTGACAAAGGAGATACGCAAAGTGCATTTACGCTTGACGCGCCGGCAGATTCTCCCGCAATTGTGATCTTAGTCTTATCTCCGCCAAATGCCTCGATATTGTCATATACCCACTTAAGTGCTGCAACCTGATCCAAAAGACCATAGTTTCCTGTTGTTTTGTTTGGCGATTCGGCCTTCAGATCATCTGCGGCATAGTAACCAAAAACTCCAAGTCTGTAGCCAAAGTTTACGAACACAACACCCTTCCCTGCAAGATTCTCACCTCTATATTCCGTGTAGGATGGCTGACCTGTGGTAAGAGAACCTCCATGTATATAGAAAATTACAGGAAGCAGTTCATCGCTTTCTCTTTCAGGTGCAAAAACATTGAGGTACAGACAGTCCTCGCTTACCTCTTCAACATACTCATCTCCAAATTTTATCTTATAATCATGCCAGCCAAGGATATGAGAAAGAGAATCCATAAATACTGAGCCCCTGGTCTGCATAGCCATTGGAGCAAAGTGATCAAAAGCTCTTACCCCATCCCAGCCATCAGGAGCCTGCGGTTCTTTGTATCGCAAATCACCAACCGGTGCCTTAGCATAGGGAATTCCTGCATATACTTTGACAGAATGGTCCTTATTATATACACCTGTCAGATCTCCCTGAGGAATAGATATAATACTTGTCACATCAGGATTTTTGTTATCTACAGCCGGTACTCTCTTTACAGGTGGCTTTGTTAAAAGACAATTCACAACCAAAACTACTGCATAAATAGCAAAGGCAATTAAAAGATTCTTAGCCCCGCTTTCCTTTTTGTAAAACCATGCCCTGTAGATAATCATGCAGGCAGTAGCCAGTATTCCAACTATCCATCCTGCTATTATATTTTTGGACAGTTCCAAAAAGGCAATGTACAAAATTCCAATTAACAAAACGCAGATGTAATATACAACCATCAAATGTTACCTCCTACACTACTACTCAGAGTAAATCCAATTACATAATCCACACAACTTAATTTTTTATAAATCGTTTATAATTATATTGTGTACAATCATTATAGTCAACCCTATTTTATAGTTCCTAGTGTAGCTGTTTTATATCCGTATAAAAAATATTCATATATAGCCAAAGCTTATAATTTCAACCTTACTCTCCAACAGCCTCGTAAGCCGTGTAATATGTCTCGATCCGGTCAAATTTATAATATGCATCTCCCTTGATGGCAGCGCTGCTTCCAGGATCAATGCAGACTTCACCGGTATTTCTCGGAATCATCCATATACAGTCAACCAGCTCCGAGCCGTCAAAAAACAGCACATAGGCATCCACCTTTACTCTTTTATCGCTGGTATTCTGAGCCGTTACAAAAGCTGAATTTCCTACAATTTCTCCAAACACAGCCACATCATCATACATATCCTTTTCATAAGGATCTCTTTTGGAAATCAAAAACTCGTACATGGATGGCATTTTTCCGCCAAGTTCATCCTTATCAAATCTGCCTTCGAATACAAACAGCATCCCATCCTTAACTGCTTCTACAGTTTTATTGGAGGTTGCAAGTTCATTTCCTTCCTCATCTCTTGCTGTAAAAACGCACTCAAACCTGCAGGTCTTACCTGTTGAATTCTTAAGAACCAGCACCGGATTACAATTATGATCATCCTCCCTGAAATACTGTCCCAGGATAAGCGTTCCAATAGGAAGTCCTCCGTAAGAAGGCATGTCATCATCAGAAGCAGCCTTTTTGGCCAGCTCCTTATCTGATTTGGAAGCATCCCTGTTACTGTCTATACTTTCAAAAATACTATTCTCATCAAGCTCCTGCTTAATACCTGTGTAGGCAGCATCAAGCCCGGTATATTCCTTCTGTCCGTTTTCGTCAGCTTCATCTGAACCTTCACCATTTATATCTTCTGCCAGCTTTACACCGTCCTCTCTGACATCCACTCCATCACTGACAAAATAAATTACTTCGCCATTTTCGTCTTTCCCCAAAACAAGCTCCTCTTTATTAAGTCCCCCGCCCTGTACAATGAAGCTAAGGTCAAGTCCAAGCCCGGTGTAGTTGTCATACAGGATTTGGGATATCATAGGGAGCTTTTCTTCTTTTTCATAGGGCAAAGAAAAGCCATAACAATTCAGGTACATGATAATCGGAAGAAGTACGCCAACTACAGAAATTGACAGCATTCTGACATTATTGATCGACTTCTTTTTCATAAACACAGCAATATTCAGAATTAATAATGGAATTGACGGAATTATTCCCACAAAAAAGAAAGATAGCATTAATCCCAATATAGATAGCAAAAGAGCTATTGCTGTTATATGCATGAAATTTCCTCTCATTTTCTGTGCATTTTTTACAAATTTTGTTACATTTCCAATGTCAATACTTGTATCATAAAATTTTTGTACTACAATATATTGTAGTTAATAAATTATTAGTTTTTCGTTATGAGGAGGGTATGAATTATGAGTAATGTTGCCGATATTCCGGCTCTGGATTCTAGGGTTATTCGCAACATTCTTCGCTCAATGACCAATGAACACTGGTCAGTTGCCGAGGCGCTTGACGAGTACGATATTCCTGCTGAACTGCGTGAGGAATATGAGGCTCAGATTGAAGAATGTTTTGTTGACTGATATATTGTAGAGATTTTAGAGAGCGCCACTTAAGTGACGCTCTTTTTTCGTCCTTTATTTTTCTTTAAGAAGGTCCATTCCCACATCATAGACCTTTCCTTCACAGGCATCGATGAGCCACTTCGCCATCGTGATCCCATCCTGAGTAAAGATTAAAAAGTGAGGCTCCCGAACACTGGTATGAACTGTTCCCCCCATCGTAATAAGGGGAATTTTCCAATCATCTATGAACATTCCAAATTTGGGTGTTATCTCCTTGAGCTCTTTTACCATCTCCTGAAGCTGATGATAGAAAGCCACCTGAATATCAGCATCCGTCTTATATTTTCTGTTGACTATATCATTGTAATAAGCACTTAACAGATAATCGTAGATTGAACTCGAATAGAGATAACGGAACCTGTCGCCATATCTGCTATACAGATCCTTGTACCAGTCCAGGGTAATATTTTCACTGTGAATCGGCTTCCAAATGGGTTCCTTGGTCTGCCAGATACTTTTCGCCGTCTTTCTCCAGTGCTTGTAAAGGAGCTGTCCACTATCTGAAAAAAGAGTAATATTTCTGGCATTCGGATAATAATTGTCCACCACCTCTCCTGCAAGAGCAGGCACAGCAAAAGCACCGGCAGAGTTACCGGCGATAAGAAGTGTCTTTGGATTAGGGAAAAGATCTTTCGAAACCTTCATGCTCTGAAGGAAATTTACGTACCCATGAAAATGAAGAACATGATTCTCTCCATCTTCACCGGTGTATGGATAATCATTGAGCCCAACATGGAAATCCCCTGTAGCATAGGTAATAACCACAAAGCTCCAATCCTTAAAGGGATTTTTGTCAGAAATAATATCAGTGATACCCACATTAATATTCATTATCTGGGTAAAAGGGCGCAGATTATTCCAATAGTAATTGGGAAGCCCCGCTGCTACCTTTCCGCCTGTAACAGGCCTTGCTGCAGTATATTCGTTATAGGCCACGCCTCCACCTGAGAAAAATATGCATAGTTTCGAGGGATCAGCTTTTTTCACATAGATATGATACTCAGAACCATCACCGGATAATCCCCTCTCTAAAGGCACCTTGTACCATTTCATATCCTCAGGATTCTCCGGAAGATTTTCAGCTCTAAAGCTGCTATCCTCTATAGCCTTGCCTATCCTGTTCTCAACAAAATCGCCAACCTTCGAAGCAAAGACAACACCGCGTTTGAAGTTGTTTTGATTAAGTCTGTCCTTTATGCTCATGCATTTCCTCGTTATAGGTTGAACATCTTATGTGCTGCATTTTTGAGATCACTAAACCTGAATATTATGAGTCCTGAGATCAGGATCAAATACACCATAATGACCACAACTGCAGGCCATGTGAAATCATTAAGACCATTTTTGATAAAGATGATCTGACTAATGGCCATTAAAAGATCAAGGACCAGATAAAGAATATATTCATCAAGACGTAGCTTCAAGACCTTGGCTGTAATAATAGTCGCAATTGCCAAGCCAAAAAGAGTACTTGGAACCATCCACTCCACACTCCAGCCATGCCGCCCTGTCTTGTAATCTACCACTATATCCACCGCAATGGCCACTATAACCTCAAAGGTTATAACTTTTATCAGGTTATTTCTAAGATAAAGCGTCGTAACCAAAGTTACCCAGGCCACCGCAAGTCCCATCATGGTAATTCCGACAAAAGGATACTCCTTCCCTGTCTGAATATTGATGGTGGCAAAGATAATTTCCAGAGCTATAAACAAAAAAGTACACACCTTAAAAAGGGTTACGTTGGAGATTTTTTTCTTTTTCAATGTAGGGAAAGGGGCATTTGGCTCGCCATCTATAAGGCGCAGCTGCCCCTGACATAATGGGCAACATGACTTGCGACCTCTTATATTAACCTTACATTTAGGACAATACTGCATCAAAACTCACTCCTTATCATAGTCATTCGTTCCAAGCTCAACCTCAAGCCCCATTTCAGTCAGGCACCTAAAAAAATTGAGCATACTCTTATGTGTCTTGTAGGGTGAAGCCTCACCAAAGGTAAGCCTGTCCTTGTAGGAGCAGACAGTGATCTGCTGACTCGCAGCTGTCATAAAGGCACTAAAGCCCTCTATATAATCTGCAACCTCCTCAGGCATTTTGATCTGTCCAAGATTAGACATGGAGCTCGTCACACCCTTTTTGGCTGTTCTGTCAAAGTATCCGATTCCCAGATCCTTAAGCGGAAGCGGTATCATCTTGATTCCGATATTATGCTCCAAAGCCGCATAGGAATTCATTGTCTTCTCTATACTCTCAGGAGAAAGCTTCTCTTTAAAATCCTTGTCCACCTTCGTAATGATACTGCTTAGCTGACCATCATAATCAGCCGGATCATAATCCACGTTGATTACGCCAAAGAAATTCCTACTGGTGCCGGATTTAAAATACTGACGCAAATTTACCGGAACACTGATCACTATGTGCTTGCGCATCTGGGATCTGTTCATTCCCTGTATCACAGCCTTGATGTAAACCGCAACGCACATCACTCCCACAGTAGTATGATTCTCATGTGCTATGTCCAGGAACTTTCCAGCTGAAATCGTTCCCTCTATAAGATGGGGTAAAAGATTGTCATCAATCTCTCCGCTAAGCTGATAAGCCTTAACTGATCTCATCTCCTTGAGCTGCTTCAGACCCTTTTGCTTACTGTAAAAATCAGTGAAGGCATCCACATTTTTTTCTTCAATTGAAAAATCATCAGTAGGCTTAATATCTGCTTCTATTCCATGCTTAATAACAAGATATCTTGTGATCACATTCTTAAAAAACATAAATGCGCCCGTTCCATCTGCAAGCACATGGAACATCTCAAGATTTATCCTGTTATTGTAATAATTCACCCTATACAAAAGATTCTTCTTGCCGGGAATATAAAGGGGCAGACATGCAGGCTGATTCTCCTCTTCAACAATTTCCCGAAGGTCACTTTCCTCCAGATAATACCAGAAAATACCTCTGTGAAGAACACAGTTGAAAATCGGAAATTCTTCAATTATCTCATCGAGTGCCCTCTGAAGAATATCTTCATCCACCTGCTCTTTTAATTGGCAGGTAAGTCTGAACACTCTTGTATTAGCCCCCTTAGCAGTCGAAGGAACTATCTTCGCAGCATTATCAAGTTCATACCAGTTGTTACGTTTCTCCATCCAATGTAAATCCTTTTTTCATTTATTCTATAAGTTTTCCAGACGCTCAGTTACCACATCCATAGAGCCTCTGCTCATCCTGTAGATAACATCCTCCAAAGAAATAAACTTCTTATTTCTGATAAATTTCAGATATTTAGGAGTGAACCTCATCTTTATCCCCTTAGGCTCAATCCCGGCATTAACCTTACTCTGAATTGTGTCGCAGGTATCTGCAGAATCATGAGTCATACTCTTATTAAGTATACATAAAAGAGTTCCTGCTGTCCTGCAAAGTCCCTCAATATTCGGATCATCTGAAACATCAAGTGACTGAAGTGCCCCCACAGACCACTTCCTAAGGTTGTGATAAATGCCATACTCAAGATCAAGCTCAACCAGCCTCTCATTGACATTGTCGTAGAGCCAGACCTCATTTCCTTTAACAAACATGTCACTTAACTGGAAAAGACCTCCGTCAAACGGGAACTTGATTCCACAGGCATCGCACCCAGTCAAAAGAACATTTGAATTTATCTCACTTACCTTATCCTGATGTTCAAATTCATCCTCATCGATAGTAAAATTAGGCTCTTTTAACTCTTCAAGATCAGGAGCTTCATCTGTAGGCTCAACGAAGATTGTAGAAGCTTTCTCTTTTACCTCTTCCAGTATTTCATCGTCCTCGTCATTTTTCCTGGAAATCCGGGCATTCTCCTCATGCCTTATCATGTAAGAACCAAAGCCAGGCATCTGAACAGTGAATCTGTCCGTTCTGCACTCCTCAAAAGGCCCAACAACAGGGTGTATTCCTCTTTTCCTTCCAAAATAATCCCTGTCAAAAACAATCTCGCTGCCATCAGGATTCTCAAATTTAGCCTCAGGTTCGAAAGCCACACCTAAAACTGTCGTATTTACTGTATCCGCCATATTCCTTGGCAGGAACTCATACAGATTCGTATGAAGCGTGTATCTTCCGTCCTCCTCATCGATGTAGAAACTGATCTTATGATCCTTGTCCACATGACAATTCTCATTATCACAAGGCCTAGCGCCATTGTAATAGGCATTTCCGGATAGGTACACCGGCAGATGCTCATAGTAATGATCCTTGGAGCCCTTGTCCATAACAGCTCCCTTGTAAAATCCCGAGAAATACTCAGCAGCAGAAGGATACCCATTATAAACACAGGTTCCGCAGATAAAGTTATTCTTATCTATCGTGTCCGTATTCCTTGATACACAGTACTCAAGAAGATCCTGTCTTACAGTCTTTTGCAGGAATATATTGTTAAAAAATCTGGCATCACCATGAAGAATCGTCATGAAGCCCGCAATCTTCGTGGAATGCGGCACGTGATAAGGCGTAAATCGCTCTGTGGAGAATCTCTTTCCACCGTTATCCGTTCCATTTCCTACATAGGTAAAAGAGCCTGCAATGAGATTATGCACAAAGGCTATACCCTGCGTGCTCAGTCTGCATGCAATATCAGACAAGATCAGATTGTGATCTATTAAAGTAGGGCCATGGGAAACCTCGATAAAAATATCCTCTCCAAGAGAAAGGCCATTATCGATGATCGTACCCTCCGGCGGAACATTGTCATGCAGGAAATTCTGCGTGATCCTGGAGCCCTGAGCCTCCCAGTCAAGCCAAATTCCCCTTGTACAGTGATCTATATGATTTCGTCTTATGATCGTATCTATAGCAGCATGAAGCTTGATTCCGCCAATCTCTGCCCCTGACAGATTGTGCTTATTATTGATATGATGAATGTGGTTATCCTCGATAATCGAAAATGCACCACCCATGTGACCTACGATACCTGTCTGACCGCAGTCATGGATATCACAGCGTCTTATGATATGCGAGCCAACTCTCTCTTTGTCCCAGCCATCATTAACAGCCTGACATACACTGTCACGCTGAGTCTGCGTTCCATCCTTAACCCAGGTTGTAGTCCACTTGTTATTATTACCCTTTTGATAGTATTTTCCTAAAGAAATTCCGCTGCACTTCGATTCACTGATCTCACAGTCCTCAATTATCCATCCCTTAGCCCAGTGAGGTCCTATCATTCCCTCCTGAACAGCCGTCGGAGGCGCCCACTGCGTAGCAGCACATCTAATGCTAAAGCCTGAAACCGTAATGTAATCCAGGCCCTCTTTTTCCGGATAAAAACAAGCCTTTCTCACGGACAATTCAACATTTTCAAGATTGGGATTTCTCCCCATAAAATTAGCGTATATTATAGTATGGTCATTTTCCTGAGCAGTAAACCACACATATTCTGTAAACTGCGGATCCCAGGATCTCTTATCCTTCATCGGATGCATACATGTACTTAGGTCAAAAACTTCATACATGGATTTACCATTCAGATAAACATCTCCTGTATGAGGCGCATTATCCTGCTGTGAAAACCAGTCCCCATGAACCACATCTACATAAGGATTGTAGCTTCCAAAAAAGCTATTGGGAATTCGTATTCTCCATACATTTTCAAACTGTTCCCATCCGCTAAGTTCCTCAGCACCTGTAATAATTGCTTCCTGTCTCGACGTGCTGACGAAAGTGATCCTCTTATCCTTGGTTCCCGAATTCACCGGGTGTACCCACTCTCTATATATTCCAGGGCCAACAAATACTGTATCGCCTGCCACCGCAAGCTCAGCAGCTTCCTGAATGGTCTTGAACGGATGATTAACAGTGCCATCGCCGCTTCTAAGCACATTTCCTGCTACATATATCTGCATAACTAACCCCCCTTAAAGAATAAATAATGACTACCAGTACACATACAATATAATTATATCATGTTTAGTGTATAATGGTTATTGGAGGGAATAATAATGGCACGAATGAAATTCATATACGCAGTCGCAATTTTAGCCGGCTTCATCTTAACCGGACTTTTAATGCATTTAATAGGTACGCTCTTTTAACTGCCGGCTGAGGTACGATTGTGGGCGAGTTGAAGACAGCTGTTTGCCGGCGCCAAAACATAGCTTAGCCTGCCGGAATTGCGATTGGTTAATGCATGATTTGTGAGTCATTTGCACAAGGACGATGATTTATGAGAATCAGAGAAAAAAGAAGTTTTCCCGTTTATGGTTCATTTTGGTTTGAACCATGGGAAAACTTCTTTTTTAAATGATTCCATAAATCACGACGCGGAAACGCGAACAAATCATGCATAACCAGAACAATTCCGGCAGGCTATAAAAGCTTAGATACCGGCAAACTGCTGTTTTCAACTCGCCCACTTAAGAATTATCTCAACCCGCGTTCAGTTTCTTCTGCTTGTATAGGTCGGAGTCCGCCCGAGCTATGAAGGCCTGAAGTGATATCGGCTGATCATAGTCATACTGCGCAATTCCCACACTCACTGACATAGGATACTGCAGATTCTTCTCACTCGAAACCCTGCGTACATTCGTCTTGATTTGCTCCGCAAGCCAGGTTGCTTCTGCCCTGTAGGCCATCTCAGCTACAACTACAAATTCATCCCCACCATATCTCGAAACAAAGAACCTGCTTCTGGGACCCTGACATGCATTCTTGATGGCACCAGCTATATTCACAAGCGCCTTGTCCCCCTCAACATGTCCGTAATTATCATTAATACTCTTAAACTTATCCGCATCAATTATCAGAAGAAACAGTGATAATCCCGGATCAGGATTTCTCATCTTATTAGCAAGATACTTGTACATCTGATTCCTGTTATTGATCTGCGTAAGCGGATCAAGTGAAATAAGATTATCCAGGATAGATGTATAAATGTAGAACACCGCTGCCACAGCGCCATAGCACAGGAACGGAATTCTCCAGTAAACCGCTTGCAGTGCTCCAAGAGCAATAGGTGCTATCGGGAAAAAGCCAATCATAAGATAAATATTTCTCTCAGCATATTTATCCCTCGAAAAAGCTCTTATGAAAGCCTTAACCGAAGCCGCAATCATATAACCAAAGGGCACGATTATAAGAAGAACGTATAGCTTACCACCAACTAAGTTGTTATTCTCATCTACATAATAAACAAGGCCGGTTCTAAAGGCAGTAACACACAAAATAGCCGATACCCACACCGGTATGCTCATAATCAATTTCGCCGGATCATTATAATCAAGCTTATCATTCTGAATTGCTTCAGATAAAAGAAACCACAAATATGATGCAATACTAAGAAGCACATACGTAAAAATATTTGAAAGATATAAAAGCGATTTGGTGGATGCTATCACGCCTCCATCCACAACTGCCCAGAATATTTCAGCCCAAAAATACAAAATAAGTATAAAAACTAAATTCCCAAGATAGACCTGTGAAAGCTGCTTATTTATGTCACGGTGTATCTTGAAAAGAATTATTGACAACAAAAAACTACAAGCTGCATGTGCTTCTACGTAATAAAAAACGTAATCCAAAGTCTGACCTCCCAAAGTAAATGCGTAATACTAATTCTATCACGAATGGACTTGGATATGAGTGTTTTTTTGCATTGTTTATACATTCTTTATAAATTTTCCTGCATAAAAAAGGAAGAACCGATAACAACGCATCAGTTCCTCCTCATGCTCCATTAGCTATGGCCTTTAAAGCTTCAAATTCAGATTCATAAACTCCGCCCATGGCTTCCAGATCTTCCCAGGAATACCAGGCTCCGCTAAGCTGAACTCCCTTGATTGAAATATCTGTAGCAATAACCATAAAAGGTTTATGATTAACCACAATATAACAGGTTCGATTCAGGCCAAAGGGCGTAACAAAAACATGGCCTGTATCAATCAGGTGATTAAGCTGATCAATCGTTAAGTTTTTTGACAACGGCATCGTTTTTAGCATATTCCCCCATCCATTTTGGTTTACCTGCCAATAATCATTTCAAATAAACCAAAAGCCGAATAGTATATACTCAATTATACTATTCGGCATATTTAGTGTAAATTCGTTTATATTTATTTAAGATTTCACATTTTAAATTCACAATAATTTCGAATCCATTATGATGAATTTCATTTTTTCTTAGAATGGATCAGCTTAAAAATATAGTATCCGCCGCACAAAACAGCAAAGCAAACCGAAACTGTCACCATACTCTTAACCTTCATATGCAGATATCCCAGGCTCACAAAGCTGATTATAAGAAGCATCAGCATCATCCAGCCAAAGCCCACACACAGATGCAGCAAAAAAGTCAGTACAAACAATACTATATCTTTGATATCACGCTTATCCTCATATTTTTCCTGCCGCATTTTCTCAGCAAGCTCTTTTAGCCTGTTTACAGAATCGTCATTCTTCATATTTGCTTCCCCAGATTGTCACCTGGCTCTTTTGTCCAAGCGCTGTAAATACTGTAGTTTCTATGCTGCTGCCCTCAATGTTCATCTTAAGTGCAACGCCCTTATAAGTATCGCCATTAATATTCACATTGATATATGCAGTTCCACTTTTTACTTCCCAGCTTCCCTCATAATCACCGCTTATTGTTCCATCTTCATTAAGTGTGATTTTCTCAACATTGTTGGTCTCATACTTTGCAAAATTGATGTCAAGTTTATGGATTATGACCTCATAGTCACCCGCTATTTCCGATCTTTCAAGACCATTTTCATCAAGGCTCTCCCCATCTGTATAGAAAGGAGCTGCCACCAGCCATCCATCTTCATTTACAAACAATTGGTGCACCTTAACAAAATGTCCTTCGTTTCCGCTGGTGGTCCTGGTATGAAAAACAATATATGCCTTGCCATCATCATCAACAAACGCTGAATTATGTCCCTGTGCCACCTGCCCCACAGTCATGCTCTTCCACCTGTAACCGCCAAAGAGCCTTATTCCTACAGGCTGATTTATGTTAAGGGAATAGCTGTCATAATAAGGCGTATGTCCAAGTTCATCCACATAGTCCCCATCGGGTGTTTTTGATCTGAATACCCTTATGTTATAGCCGCCCTTTGCCTCCAGCGCTCCATAGGAAATAAACAGATAGTAATAATCGCCTATTTTCTGAATATAGGAGCCCTCTCCGGAAACATAGCAGCCGCCAGCGATCAACTTACCAAAGTATGAATCAGAGTGCTTATCTGTCTCATATTTAACCGAATAATCCCTAAGTCCTGTCTCCTCATCCAGTTCCAGCATAAAGATTCCGCCAGACCAGGAACCATAGCTCATCCACAGCTTGCCCTCATCATCGTAGAACACGCAAGGGTCTATGCAGTTAGGGAACTTATCTCCCCACTTCTTATTGGCTACACCATTTATGATATAACGCTCCGGCAAAGAATCCTCACCAAGTACCTGCGGCACATCGGTCTGCATAAAGTCATCTTCTCCAAAGCCGCCGTACACCACACTTCCTGCATATTCATAGGGTCCCATTACCTTATCCGCTGTTAAAAGAACTATATTGGACTTCCAGTTATCTCCGTTGGCACTAAGGTAAATGCAATATTTCCCCATTGCCTTATTGTATATAATATCCGGTGCCCATAAATTCCCCCACCACTCGCCGTGGTCATCATTCCACTGACTGATCTTATCTCTGGTCTCCTGCGAAAGAGCTGCTTTGAAATCATCATTTCTTTCTGTCCAGTTAAAAAGATCCTCCGTTGAATCAGCACAGATATGGGTTCCAAAGATATAATATGTCCCATCAGTATCCTTAAATATTGATGGATCATGACAACAGGCAGTCTTATTACTCTTGGCCTTATCGCCAAACTGACTTACAACCATAATCTTTTTCAGGCTAAGTACACACCTGACCATAGCCTCCTCTCCGCCGTAGTTAAGCTGCACATAAGGTCTGAAGGTCACCACATCATCAGAAGAAGCGCTGACAGAATTTCCGGGATTTCCTGAATTTCCACCCACAAGGCTTCCCTCTAAGGTTACGCTTTGTCCACTCCTCAATGCGTCAAAAAGATCCGGCATAGAGCCATCACTTGCTGCCACCAGGCCCTTGTTGGAATAGGGAAATTTCTTTCCTGAAATTGTATAGTCAGGATTGTCATTGGAAATCGTAAGAGTATAGTGAACTGTCTCACCTTCTGCATATTCCTGTTTATCTGTACTAAGAGTCACAGTTATGTCATCCTGCGTTTCCTGAAAATCCCACGAATTCAAGCCATTTTCACTTATGTCACTTTGCGCCGCCACGTCTTTATCGTTGCCATAATCTCCGGCGCCGCTTCCCTTTCCGCAGGCTGTAAGAACACACAAAGCTGCAACAAGTGCAAATGCCCTGCGAAAAGATTTCTTCTTATTGCACATTACTTTTTTCCTCTTCAACGCAGCATATTCTCGTAATCAAATACAGGTCTACCCTCACTCCACTTAACTTCCATCAACATGGTGTGCCTGTTTGGATCATAAAGTGGATCTCCCTCAATATCCCTGTAGGTTCTTGCATGGAACACGCAGATATCTCTTCCATCCTCTGCCTTAACGAAGCTGTTGTGTCCCGGGCCATAGAAGCCTTTTTCAGCATCAGACCTAAGCACCGGTTTCTTTTCTTTTACCCATGCTCTTGGATCAAGCAGGTCTTCATCTTCACCGATTGAAAGCATGCCCATGCAGTAGCATTCCCCTGTAGCAGAAGCTGAATAGGTAAGGAATATCTTTCCATCCTTTTTAAGTACAGCCGGGCCCTCGTTAACCCAGATATCAACTCTCTCCCAGTCATAATCAGGTGTTGTCAAAAGAACCTGAGCAGTTGAAAGCTTATTGGCAGACTCCATTTTGGCTATATAAAGATTGGAAATACCAACACCGGCCGCAACCTTCTCAGCCCAGATATAATATAACTGGCCCTTATTTTCTAAGATGGTCGCATCCAGACTAAACGATTTAAAAGAATAAATGTCATCATCACTTCTCTGGATTTTACCAAGCTCTTTCCACTTATCCTTTAAGGGGTTTTGTCCCTCACACTCAAGAACATAGGGACGGATTCTCCACTTATCTTCCTCTCTTCCTGCTGCAAAATAAATATAGAATTTCCCATTAATGTAATGCATTTCAGGAGCCCAGATATGCTTACTCATTTTACCGCTATCATGTTTTTTCCAGATGCAGGTTTCCTGCGCATCCTTAAGTCCCAAAAGAGTATCACTTTTTCTAAGTACAATCTTGTCATACTCCGGCACAGACGCAGTGAAATAATAGGAACCATCTGTATGTCTATATACATATGGATCTGCCCTCTGCTCAATAAAAGGTTCATTATACTGCGTAATTACTCCATTTCTTGGTCGTGCATCCATAAAAGCTTCTCCCCGCTATCATAAATTTCATTTGCTTTCGCATTGCTATGTATTGGATCATCTGCGCTTATATCCACTACATAGCAATGCGCTCCAGAATAGTATCTGAAGCGCATCTTCTAAAAACACTATTTCTTCTTACTTTATAATGAAAGATTATGTTATGAAGTTTTGGTTTTATTATTTCTCTACTGAAATAATCTCTACAAGACACTCTTCACAGGTGATAAGCATGTAGATCTTATCTGAGCTTGTAAGAGAACTTGTCATCTTGGTAGTGCTGGTATAAGTCTCGCCATCGCCGCCTTCAATGTTGGCACTAATAGTAATATCTCCGGCCTTTCTTTCGATTGTAAGAGTAACTCTTGCATCCTTCATAGCGTTAAGCCATGTTGCCCAGTCATCACCCCAGCTTGTCTCATACTCCTGAGTAAAGGTATCATCCCATCCGAATGCATCTGCTCTTACTGCTGCATACTCTACGTGGTCAGCACTTCCTGAACCATCTGAGTTAGGATTTTCATGTGCAGGTGTCTCTTCGTTTGTAAACATGAGAACGTAGTTATCCCAGTTATTAACACCATCTGAGTAATTGTTGAAGGTAACAGTTGTCTTGCCATCAGCTATCTCGATAGGTGTACTCCAGTCTGTCCACCAGCCGTTGCTATAGTCAGCAGCGCCAATCTTTTCTACGAAGTTCTCAACAGAGAGAAGCTCAAGGTAACACTCCTCACATGTGATAAGGAAGAAGATAGGGTCATCAGCTTTAAGGTCAGATGTAAGCGTTGTCTTGTTAGTAAATACATTGCCCTTTGCATCTACAATAGTTGCATCCATTACGATGTTGCCGCCATCACGAGTAATATACATGTTAACTGTTGCATTTCTCATAGCATTAAGCCATGTTGCCCAGTCATCACCCCAGCTTGTCTCATAGCTCTGAGTAAAGGTATCATCCCATCCGTATGCATCTGCTCTTACAGCAGCATACTCAACGTGATCTGCACTTCCTGCGCCGTCAGAATTTGGATTCTCATGAGCAGGTGTGTACTCGTTTGTAAACATGAACACGTAGTTATCCCAGTTGTTGATTCCATCTGAATAGTTCTTAAATCTAAGAGCCTTTGTCTCGCCATCCTTAATCTCATAGCTCTCTGTCCAGTCTGTCCACCAGCCATTTGTAAGTGAAACATCGCCAATAGAAACAAGAGCGTTAGCAGAAGGCTCGATTGAGAATGGATCCTCGACACTAAGAATATCAATGTAGCACTTCTGACCAGTTATATAGAAGAAGCAAGGATCTTCTGCCGCAAGGCCTGAAGGAACAGTCATCTTCATCTGATTCTCGGTTCCGTTGTAGTCAACCATTACCGCGTCAACTATAAGCTTGTCATCAGTTCTTGTAATGTTCATAGTTACATTGGTTTCTTTCATTACCTGATTGAGCCATGTATTCCAGTTGCCCCAGCTGTAGTATGTCTCGAACTTATCAGCATTGTCGATTGAGTTTGCACCGTCAATTTCTGCATAAGCATCAGCGCGAACCATTGCAATCTTCTTGCTTGCTGTATCCATAGGATTAGCATGTGCCTCATTTGCTGCATCAACAAATCCGATTGCGAAGTTATCTGCTACATCAGCTGCATCTGAGAAGTTTCTAAGTGTAACTACCTTAGTTGCACCATTAGGAAGTTCAAAGCCCTGTGACCAATCACTATCAGCAGCAAGTGAAAGATCTGTCTTACCGATAGAATCAATAGCGGCATCATCAGCATAAACAGTGAACTCATGAGCCGGTTCCTGATAAGCTACTGAAGTATCACCAGCTTCATACAGAGCCTTTACCTGACCGGCATCAAGAGCATAGTCATAAACATAAACCTCATCGAAGGCTCCCTTCATGATTGCATCCCAGTAGTTGATACCAAGAAGGAAATCAAAGTTGTCAGATGCATCCATAGCACCCTTAACAACATTTACAGGTCTAATATTACCCTCAGCATCTGTTCCTACAAGCTGCTCACCGTTTACATAGAGCTTAGCTTCGATCATAGTTCCATCAGCCGAAACATCTGCAGGGTCAACAGTCATAGTAACATTCAACCATTCTCTTGTATGAGCATTAACTTCATCTGCATACCAGTTAGGCCATGGTGAACCTTCGGCGTTCTGATCATATGCCCATAAGCTAGGATATGAAAGTTCATCAGAAGCAGGATTCCAGCTTGCCCATGTGAAGTTTACATAGTGCTGACCACCTGTTGCATCTCCGTGCATATCAGGGCCAAACTGAAGTGTTGGCATATACTGTGCATTTCTTGCTGCATATACCCAGAAAGAAACTGTGTACTTATCGCCTACACCATTTACATCAAGCTTAAGTCCCTGATTACCATCTGTATAAGCCGCATTTCCTTTTACACCCGGAATATATACAACCTCTGCGTCAGTAGCCTGAACCATAGGTGTAGCATCTGTATCTCTGACAGCAGCCTTCACCCCTGCTTCACCACCATCCATGGAGAAATAGTACTTGTAATCCTGTGGGATCTCGGATGCTGCTACTGATTCTGTAGCAGGAGCTTCCTCTTTCTTTTCCTCAGTTGCAGCCTGTGTATCTGAAGACGTATCTGAAGTAACATTCTGTCCGCAGCCCGCAAGAAGACCAGCCACCATTGCTCCACTTAACAATAAAGATAAAGCTTTTTTACTCTTCATTTTTCCCTCCAATATTTTTAAGGTCTTTCGCCTTTAAGCTTTTATCAGCGTGTTCCAACCGGTCTTTCTCCGATTCCTGTCATAACTCCGCCTGCATCTACAACGCTCTGGTACCATGCGATTTCTTCATCTGAAAGAACGTCATAGCCATCCTTGCCAAAGTAAGCAATCATGTAAAGTGCATGATAGTAATTAGCCTGAAGATTTGCTTCTTCAACATAGTCAGCAGCCTTTCCAAGTCCTTCATCAATGATGTTGTGGATACCTGCAGATGATACGCCTGGTGCTGTCTGTGAGTTAAAGTACTGATCGCAGAAGTTCCAATAACCTGCAATGTTATACCAGCCATAAGGAACCGGTCTCTTCATGTTTTCAAAGAATCTGTCCCAATATTCCTTGTGCTCAGCATCCTGAGGGAACATTTCCTTGTAAGCTGTCCAAACTTCCTCATCTGTTGTAAGAGGCATTGGCATATTTGCAGCCTTGAGCGGTACACCTGATGAGTTAACATTGTTCTCATCAGCATAGATCTCAATACGTTTCTTCCATCCATCAATACCCCAGTTCATGTACTTAAGAAGAAGGTAAGACTCATAAGGATACTTGGTTGCATAGGATACACCACCAAGATACATATTTCCGAGAACGTTATGCTCTTTTTCTCCTGTTACGGAAGGTGTTACGTATGGATAAATATCCATATCATAAAGATCCTGATAATAAACCTTGCTGCCATCGTCCTGTGTTACATAAGTGTTCCAGATATTCTGGAATGTCCACCAGCCCTCTGAAAATACTGCTACGTGTCCGGTAGAGCCAAAGTACATACCATAGTCACCTGTCCAGTCTTCCATAGCCTGTGTGTTCTGCTGAGGAGCAACATACCCAGCCAGCTTAAGATCTGAGAACTGCTGCTCTCCAACTGCCCAGTACTGAAGGTCAAAGTCTGTTCCATCAAAGCCAAACTCACCCTTAATTGTTCTCTCTGAACTTGTAGCTGCAGCAATTCCATAAAGTGAATCAAGACGGTTGTAATAACCAAGTCCGTAGTACTTCATTCCTGTTCTGTCATCTACAGTTGCATCCTGAATGAGCTTTATCATATCATCCCATGTCCAGTCAGGATCAGGCATCTGAAGATTAAGCTTATCCAATACATTTTTATCTACAAATACAGCACATGGCTGATACCAGGTTGGCATCGCATATCTGTGATTAGTATCAAACTTACCGATTCCATATTCCTGGATAGTTCCCATAAGCTTGGCTGTTTCAGGGTCATTATCAACATACTCTGTGATATCAGCCCACCACTGATTTGCAAGAGATGTATCTGAATCAGTAGCAATAAATACATCAGGGAACTCATTGTTTGAAGCTGCAGCAGTAAGATCCGTACTCATATCTGTCATCTGCTTAACTTCAACAGTGATGTTGGGGTACTGTGTCATGAAAGACTCAGCAAGCTGATTCATAAGGTCAAGATCCTCATATCCCCAATAGCTTAATTTGATTTTGTCTGTGGTAACACCGTTTTCATCAACGCTTCCGGATGGTGCACCTGATGAGGATGATCCACAGGCCGTGAGCTGTGACAGCACTGTTACAGATGCCAGCAGCCCGGTTAGAATTCTTTTGTACTTTTTCATAGAGCCTCCTTTATTAAAAGCTTTTTTTAATTCACTTTCTCTTTTCATTTCTACCTCCCCTTATTCTCCAGTAATACCGGTTCTGTCTATACTCTCAACAAAATGTCTTTGCATAAAGAAATACATGATAAGAAGCGGAAGTATTGTAATTGATGTAGCTGCCATTCTCACCGATTCGTTAAGGGATGTGGCAGTTCCCCCCGTTGTTGCTCTTGTGCTAAAGCTAGAGTCAAAGTCTTTTAGCTGGATCACCAGGTTATTCCAGAAAGAATTGGAATTGGCAATTCCCTTTACATAAAGCTCAGTAAGATATGACTCATTCCAGTACCACACAAAGCAGAAAAGAAATACCGTAAGTATCGCAGGTCCTGCTGAGGGGATTGCAATTCTGAAAAACGACTTCCAATAACCTGCACCGTCAATCTGAGCCGCTTCAATGAGCACCTTTGGAACCTGCTTAAAGAACTGATAAAAGATCAGGATAAATATCGGAGCGTTAAGTCCATTGGCAACGGCTGCCGGAAGAACGAAAGCCCAGATGGTACCTGTCAGTCTCATATTTGAATAAAGCACATAGGTTGGTATCATAGTAACCTGACTTGGAAGGATATAGCTGAAAATAAGAAGAGCCATCATCAGCTTCTTTCCCTTAAATTCAAAGGTAGCAAAGCCATATCCTGTTATCATGCAAGTCACAACACTTAATATTGTAGGAACTCCGGCGATTACAAAACCCTTTAACAGGCTTGCCCAGAAATCCATACTCTTTGCCGCATCTATATAATTATCAAGATAAAGAGTACTCGGAATCCACTTGACCGAAGCATCCAGAAGGTCGGCCTGATTCATAAAGCTTGTGCTGAACATATAAAACACCGGATACAGATACACAAAGCCAATCGCTATCAGAAGTGCATATATCACAAGCTGCTTTAAAAAGCCCTGCTTTTCCTTGGAACCAAAGAAAAACTTGTGGACTTTTTCTTTAGTAATCCCCTGAGCCATCATACGTTCTAAACTTTCCCTTATTCCTTTGCCTTTCGATTTTCCTGGCATTTCTTACAGACCTCCTTTCTACCTTTCTGGCAATTCTTGCTTCCTTTTTCTCCAGCCTCTTTCTCTTCTTTACCATTCTGTCGTACACATCCTTCTTTGAACCAAGAAGTGCAAAGAACAAAAGAACTATTGCTGTAACAAGAAGTGAATATATCCACGCCATTGCCGAAGCGTAGCCGTAACCTCTCTCAGCCGTAGCCGAGAACATTGATGTCTTTATAAGATTGATCAGCTGATTCTGCTCGTTGCTGGATAGGAAGATTACTGTATATACAGCATTTATCAGAATCATTGGCTTAATTGTAGGAAGAGTGATCTTCCAAAAGCACTCCCAGTCGGAGCCTCCATCCATCTTGGCTGCCTCATACAGACCCGGATCGATTTTCTGAAGAGCTGATAAGAAAATCAGAATCTGCACTCCCGAATACCACAGCGTCATGATCATATTCCCGAATAAAGTTCCAAGCTGATTCGCTATCGCTGTTGGCAGGAACATATCAAAGGCACTTACCACAGCCTGTGTATTAAGAGCCGGAATCGAGGCTGCTCCCTCACTCACCAGCATGTTCATTACAGGTCCGGATACAATGATTACCGGAAGGAAGAATACCAGTCTAAAGAACCCTCTGAAATGAATCTTGCCGTTTAGCATTATGGCAATTATCAGAGCGAACACCACTATGATCGGTACCTGCAAAAGAGTCTGCCAAACATAAGATGCTATTCCCTGAATAAAGTCAGGATCTTCAATCCATATCTGCGTGATATTACTTGTTCCAACATAGGTAAACTGAAGACCATTCCTGGCTTTTATCTTAAACCACATATAATAAAAGGCCTGACACATTGGAATCAGTGTAAACACAAGCATTCCCACAACCCATATCATAACAAAGGAATAACCTGCCATTGCCTGCCTCTTCTCCAGCTTTCCAAGCTTTGCCAGAGGATTTTTCTTTTTTCTCTTTAGTCCCAAAATGCTCATTAGCTTTACTTTACCCTTACCCTATTACATATGACATGGCATCAACTGTAACTCCTAAAGCCGTCTGCACATCAGATGAATAGTTTATGTATACTACTGTTCCATTTGAGTAAGTAACTACTCTCACTGCGTTATCCAGAATCTGATGATTTACTATAAACGCATCCTTAGTCTTTTCTGACAGCTGTCTTAAAAGACTGTCGTATTCAGTTATTGTATTTTTAAATACCTTGTACTGAGAGCTGTAAACGTCACTTGAATTTGTATTGATAAGCTCAGAAGCCTCTTTTCCGGTGATATAAAACGAAGGATAAACTCCCGACTCCACCATCTTAAGAAGGAACTCCTGCTTATTGGCCTCGAAATTCACGTAGTCCCCATACATAGGCATAACCCCTTTTAAAACCAGGGACAAAAACGGAATACTCTCATCTTCTATGATGTAATTCGAAGTGTACAAAGGCATATCCAGAAAAGCACTTGTATCCTTCCACAGATACTCGCAAGGCTTTTCCATAACCAGATTCGCGCTCTGTGCCAGATTATTTGCTGTCTCTTTATAGCTTTCTGCCGTATCGAATCTAGTGTACTTCTCACCGCTATAGGTGTAAGTGAAAATACTGCTGGTAATACCTGATAGTGCAATATTCGAAACATTCCTTGCCGCAAGACTCTTTACTAGCTTTTCCAAAAGAGCTTTGCTCCTTTGCGGTGTGAGATACATGAATTTCTCATACACAAGCGCATGTGTTGTTTCCTCGTAGCGGCGTTTGTTGACCTGCTTGATGGTATTGAAGGTGGCGTTTTGTTCCTCAGGATTTACTAAAAGTGCATTATCATAAAGGTAAACCAGATTGCCCTTTTCCTGTTCCTCCAGGACAAAATCCGTAAGAGCCTTATTACCGCCGATATTACTGTCAGTCTTGTACTTACTGATAGGAAGGTCGTACAATCCTCCATCCTGCCAGCCCTTATATACAGTAAAAAGATCTGTCACTCCCTCTTTTTCAAGGTCAGAGACAATAGCCTTAGCTTCCTCAACTGTAGTCATAACTACCGGAGTTGTGGAAAGCAGCCAGTTCTCTCTTTCCGTACCAAGAAAATCAACTCTTGTCCTATAAGAAGTATCCGTAACTTCAATATCACCCTTATCAAGAAGATATTCTCTGTACGCATTGGCCATTCCGGCGTAGGTTGCTTCTTCTCCTGATAAAAAGATGAATCTCACCTGCAGATTGGAATGGCTTCTGTCATCTTCATAAACATGTAAAGATCCGGTTGTAGAGTTCACACTGGTGGGCTGATTATACATTCTGCGAAGAGTAAATCTCGCATAAGCCCTGTTGTAGTCTACACTGACACCGTTGGGCATAACATCTATCGATGCTCTCTCATGTCCATCTTCCACTATCCCTAAAAATGCCATTTCATCGTCAGTATGAGCTATCCCGTATATTGGGGCAAAAACCTGCTCAGAATCAGTGATGGTATTGTACTTATCCCACAAAAGCGTCTCCGCATTGGATTCTTCAAAACCGATGTCACTGCCGTAGATAACTCCTGAATAACCACTGGAGTATCTGCCTTCCTTATCATCAAGATAGATAAGAGCTCCGTTTCCGTCGGGAACCAGCATATAGCCTTCCTTATCATCAAGATAGGAGCATCCCATAAAGGGATACATTCTTACTGTTCCGATGAAATACTGGCTTCCGTCTTCTCTTATGGACTCCTCCGGAATCCTTGCGACAATCCCGTTTTCAGTCAGGCTAACCTCAAGTGTCATTCCTATTTTTAACTTATTCCAGTAAATCTCGGCCTTGAAGCCGTCATCTGTATAAGTAATATTCTTGGTATTATCATCATTTATTAGATCAGCCTGTGTAGTATCCGAATTATTATTGATAAGAGACAACACAATAGCCGACTTCATTGCCCCCAGCCAGATATTATTGTTATTTCCATCGTCATGGCTGATTGAGGACTCCATGATCATCCCGGTGTTCTTATCTTCTATAACCAGGGACAGATCCTCTTCATTAAGATAGAGCCTGTAATTGTTGTTTTCTGTCAGAAACTTATGACCGTTTATACTATCTGAGGCGTAGGCTGTTATGGTAGCACACAAACCTGCTCCCAAGCTTATATCAGGCACCATGAGTAGTCCCGCTGCCAGAGAAGCACTCGCCATGATAGCGATCATTCCTTTTGATAACTTCTTACGAACCAATTTTGTACACCACCTCTCTAACAACTGACTGTACAAAGTCAAATACCTGTGCCCACAGAACATACAGGATAAATGCTATCAGGCAGACAATCAGGATAGTAAACACTGTCAGGAAGATAATCTTGGCTGTCTCTGATACTGTGTAGTTATTGATCTCTCTGATCGAAATAACTACCAATACTGCAATCCACACTACCATGCAGAATCTTCCGAAGCTTACAAAGAACTCCTCATTGTAGGTAACCACATGTGACAGGATGAAAATGAATGGCATCAGTATCACATATGGAGCAAAGCTGTAAATAAAGGATGAATAAATGTGCTTTA
>JAEEGL017324851.1_pt1 | contig 25242 bp, 25 predicted proteins | sample 9134231 | NCBI WGS metagenome assembly JAEEGL01 (sample SAMN16246548, study PRJNA631951) | gut metagenome | biome: gut microbiome; feature: rumen; material: fiber-attached | host: Bos | place: Iran: Karaj | collected 2018-10 | reverse complement strand
CCGCTGTAGCACTCCGCGGAGATCCAGAACACATACCTCGCGTAAGGCTCATCCATATCATGGTTGATGAGACGGTGCTGTTGTCCCGGCCGTATCAGAATCAGACTTCCGGGCGAAACGCGGTATTCCGTTCCGTCCACGACCATAGAGACGTCGCCGGAGATCAGCAGGTAGAACTCATAGAAATCATGTGCGTGATCCAGGATCCCGGAAATGGTCCGGTCGCTGTAAAAAAAGACCTCGTAGTCACTGCTGAGCAGATACTGCCGGGTATTGAACGCGGAACGGAGATTTTTTTCCATCTATCCGCCCTCCAATCGCAAGATTTGCAATAATTTTAGCAGTTTTCCCAATAATCTGCACTAATTTTTCTGTCATGATAAAAGCATAAACATGCCGCTGAAGGAGGAAACAGAAAAAATGGAAATGACGATGCGCTGGTACGGCTCCAAATGGGATACCGTCACACTCAGACAGATCCGGCAGACACGCTATGTTACCGGGATCATCACCACTCTGTACGATACGGTACCGGGCGAAGTGTGGCCACGTGAAAGGATCCGCGCCCTGAAGGAAGAGGTGGAGGCGGCAGGCCTGCATCTCGCAGGGATCGAAAGCGTCAATATCCATGACGATATCAAGGCGGGCAAGGGCGACCGCGACCGTTATATCGATAACTACATCCGGACACTGGAAAACCTGGGCAAGGAAGGTATCCATCTGGTCTGCTACAATTTTATGCCAGTCTTCGACTGGACCCGCACGGAACTCGCACGTCAGCGTCCGGACGGATCCACGGTGTTGGCATACACCCAGCAAGCCGTAGATGCACTGGATCCGGAGACCATGTTCACCTCCATCTCCGGTGACATGAACGGCTCAGTCATGCCGGGCTGGGAACCGGAGCGGCTTGCAAGAGTGAAAGAACTCTTCGAACTCTACCGGGATGTGGACAGCGAGGCTCTGTTCGACAATCTGAAGTACTTCCTGAAGAAGATCATGCCCGTCTGCCGTGAGTATGACATCAATATGGCCATCCACCCGGACGACCCCGCATGGAGCGTGTTCGGCCTGCCCCGGATCATCACAAATCAGGAAAATATCCAGCGGATGATGAAGATGGTGGATGATCCGCACAACGGCGTCACTTTCTGCTCCGGTTCCTACGGCACAAACCGGAAAAACGATCTGCCCGCCATGATCCGTTCCCTGAAAGGACGGGTTCACTTCGCTCACGTGCGTAATCTGTATTTCCACAGCGATGACAACTTCGAGGAAGCCGCACATCTGTCCGAAGACGGCTCTTTCGACATGTACGAGATCATGAAAGCACTGTACGATATCGGGTTTGAGGGTCCCATTCGTCCGGATCACGGTCGCATGATCTGGGATGAGGTCGCCATGCCCGGCTACGGACTCTACGACCGCGCGCTCGGTGCCGCTTATCTTTGCGGACTCTGGGAATCCATCCGGAAAGGAGATCGTAAGTGAAACTGAAAGATGTGTTGAAAGACCGCGCAGTCTGGGAAGAAAAGGGATATTCCGTATTTTCCTATGACCGCAGCCGGATAATCCAGGCAACCCGCAGTGAGCCTTCCTGGGTTCATTTCGGCAGTGGGAACCTGTTCCGCGCCTTTCAGGCAGTCTTCTGCGACGACCTGCTGGAGCAGGGCATCACGAAGACCGGTGTCATTGCCGTCAGCGGCAGGGATGCCTCCGTGGTGGATACCTATTATAAACCGATGGATGACCTGCATATCGCCGTCACTCTCAGGAAAGACGGTTCCGTGGAAAAACGCGTGATCGGTTCCGTGGCGGAAAGCCTGCGTATCGATGATACCGCCAGACTGGAAGAGATCTTCTGCTCCCCGTCTCTGCAGGTCATTACCTTCACCATCACGGAAAAAGGTTACCGGGTCCGTCCGGACGATCCGGACCTGAGCCGCGCGCCGGAAAAAGCAGAAGGCTATCTCGGCAGGATCGCCGCTCTTCTGTACACAAGGTACCGCGCAGGAGCGCTTCCCCTGACTGTCTGCAGCAACGACAACTGCTCCCACAACGGAGACATCCTTCGGGACGGGATCCTCACCTACGCTTCCGCGTGGCAGGACGAAGGTTTCTGGGACTACCTTAATAATGCCGTCTCTTTCCCTATTTCCATGATCGACCGCATCACACCCAGGCCGGACGGCGGCGTATCGCAGATGCTGCGGTCGGACGGCGTGGAAGAGGTGGATCTGCTGCCTGCTGACCATTATATGAACTGCTTCGTCAATACAGAAGAGACCGCGTATCTGGTCATTGAGGACCTGTTTGCCAACGGGCGTCCTGTGTGGGACCGCGCCGGCGTCCTTTTCACGGACCGGGACACGGTGGACCGCACCGAAAAAATGAAAGTCGGCACCTGCCTCAATCCCCTGCACACCACGCTTGCCATATTCGGCTGTCTCCTGGGCTACGACCGGATCTGGAAAGAGATGGAAGATAAAGATCTTGTTCGGCTCATCCGCCATGTAGGCTATGACGAAGGTCTGCCGGTGGTCACGGATCCCGGGATCCTCTCTCCGGAAGAATTTCTCCGGACCGTGCTGGAAGTCCGTCTGCCCAACCCGTTCATGCCTGATATGCCTCAGCGCATCGGTATGGACACCTCTCAGAAGATCCCCGTCCGTTTCGGGGAGACGCTGAAGTCCTATCAGAGAAAAGGACAGGATCTCTCCTGTCTGACCTATATTCCCTTTGTTTTCGCCGGATGGCTGCGTTATCTCACCGGGATCGATGATTTCGGGAAACGCTTCGAGATTCCTTCCGATCCGCTGCTTCCCGAACTGACCGGTATCATGAGCGTCTATTCACTGGGCAGTCTTCCTTCAGAAAAGGATCTGGAGACCCTGCTGCGCAGAACCGATCTATTCGGTATAGATCTCGTCGAGGCCGGACTCTCCGGCAAAGTTATCACCGCTCTTGGACAGATGCTTGAAGGACCCGGCGCTGTGCGCCGCGCACTGGAGGAACTGAAATGAATACATTCATGGACCGGGATTTCCTGCTGGAGACCCCTACGGCGCGCCGCCTGTTTCATGACTGGGCGGAAAGCATGCCCATCGTGGACTATCACTGTCACCTCTCCCCGCTTGAGATCAGGGAAGACCGGCATTATGACAACATCACACAGCTCTGGCTCGGCGGCGACCATTACAAATGGCGCCTCATGCGCGCAAACGGTGTGCCCGAAGCGTACATCACCGGAGACGCTCCGGACAGGGAGAAGTTTCTGAAATGGGCCGAATCTCTTGAGACCGCCATCGGCAACCCGCTGTATCACTGGAGCCATCTGGAACTCCAACGCTATTTCGGTTTCACCGGTCACCTCACCTCGGAGAACGCAAATGAAGTCTGGGAACTGTGCAATGAGAAACTGAAGACCTGTTCCGCACGATCCTTCATCCGTATGTCCAATGTGAAGGTTGTCTGCACCACGGACGATCCCGCAGACACGCTGGAACATCACGAGGCACTATCCCGTGAACCGGATCTCGGGTTCCGCGTCCTCCCCGCCTGGCGTCCGGAAAAGGCGATGTGTCCTGAACTGCCCGGATTCAGCGGTTATATCCGCCGTCTGGAAGACCTTACCGGCTCTCCCATCCGCAGTTTCTCCGGGCTGGTCCGCGCTCTCGATGCACGTATGGATTATTTCGAAGCGCGGGGCTGCGTCCTTTCGGACCATTCCCTGCCTTACGCCATGTACCGTCCCGCGACGGAAGATCAGCTTGACCTGATCCTCATGGAAGCGCTGGACGGCAGACTCGCGGATCCGGAACAGGCGCTGCAGTTCAAGACCATGCTTCTGCTAGAACTGGCAAAAGGCTATGCACGCAAAGGCTGGGTCATGCAGCTCCACTTCGGTGTGCAGCGCAATCTGAACACCGGCCTCTATCAGACATTGGGCGCGGATACAGGCGGAGATGCCATTGACGACTATGGTTCCTCCGCGGAACTGGCAGACCTTCTGGACGCCATGGACAGAGCTGGCGCCCTTCCTAAAACGATCCTCTATTCCCTGAATCCCAACGACAATGCTGCCATCTGCTCCGTCATGGGCTGTTTTCAGAGCAGTCTCTGCAGAGGAAAAATCCAGCAGGGAAGCGCCTGGTGGTTCAATGACAACCGCAAAGGCATGGAAGAACAGCTTACAACACTTGCGAGCATGGGGTTTCTCTCCGCTTTCGTCGGCATGCTTACGGATTCCCGGAGCTTCATTTCCTATCCGCGCCATGAGTATTTCCGCCGCATCCTGTGCAATCTCATCGGGCGCTGGGTGGAAAACGGCGAATACCCGGATGATGAACGGCTTCTGAAGCGGATCGTGGAAGACATCTGCTACAACAATGCCGTCTCCTATTTCGGCTTCTGAATCTTTATGTTTTGCCGGACCGCGGCATGTCCTCTCCATGGGACATGCCGCGGTCTTTTCTTTTTGGGCATTATAGTCTAAAATTACTTTTAACCATTTAAAGGGGTAAAAGTTATGGAAAAGAAAAAGAAAGCGCTGGTCGGACTCGGAGAAAAACTCGGATTTATGAGTTTCTCCGCCTCGACCAACATTGTGTTCAACTTCAAGAGCACCTATTACAAGTTCTTTCTGACCTCCATCCTTCTGATCGATCCGATCGCCGCCTCCAACATGGCGGTCATCGGCACCATCTGGGACGTAGTCAACGACCCGCTGCTCGCCGTATGGGCGAACAACGTCCGGTTCCGCTCCGGGGAGCGCGTCCGCCCCTGGCTGCTATGGATCGCCGTGCCGTACGGGCTGGGCATGGTCTCTCTTTTCACGGATTTCCATGTATCCGAACGCTGGGACATCATTCTTGGCCTCGTGATGTTCTTCTTCTATGAGATCGCGAATACCTTCCGCGGCATTCCGTACAACGGCATGGGCGCTCTGGCATCTCCGGATGACTCGGACAGGAAAGCCATCAACGCGTTCCGCTCCCTCGGCGGCTGCCTAGGCTCCGGCATCGGTGCGGTGGCCGTTCCCTTCATCGTGAAGATGTTCGGCGGGCTGAAGGATCACAAAGTCATCAACTCCAGCGATTCTCCTGCAATCTTCCGGTCCGCCCTGTTCATGGGCGCGCTCATCATCGCCGGATGCCTGATCCACTATTTCACGACCAAGGAACGCGTGAAACAGGTCTCCGAAAATGAGGAAAAGATCGGCATCGTGGATACTTACCGGATGCTGTTCAAATGCAAATCCTGGATACGCAACATGTTTTATATCATGAGCTACGGCGTCTCCACCTGTCTGCTGACTTCGTCCATCACCTATTACTGCGCATACGTGCTGAACAACTCCGCGCTGGCAACACCCGTCATGGCCGTTTATCTGGTCTTCTCCATCCTCTTCTCCATCCTGACGCCCAGGATCGACACACTGCTGGGAAGAAAGAAGACGATGGCGGTGGCAGCAATCGTACAGATCGTGGGCAAGATCCCCTTCATTCTGAACCCCTATAGCATGGTCAACGGCTTCATCAACGCAGCAGCGGCCGGCATCGGTCTGACCATGACCTTCATTCTTTTCAACACCAACCGTAACGCCATCTCCGACATCGTGGAGGTGCAGAACGGAAGAAGATTGGACACCATGGTGTCCACCGGAGACAATCTGGCATCCAAGATCGCGGAAGCTGTCGTGGACAAACTGTTTCTGGTCGCCCTCGCTGCTGCCGGATTCTCCGCTCAGCTGGCAGATGAGGGAAAACTGCAGAGCGCCGCGACGCAGAACACCATCAATGCGCTTTTGGGCTGGATCCCCGCACTGGTCGCCGTGCTGATGCTGGTACTCTGTCTGACCATCGACACCAAAAAAGAATATGAAGAAGCCGTTGCAGAAAGGAGCGCAAAATGAACCCTCATGTCCTGCTTACCAATGAGAAACAGATCGAGGCGGTGGAATCCATCCGCCGCGTGGATGAGAACGGTTACCTCTATCATATGGTCTGCAATTACGACTATTTCGATCTGCCGGAAGCCTTCAAGGTCCTCATCGACGCCGGTTGTTCCACATTCGTCACACGCAATCTGGACGGCGAAGTTCTCTTCGTCCGCAACTATGACTACTCCCATTACAAAAACAACGACCGCAAGAACAATCCCCGTACCGGCCTGAATATGATCGTGGAGGGAAACAGTCCGGTGGCTAGATACCGCTCTCTCGGATGCGGGGACGCCTACTGGATCGATTTCAAAAACGGCACCTACGCAAACGGGATGGCGGATGACGGCGTCACTGACCTGAGCGGTTTCGTTCTCTGCCCTCTTCTTTGCATGGACGGCATGAATGAAGCCGGCCTCGCCATATCCATCCTCGCTCTCTGCGTCAAGGCTGACTGGAAGGAAATCCCCTTTGATTCCTATCCTGATAAGCTCAATGAAAACAAGGACAACCTCTTCCTGAAAGAATCCGGAGAGATCCCGGATCCGTACTGGTACCATGTCTCCTATGGCTCCGTTGCCGTCAACGAGGCTGACGGGAAGGCCTGGATCGCGGATATGCCTGTGATTGAGACGAAGAACCCCGGCAAACCGACTTACCTGCATCCTCTCGTCATGCGGATGGTGCTGGACAACTGTGCGACAGTGGAAGAAGCCGTCGGTCTGTTCTCCAATGTCAATATCAAGGGCGCAATGCCCGGTGCGGACTATCATATCATGGTTGCCGATGCTTCCGGAAAATCCCGCCTCATCGAGTGGCTGGGAGACGAGATGGCTGTCACGGATATCGACCACGTAACCAATCATTACGTCGCGAAGGACGATCCTTTCTTCCCGGACGGATGCGGCAGGGATGAAGTTCTCAAAGCAGGACTCTTCCGCACGAGAAAAAACGGCATGCGCGAAGACTTTGCAGAGAACCTCATCCGGCTGGTCATTCAGGATCCCACCAACGGTGCGGACCGGGGAAAGACACAATATACCTGCATCTACAACCTGACGAGAAAGACCATGAAGGTCTTCTCCTTCGGAGATATGTCGAAATCCTGGCAGTACTCGCTCTGATAATACCGAAACAAAAAACTCAGGCCGCGTAATGCGGTCTGAGTTTTTTCTGTTCTAAAGCAAATCGTCAGCCGACGGAAATCATTCCTCTTCGGATTCAGCAGGGGCTTCCTCAGCCTCATCGGATTCTTTGGTGCTCTTGGAGGCTTCTCTGGCTGCGCGCTTAGCGGCGCGGGCAGCTTCCTTCTCGCCTTCGGCGAGCATGGAGAGGGAGATCCTCTTCTTTTCTTCGTCAACACCGATCAGACGGACCTTGACGACATCGCCGACCTTGACCAGTTTGCTGGGGTCATCCACATGCTCTGTGGAAAGTTCGGACAGGTGGATCAGACCGTCGAGTTCGGGAAGAATTCTGGCAAATGCGCCGAACTTCGTCACGGATACGATGGGCGCCTCGAATTCGGAACCGATCTCATATCCTTTGATCAGATTCCAGGGGTTGTCCTCTTCGCGGCGATAACCCAGGGAGATCCTGCCTCTCTCCGCGTCGAAATCCTTCACGAAAACTGTGACTTCATCGCCGACCTTCAGCACTTCTGCCGGATTGTGGATCCGCTTCCAGCTGAGTTCGGAGACATGGACCATACCGTCAACGCCACCGAGATCGATGAACGCGCCATAGTTTTCCAGAGACTTGACCTTACCTGTATATTCCTTACCGACTTCGACAGTCGAGAAGAACTCTTCGCGCTTCTTTGCCACGTCGCCCTCAAGAACCGCACGGATCGAACCGATCACGCTCTTGCGCTCTTTTTCGACCTTTGTGATCTTGATCTTCTGGGTGGTGTGCAGCAGTTCATCGAAAGATTCGCCGCGGCGCAGAGTCGCCTGGCCGCCGGGGATGAATACGCGAACGCCCTTGACGGTCGCGACCAGTCCCTTGCTGACGTCATCCTTCTTGGAGATTCCGGTGATGTAGGCATCTACCGGCTCGCCGCTCTCGTAGGCCTCGAGCAGTTCTGCCATGCTGGCCTCATTTGCGACTTTCTTGCGGGACAGTGTGACGACACCCTTCTCGTCCTCGACTTTGGCAACCTGGAAAGTATAAGTCTCGCCGACTTTAACAACATCTTCCGGATCCGCGGAATTGTCATCCAGCAGTTCATCCATGGGAACAAATCCCGTCTGCTTACGGCCGATATCGACCACGACCTCATTGGGACGCACCTCAATGACCGTTCCTTCCACGCGCTGTCCGCGATGTACAGGCTTCAGTGTTTCCTCCATCATTGCCTCAAAATCCATAACCTGATTCTCTAACTCGCTCATTCTGGTGAGCACCTCCTTGATAACTAGATACGGTGTGGACGCTCCTGCCGTGACACCGATCTTTTGATAACCGGTAAGCATTTCCAAGTTTAGCTCCCCGGCATTCTCAATACGAAATGTAGGTGCGTACTGCTCACACACTTCCTTGAGCTTTTGGGTGTTCGAACTATTGTGCCCCCCGATAACGACGCAACAATCACTTTCCCGAGCTAATTCTGCCGCCTCGGTCTGTCTCATATTCGTCGCACTACAGATTGTATCAAATGATGTCAAATTTGTATAGTGTTTTTTTGCGTACTTTTCAAAATCTGAATATTTTCCAAGGCTGAAAGTGGTCTGCGCAACCATGGAAACCGGTTCGTCCCTGCTGACAGGCAGCGTCTGCAGTTCCTCCATGGTCTCCGCGACCAGACAGCGGCCGGAACAATGGCCTATGATCCCCAGCACCTCATGGTGATCCGGGTTACCGGCGATGATCACCGTCCTGCCCTGTTCCCCCTGTTCCCGTACGATGCGGTGGATCTTGGAAACAAAGGGGCAGGTCGCATCCTTCACTTCCAGGCCAAGCTCTGCACACCGGTCCATGACCGACTGTGGCACGCCGTGGGAACGAATCACCAGAACGGCGCCCTCCGGCGTCTCCTCCGGTCTTTCCACGATGACACAGCCGCGGGACGCCAGTCCGGAGACCACGTCATCATTGTGGATGATAGGTCCCAGCGTCGCCACCTTTCTCCCGGAATCAAGGAGTTCTTCACAGAGTTTCACTGCACGGTCCACGCCGAAACAGAAACCGGCAGTTTTGGCAAGACGGATCATGCTTCCTCTCCCAGGCAGCGCTTTGCGGTCTCGATTACGGTCCGGATAGATTCCTCCAGTGTCAGATTGGAAGTATCCACCTCGATCCCGTCTTCCGCAAGTTTCAGCGGAGCGACTTCACGGTGGGAATCATCGTAATCTCTGCGCTTCAGGTCTGCAAGGACCGCCTCATAGTCCGCCTCCTGCCCTTTCTCCAGAAGCTGATCGTAACGGCGCTTCGCGCGCACTTCCGGACTTGCCGTCAGGAAGATCTTGCATTTGGCGTCAGGCAGGATCACGGTTCCGATATCCCTGCCGTCCATGACGACGCTGTAACGGCGTGCAAGTCCGCGCTGGGTCTCCAGCAGAAACGCACGCACTTCAGGCACCGCGGATACGGCGGAAGCAGCCATGGATACCTCCTCGGTGCGGATCAGTCCGTTCACGTCCTCTCCGTTGAGGAAAACATGCTGTTCGTCGCCAACATAGCGGATATCCACTTCGATTTCCTTCAACAGGCCGATGATCCCTTCCTTGTCCCGGATCTGCACACCTTTGCGCAGGGTATACAGACCGATAGCCCGGTACAGTGCCCCTGTATCCACGTAAATAAATCCCAGAGTCTGCGCCAGTTTTCTGGCAATAGAACTTTTCCCGGCGCCTGCCGGTCCGTCAATCGCAACAGCTCTCATTCTCTTTCTCCTAAGATATGTATTCCGGCAGCATGGCCGGTAGCAAATGCAATGGTCAGATTATAGCCTCCGGTCAGTCCGTCGGCATTGATGATCTCCCCGGCAAAGTATAAACCCTTTATCAGTTTCGAAGCCATCGTTCTGGGGTCGATCTCCCTGGTGGATACGCCTCCTGCGGTCACGACTGCCTCCGCGTATCCCCTTGTCCCGCAGACCGTGACCGGCAGATGCTTGATCAGTTCGGCAAGTCTTCGGCGCTCCGCAGTTGAGATCTGATTGATCTTTTTTTCCGGATCGATCCCGGACAGTTCCACGATCACGGGGATCAGAGAACCGGGAAGCAGCGCATCCAGGCTGTTCCGGAACAGCCGGTTCTTCCCCTCCGAGAAATCCCGGAGGATCCGCCTGTCCAGCGTCTCTGCATCAAGGGCAGGCTTCAGGTCGATGGCGCACCGAATGCCACCAAGATCCTGGCCTGCCAGATAGGCAGACAGGGACAGTGCCAGCGGTCCGGAGATTCCGTCTGATGTAAAAAGCATCTCGCCCTGTTCGGAGAAGAGCGTCTTCTTCTGCCTTTTCGCCGTCAGCGTCACGTTCCGGAGAGATAGTCCCTCTGCGCGGGGAATCCATGTCTCAGAACAGACAAGCGGGACCAGTGAAGGACTGCACGGATCCACGGTGTGCCCTGAGGAAGCGGCCATACGGAAGCCGTCTCCGTCACTTCCCGTTCCGGGATAGGAGAGTCCGCCCGTAGCCACGACCACGGCGTCCGCGGGAAGATTCCCTTCTGCCGTCCGCACACCGCTGACAGAACTGTTTTCCGTGAGGATCTCAAGGACTTCTCCCTGACGGACGGTCATGCCGGAGGAAGACGCCGCACGCAGAAGTGCCTCAGAGATGTCCGATGCCTTGTCGCTGACGGGAAAGACTCTCCTGCCGCGCTCCGTTTTCAGGGGCACTCCGAGTTCCTCGAAGAAAGCCATGATCTCCGCAGGTCCGAAGCCTGCCTCGGCGCTGCGCAGAAACTTGTCGCCGCGCAGGATGTTCTCAAAGAACTCCGCATCGGTGCAGTTGTTGGTCAGATTGCAACGTCCCTTTCCCGTGATCCGGAGTTTCCGCAGCGGATCGCGTTTTTTCTCCAGAAGCAGCACGGAAAGACCGCGGCGCGCCGCAAAAATACCCGCGGTAAAACCCGCCGGGCCGCCGCCGACCACGATCACATCCCATTTTTCACCGTGCCGCATCTCTTCTCCTCATTTTCCGTCCGGGAAACTGGTGAACTCCCGGACCGCTTCCCGCTCAGGAAGTCCGTATTTCTCTTTTGCGTCCGCGATCGCCCGGACAAGGAACACGATGTTCCGTGCCAGCGTTCTCAGCGTCTGCAGTCCTTCCTTATCCTTCAACACGTCTTCAGCCGTAAAGCCGTGTACATTGTTCCAGTAATTGGAGGATGCCACCGGCATCTGGGAGATCGTGAAATACTTGTTCAGGACGTCGAAGGACGCCGTGTTGCCTGCCCTGCGGCAGGATACGACAGATGCGCCGACTTTCATGCGTGTGTCGATGCCGGCCTTGGAATAGAACAGGCGATCCAGGAAAGAGATCAGATTGCCGTTAGGGGAACCGTAATAGACGGGAGATCCCACGATAAGAGCATCCGCCTCGGCGAATTTTGGCCGCACCTCATTCACCTTGTCCTCGATGACGCAGCCGTCCCCTTGCTCACAGTAACCACAGCTGAGACAGCCGCGGATCGGTTCGACGCCGACCTGAACTATTTCCGTCTCGAACCCTTCCTGTTCCAGAACATCGGCGATCTCACGAAGAGCGGTGAACGTGCACCCTTTCGCATTGGGACTTCCGTTGATCAGCAATGCTTTAGCCATTTTCTTCTCCTCCTGTTACATCGGTGCGAAGATCCTCATGGCGCCAACTGAAAGACACCGGATAATATATATCCGCTCTTCTGCAGTCTTGTCCCCGTGGATACGCAGCCTTCAATCATCAGATATTAACGATTTATTATACCATATTATCATCCAGTTCCGAATGCCGTGTTTCGGGCACAAAAAAGGAGAGGCATTTCTGCCTCTCCGTAAACCTTGATTTCTCACAGATATTTCTCGATGATATAGCGCGGTCTTCCTTTGACCTCGGCATAAATCTTACCCACATATTCTCCCACGACACCCAGTGCGATCAGCTGGATGCCACCGAGCAGCCACAGGGAGTAGGAAAACACCTCAACTGCCTCAGGAGATGTGCCCCAGATGGCGCGTCCCGCACAGACCAGAAGCATCACTGCGGCAATGGCGCAGAGCACAATGCCCAGTGTCACGATCAGGTCCAGCGGTCTTGTGGAAAAACTGGTGATACCGTTCCACGCAAGCGCGAGCATCTTTTTCAGGGGATATTTGCTCTCCCCAGCAAAGCGCTCATTGCGCTCATAGGTAACGACCTCGGTCCGGTAACCGATGGTGGGGACCATTCCTCTCAGGAAGAGATTCACTTCCCTGTATTCCGCCAGCGCATTCAGCGCACGGGCAGACATAAGGCGGTAATCCGCATGGTTGAAGACTACCTTCGCCCCCATCCACTCCATGACCTTATAAAACCCTTCGGCGGTAAACCGTTTGAAAAAGGTATCCGTCTTACGGGCGCTCCGCACGCCGTATACGATGTCTGCGCCGTCGAGCCACTTGTCCACCATCTGCAGGATGGCGTTCGGATCGTCCTGAAGATCCGCATCCAACGAAATCAGTGCGTCGCAGTCCTCACGTACAGTCATCATTCCGCCCAGAAGGGCGTTCTGATGTCCTCTATTTCGGGACAACTTCACGCCGCGGAACAGCGGATCTCCTTCATGCAGTTCCTCGATCATTTCCCAGGTCCTGTCTCTGCTCCCGTCGTCCACAAAGCAGACCCTGCTCTCCGATGAGATTTTCCCTGAACCTATCAGGTCAGTCATTATTGCCCTGAGACGTTTGGAGGTCTCGGGCAGGACTTCTTCCTCGTTGTAGCACGGCACGACCAGATATAAGGTCTTACTCATCTTTCTCCCTCACTTCCAAAGATGTGAAAAAACACCTGAGCATCCACAGGATCGCCAGGATCATGCCCCCGTCAGCTGCAAGAACAAGGTAACGGACTTTCTCAGGCAGGAACGATGTGTCATAGAACATCAGGAACAGCCTGACGCACAGAGCGATCCCGCCGGCGGCGAGAAGCACAGCGGCAAGCGTCTTTCCCACATAGGGTTTCCAGCTATACTGTCTGCTATCCACGGTCAGAGCGTTCCGGCTTCAATGGCCATGATCTTGTCCACGCGGATCTTGTGCCTGCCGCCCTGGAACGTCTCTCCGAGATACGCGTCCACCAGTTCCCTGGCAAGTCCGGCGCCCACGACGCGTCCGCCGAAGCATAGCACGTTGGCGTCGTTGTGCATCATCGTGTAACGCGCTGTAAAGGTATCGCTGCAGCAAGCCGCGCGGATGCCCTTGCACTTGTTCGCAGCCATGCTGATTCCAACGCCGGTCCCGCAGATCAGGATCCCGCGTTCGCATTCGCCGCTCTGGATCTTTGCGCAGGCTGCCTTGGCAATGTCCGGATAATCACAGGAAGCCGTGGAAAACGTCCCTACATCTTCCACTTCGTATCCTTTTTCTGCCAGATAACCCTTCAGATCTTCCTTGAGTTCATAACCGCCGTGGTCGGCACCAATCACCAGTTTCACTGATCCTTTCCCTCCAGTTTTCTTTTTCTTTCCCGTTCTGCCTGCGAGAGCTGCAGGTAGACGGGTCTGAGTTCATTCGGCAGGACATACTCTCCCCGCCGGTACATCACTTCCGCGATACGGGCGACTTCTCCCGCGTGTACATAGCGGAAATGCTCACCTGCCTCTTCTGCATCCGGCAGCACAGCAGCCGCCATTGGCGCGGCATCTCCCGCGAGCAGTGGATCTGAAATCCCCATTTCCGCAAGATGCTGTGCCAGTTCCGCCAGAGGCAGGATCTGAGGTTCGCCTGCGCGCACAGGCTTTCCCTCAGCTATGTGATAAGCGCAGCAATAGACCCTTTTCTGACGCGCATCCAGGACACAGACCAGGTCCCGTTTCCTTTCAGCCAGCGGCCAGGCAAGGGCGTCGAAAGTGGACACCGGAACACATGGCGTCCTTCGGACAAATGCCATGCCCTTCACCAGACCAAGTCCGATGCGCAGGCCGGTAAATGAACCCGGACCCGCAGTCACTGCGAAACAGTCGACCTGCTCCGGTTCGATTCCGGCGTTACGGAAAACCTCGTCACAGCGTACGAGAAGCGTCTCGCTGTGCGTCAGTCCCTCATTCGCATATGCTTCATACAGGATTTCTCCGTCCCGCACGGCAGCTGCGCTGCCGGCAGCGGCGGAGGAATCAACACCAAAAACGATCAAAACAGTTTCCTGGGGGATTCCACACGGAAGAACCGCTCATCCCCTTCTCCTTTGCTGATAGTCAGTCGGATCGCATCCGCGTCCACTGCGAAGGGCACGTTCTCACTCCATTCCATGAACACAACGCCCTTCCCGTCAAGGTAATCATAAAAGCCTGTGCTGTACAGATCGTCCTCCGAGACGATCCGGTACATATCGAAATGAGCAAACAATCCTTTCGGCGTACGGTACTCATTGACGATAGAGAATGTGGGACTGGAAACAGCAGCATCGCATCCCAGTCCGCGGACTACGCCTCTTGTGAATGCCGTCTTCCCTGCCCCAAGGTCTCCGTACATAGCCACCACATCTCCGGGCAGAAGCACCTCAGAGAAGTGTTCTCCCAGAGTCTCCGTTTCCGTCTGGCTTCGGGTATCGAAAGAATAGCAGAACATACATGCTCCATTCAGCGGGAAGTTCTATCCCTTTTTTATCATAGCACGAACAGACGGCGGGTGAAGTCCTCTCCTACCGGGACCGGCTGCGTGCGGTTCAGATTGTAAAAATCATCCGTCCTTATCTCCTCGGCAATCATTTCCGACGCCAGTGATGAAGAAGCTGCGAGCGCACGGACATCGGCCGAGAACGGGACTGAAGCAGTATCTTTCATAACGGAGAGGACCTCCTTCCCGCGCTCCCCGATCGCCAGGATCCTGGCATAGGGAGGATAAACATCCTGAGAACCGTACAGACCGAGCACTGCGCAGAGCGTCATCCGTTTGACGCGGCTCATGGTATACCTGCGTGTCTTCACCGCTTCATACAACTCATCCAGCGAAGCAGCTTTTCCTGCCGCACGGAAGATCCTCTGATCCAGTCCGCCCTTTCCGTCCGGGAGTCGGGCAAGATCCGCTTCCGTACAGTCACGCAGACGCAGCAGGCATGTCCTACTGAAACTGTCCGCATCCGGGCAGTTGCATTCCTTGTAGCCGGGAATCAGGTCGTCGGGCACAGCGCCTTCCAACGGCAGACCTTCCCGCATCCTTTCCCGGATTCCATGGGCATTCCAACCGTCTTCGGTACGGCGGATCGTAACAGGCCGAAGTCCGGAGTTCTCCGTCTCCAGCGCCTTCATATAATCAAGCGCAAGCAGATTGTTTCCGCCTCTCAGGGCACCGGCTTTCTCCTGTCCGAGAGTCGCGCTGAGGATCTGTTCCTGTGCTGCAGGATACGGCACACCGTTTTCCTGCCGTTTTCGGATCCCGTCAACCGTGTCGGGAGAACAGAGCACAGCCGCAGCATCCCTGAGCAGTTCAAGATCCCCGCACTCACTTCCGAACAGAAGTGTATCGGCTGCTCCGACGGCATCCAGCAGACGGATTCCTGCTGCTGCAAAACGCTGGGATGAAGCCAGAGCAAACCGGACCGGCAATTCCAGTACCAGGTCAAACCCATGTCTTGCCATCGCCTCTGCCCGGTCGAACTTCGACATACAGGCGGGTTCTCCGCGCTGAACGAAATTCCCGGACATGACGCCGATCACTGCGTCTGCGCCGAGGTCTTTTGCAGCCTTCGCAGCCTTTTCATGGCCGAAATGAAAGGGGTTGCATTCGCAGATTACTCCGGTCACCTGCATTTTGCTCCCCCCTCTTTGAAATCACTCTTTGAATTGTTATAATTATATGGTTGAAAAAAACGCTTGTAAAGCGACGGAGGAGATAATACATGAAGGTACTGGTCATCAATGCAGGCTCCAGCAGCCTGAAATATCAGCTGATCGAGATGAACGACGAGAGCGTCATCGCGAAAGGAAACTGTGAGCGGATCGGCATCGACGGACTCATCACCCATAAGGTGACCGGCGGCGCCACCGTGACGAAGGAGATCCCCTTCCCGACTCACAAGGAAGCTTTCCTTGAGGTCGTATCCCAGCTCACCAGCGGTGAGGGCAAGGTCCTGGACGATGTAAGCGAGATCGTCGCTATCGGACACCGCGTCCTCCATGGAAGCGAGATCTACAAAGTCTCCACACTGGTCACCGATGAGGTCATCGACACCATCATGGCACTGAGGGAACTCGGACCTCTCCACAACCCGCCCCAGGCTGTCGCTCTGAGAGCCTGCCGCGAAGTCTTCGGAGAGAACGTGCCCATGGTCGCAGTTTTCGATACTTCCTTCCATCAGACCATGCCTCCCAAGAGCTACATCTTCCCGATTCCCTATGAGTATTATGAGAAATACTCCATCCGCCGCTACGGGTTCCACGGAACCTCCCACCGCTTCGTTAGCAAGCGCTTCTTCGAACTCACCGGGAAAGAACCGGAAGGCACGAAAATCATTGTCTGCCATCTGGGCAACGGCAGTTCCCTGTGCGCGGTAAAGGATGGCAAGTCTTTTGACACCTCTATGGGTTTCACCCCTCTGGACGGTTTCATTATGGGTACCCGCGCCGGCGGAATCGACCCCTCAGTCGTGACCTTCATTCAGAACAAGGAAGGCCTGACTCCGGATCAGATGAGCGACCTGATGAATAAGAAATCCGGTTTCCTCGGTGTCAGCGGCATCTCCAGCGACTGCAGAGATATCCGCAATGCAGCTCAGGAAGGAAATGAGCGCGCCCAGCTCACGCTGGACATTCTGGTCCATCAGATCAAGAAGTTCATCGGCGGCTACGCAGCAGAAATGGGCGGTCTGGACGCTGTTCTCTTCACCGGCGGTATCGGCGAGAATGATGACAGCATCCGTGAGCGGATCTGCAGCGATATGGAATTCCTCGGGCTGTGCATCGACCCTGAACTCAACCGTGGAGCCAGCCGTAAGGAAGCCGTCTTCTCTGCTCCGGAAAGCAAGGTCCTCGCCATGGTTCTTCCTACGAACGAAGAAATCATGATTGCAAGAGACACACTGGAAGTCGCACACCTCGTCTGAACCGTTACGAACCACACCTGACTGAAGGGAGACCGACCGTCTCCCTTCTTTTTTGTACGGAAATCAAAAAAGCGTTCCGGGTACGGCATAATGCCGCGCCCGGAACAAAGAGATAGAAGGGTTAGGGTCCCCTTGCGCAAAAGACGCTGTTCCTAGAGAAACGTAATGAAAGCAATGATGAAAGGATGATGGCAATAGAAGGTTGGAACAGTGTCTGATGTAACGACGATTAGTTTACGCGGACTTCCGCTGTAAGTTTGGTGGATTCCTTATAAGGACGGAACAGGAGATACACGGTCACGACAAGGATCACCAGAGACAGAATCACACCGATCGCATTTGCGGAGCCGAGGAACAGATTGCCAAGCTGATAGCAGACAAAAGCGCTCAGATAAGCAAACCCGCACTGATAGCCGATCGCGAACCAGGTCCACTTTCTGCTGTTCATTTCCCTCTTGATCGCTCCGATTGCAGCGAAGCAGGGTGCACACAGCAGGTTGAACACCAGGAAGGAAAGGCCGCTGGATTTGGTGAAAGCCTGCGCCAGCACATGGTAAGTGCTCTCTTCCCCGCCGCCGTACAGGATTCCCATCGTACCGACGATGTTCTCTTTCGCGACGAGTCCGGTGATGGAGGCGACGGTCGCCTGCCAGTTCCCCCAACCGAGAGGTGTAAAGATCCACGCCAATGCACTTCCGACACGGGCAAGAAGGCTCATATCGATCTCGTCCTCTTCCAGCATTCGGAAGCCGTCTTCGGCGAATCCAAAGTAGGTGGTGAACCAGACGACGATAGTGGAGAGCAGGATGATGGTTCCCGCTTTTTTAATGAAGGACCAGCCGCGCTCCCACATGGAGCGGAGCACGTTGCTCAGGGTCGGCCAGTGATATGCCGGAAGTTCCATGACAAAGGGAGCAGGATCTCCGGCGAACATCTTCGTCTTCTTCAGGATGATACCGGAGATGATGATGGCAGCCATACCGATGAAGTAGGCGGATACGGCGATCCATGGAGATCCTCCGAAGATCGCGCCGGCGACCATGCCGATGAAGGGAGTTTTCGCCCCGCAGGGGATGAACGTTGTCGTCATGATGGTCATTCTGCGGTCACGCTCATTTTCGATCGTACGGGAAGCCATGACGCCGGGAATACCGCATCCGGTCCCGATCAGGATCGGAATAAAGGATTTGCCGGACAGGCCGAACCGACGGAATATCCGGTCTAGGACAAAGGCGATACGGGTCATGTAGCCGCATGCTTCGACGAACGCAAGCAGGAAGAACAGGACCAGCATCTGGGGAACGAAACCAAGGACCGCGCCGACACCGGCTACGATGCCGTCCAGAATCAGGCCCTTCAGGACATCGCCGCATCCGACAGCATCCAGAAGACCTTCAATGATCACCGGAACACCCGGTACCCATTTTCCGTAAGCAGCCGGATCCGGTGCTTCGCCTTCGTATTTCTCGAAGACTTCCATCGCACCGCTCAGATCGTCATAGGTGTATGTGACGTCTTCCGTTGCCAGCGTTTCTTCATCCTCCAGCGTATAGTCCGCGGTAGCGCTCTTATCGACTTCCGCGTACGCCTGTTTCAGTGCCTCAAGGTCGACTTCCTCATCGAGTCCCAGGAATGCGTCGATGACATTTGCCGCATCGCCATATTCCTCAGCAGCTTCTTCGTATTCCCCTGCGCCGATTCCGAACAGATGGAATCCGTCTCCGAATAATCCGTCGTTTGCCCAGTCGGTGGCATTTGCGCCGACCGTGACCATGGAGATGTAATAGATCAGGTACATGACCAGCGCGAAGATCGGCAGACCGAGCAAGCGGTTCGTAACGATCCTGTCGATTTTATCGGAAACCGTCAGTTCCCCGACACCGTGCTTCCGGTAACATGCCTTGCATACTTCACCGATAAAGACATAACGCTCATTCGTGATGATGGATTCCGCATCGTCATCCATCTCCGCTTCCACGGCAGCGATGTCCTTCTCGATGTGGGCAAGCGTCTCCGCTGAGAGATTCAGTTCCTGAAGTACTTTTTCGTCCCGTTCAAAGAGTTTGACTGCGTACCAGCGCTGCCTTTCTTCCGGCAAATCATGTACTGTTGCTTCCTCGATATGCGCCAGCGCGTGTTCCACAGATCCCGAGAACGTGTGCATCGGAACCGTCTTGACATTCTGAGCCGCATGGACGGCCGCTTCCGCAGCTTCCATGACGCCTTCATTCTTCAGCGCGGTGACTTCGACGATCTTGCAACCGATCTGGCGGCTGAGTTCCTTGAAGTCGATCTTGTCGCCGTTCTTCCGGACCACGTCCATCATATTGACCGCCATGACGACCGGGATCCCCAGCTCTGTCAACTGCGTCGTGAGGTAAAGGTTACGTTCCAGGTTGGAGCCGTCCACGATATTGAGGATCGCATCCGGACGCTCCTGGATCAGATAGTTTCTCGCTACGACTTCTTCAAGCGTATACGGGGATAGCGAATAGATTCCGGGAAGGTCGGTGATCACGACGTCATCGTGTCCCTTCAGTTTGCCTTCCTTCTTCTCGACCGTGACTCCCGGCCAGTTTCCTACAAACTGGTTTGATCCGGTCAATGCATTGAACAGGGTGGTCTTGCCGCTGTTCGGGTTGCCCGCGAGGGCGATTCTGACACTCATTCTTTCGTCCCTTTCCAAGGTTAGCATTTGCTAACTCTAAAGTAATAAAAAAAGATCATTCGACTTCGATCATTTCGGCATCTCCCTTACGGAGAGACAACTCATAGTTGCGGACCGTGATCTCCACAGGGTCACCCAGAGGTGCGACCTTCCGGACATAGATGGACACATTCTTCGTGATGCCCATATACATGATCCTGCGCTTGACTGCGCCTGCGCCGTGCAGTTTGACAACTTTGCATGTGCCGCCGATCGGCACATCTCTTAATGTCTTCATCATTTCCTCCTGAACCAGTATCGTTATACCATTATTCTCTGCGCCATCTCTTTGCTGACAGCGACTCTGGATTCCTTCACGTTGACGATCAGGTTGCCGCTGATCTCCGCCACAACAGAGACCTTGCCACCTACAACGAACCCCAGTGTCTCCAGGTGCTGCTTCACTTCCTGGGAACCACCGACTTTCCGGATGATGTTGTCCTCTCCGGGAACCGCAAGTGTCAAAGGCATCATCGATGTTTTCCCCCTTCCATAAAGATGCTCCGCCTCAGCAGGACGGCATACAGTGGTTAGTCTGCGCTAACCATTATCGCCCCTCATTATAGTTAGCAACTGCTAACTTGTCAACCGTTTTGAGCGGATTTGCCTTTTTTTCTTTTCATGCTTAAAATGGTTTTAGAAATAAACGAGGTGTTATCATGGTACTTCAGGAATCCGGCGAAATGTATCTGGAGACGATCCTCATCCTCTCCCAGAAGGGACAGAGCGTCCGTTCCATCGACGTGGCAGAACAGATGGGATTCTCCAAGCCTTCCGTCAGCCGGGCGGTGAGCAGATTGAAACAGGGCGGATATCTTCTGATGGACAAGAGCGGCGAACTGACGCTCACCGATGCGGGAAGAAAAGTAGCTGAGACGATTTACGAACGCCATCAGGTGCTTTCCGGTCTGCTGGAAAGCATCGGCGTCGATCCGGTCGTCGCAGCAAACGACGCGTGCAAGATCGAACACGCCATCAGTGCGGAAAGCTTCAGTGCGCTGAAGAAGTATCTCTCAGGCCTTCCCCTCGGCGGGAGCACCGAGTAAGCCCTTTTTGCTGACATAACGGCATACCGTTCATGAGCGCAAAAAACAGGCGTGACCTTCCCGGTCACGCCTGTTTGCCTTTTTATTCAGATTTCGGTCACTTTTTCGTAAGGGAATCATATATCTTCTTATTTTCCTTGGAATATCCGACAAGAACCTCAGGATTCTTTTCCGATACTGTATTCATGATGTCTGTGAGTTCCTGCTGCGAGTCCTTTTTCTTCGGGTAGATCTTTAAACTGTTCCGTTTACGGGTGTGGACGCGCACGCCTCTTCCCATATAAACGCCGTTGTAGTAGGAGTCTACGAGATGCATCCAGACAATATCGCTGTACCGAACCAGTATTCCACTCCCTCTGCTGATAAGATAGTTCTCGCCGAAGATGATATTCTGCTTTTTATCCGTCTCGTCAAGCATCCGGGCTGCTTCGGCAAATTCTTCTTTGGAGTAATCACTGGTTTCCTTGCGGAACGGGATCTCTGTTCCGAGCCAGATTATGCAAAAAACGGCAGCAATAATACCGCTGAAAGTGGCAAACGTCCACCACATCCATGCTGAGTTGGTATTGGGATTCTCCGTTGTGTTGAAATAGCATTTGCCGAAGTACTGGACATACTGGTCATCGGAAAGGCCATATACGTCTTCCACATAGCCGAAGACAGTGTAGTCTACGCTCTTAACCAAGCCGTACATACGGTAGTTTTCATCGAAATAGTGGGTATAGTCTTCCACTTCTGCGGCTTTCCGCTCCATCTTTTTCATAACACCGTCGGAGACTACTGATAGATAAGCTTCACCGGAACTGTCAAACAGGACATAGTACGTTTCATCCTTGTAGGTACACACCCACTCATCGAACGCGACCACATCCAGATAAGCGTATGTACCTATATCTCCTTTATGATTTTTCAGCCTTTGAGCATCGCTTTTGCCGGTCATGTTTTTGATAAGGCCAAAGATCAAGAAGAGAATAGTCAGAGCAGCAAGAACTACGAAAGACCATTTTGAGAATCCGTTTTTCAGCAGTTTTTTCCTGAACGACCTGGAATCCATCCCCCAATCTCCTACAATGTATTATTTTAAACTATATTACATCCTTTTCCGATTGCGGACAACAGATATAAACCGGAAGGATCTTCTTCTGAGAAGGCTCCTCCCGGTACTGTATTTTATATACTATGACAACGTTATTCCGTCAGGGCGCATCCGTCCTCACCGGATTCTTCCTCTATTTCATTGAGAAAGAGCCTCATCTTGTGAACCACCTCGTCCCTGTCACTCAGCAGATCGTACAAGGCATCCTCAGACAGGACACCGCGTCTCAGATCTTCCGGAAACAGTCCCGCCTCATCCCTGCGGAAGTCTTCCATCCATTCTCCGTCGCTGTAATATGTCTCCAATTCCCTGAGTCCTTCCTTCGCGAGAAGCAGTTCACTCAATGCGACATCCGTACGTCGGACCGCTTCCGCCGCGGCATTCAGCAATTCTTCCATCCGTTTCACACGTTTGATCGGATCCATCCGGAAACACCTCCTCAATCCCGATACAGTTCAGTCGAGAGATATCTGTCTCCGGTATCCGGTAGCAGAACCACGACTGTTTTACCTTCATTTTCTTCCCGAGATGCCACCCGGATCGCCGCCCATAATGCAGCTCCGGATGAGATACCCGCGAGGAAGCCTTCTTTACCGATGAGTCTGCCCGTTTCATAAGCTTCTTCATCCGTGACGGTGATAATCTCGTCATAGACTGACGTGTCCAGTGTATCCGGAACAAAACCAGCTCCGATCCCCTGGATCCCATGAGGACCGCTCCTGCCTTCGGAAAGGACGGGAGAAGAAGCCGGTTCGACGGCGATGACCCTGACCGAGGGATCCTGTTCTTTCAGATAACGCCCTGTTCCGGAGATCGTTCCGCCCGTTCCGACCGTCGCCACGAAAAAATCGATCCTGCCGTCGGTGTCCCGCCAGATCTCCGGACCTGTGGTTTCGTAGTGCGCTTCGGGATTGGATGGGTTCTCAAACTGTCCGGGAATGAAACTGTTCGGGTAAGCAGCCGCAAGTTCATTCGCTTTCTCGATTGCCCCGGTCATCCCTTTAGCCCCTTCGGACAGGACGACCTCCGCACCGTACGCCCTGATCAGTTTGATACGTTCCACAGACATCGTGTCGGGCATCGTCAGGATCATCCGGTAACCTCTGGATGCCGCCACAGAAGCCAGTCCAATCCCGGTGTTGCCGCTGGTGGGTTCGATGATGACGGTGTCCGGATCGATGTGCCCCTGTTTTTCCGCATCGTCCAGCATTTTCTTGGCGATCCTGTCCTTCGCGGATCCGGCGGGATTCAGATATTCCAGTTTTGCCACAAGTCTCGCCTTCACGCCAGTGAGCCTCTCGATCTGCCTGAGCTCAAGCAAAGGTGTATTGCCTATCAGCTGATCGACAGAAGTATAAATCTTTCCCATACCACAGACCTCCCGGTATTTCATCCGCCTGCGGTGAAGCATGAGCAGATGTGTCTAGACAAATTATACAGTTATTTCCTAGCAGGAAAAGTCAAAATTGGAATCTGTTTTTCTTTTTTACAGTACGTGTGTTTGATAAAATAGAATCAAACCAACAGGAGGATATTTTATGAAGGCTCTTGAAGAACGGATCCGTCTCGAGGGAAAAGTGCTTCCCGGCAATATCGTGAAGGTCGATGGATTTCTCAATCACCGCGTTGATGTCAGGCTGATGAGGGAAATGGCCAAAGAATTTGGAAGATTGTTCGATCTCGAAGGCCTTACCGCCGTTCTGACGATCGAGGCTTCCGGCATCGCTCTGGCAGCGATCTGCGCGGATGAATTTGACGTACCCATGGTCTTTGCAAAAAAAGCCAAAAGCGATAACATCGAAGGCGGTCTTTACCAGAGCAGAATATTCTCATATACCTATAAAAAGGAAGTCACACTTATCATGAGCCGGCAATGGCTCTGCCCGGATGACAAGGTTCTGATCGTAGATGATTTCCTTGCCAACGGAGAAGCGCTCCGCGGGCTTGTCGACATCGTCAATCAGGCAGGAGCAGAACTGATTGGCATCGGCGTTGCGATTGAAAAAGGCTTCCAGCCGGGAGGAAAACGTTTGCGGGAGGAAGGGATCGACCTGAAGAGCCTCGCAATCATCGATAAGGCAGACGAATCCGGATTCGTGTTCCGGAAGCAGGAGGAAGATTATGAATAACAATGTACGTCCCGAATCTCTCGAGCGCATCACTACGCTTGAACAGGCAAATGATTTCATCGCGGAACAGATCGGCGAACTGCGCCGCCAGATCGGCGACGGGAAAGTTCTACTGGCACTGTCCGGCGGCGTGGATTCCTCGGTCGTGGCAGCGCTTCTGATCAAAGCCATCGGCAAACAGCTGACCTGCGTTCATGTCAATCACGGCCTGCTCAGGAAAGGCGAACCCGAACAGGTCATCGAAGTGTTCCGCAATCAGATGGACGCTAACCTTATCTACGTTGACGCGGTAGACCGCTTCCTCGATAAACTCGCCGGCGTCAGCGATCCGGAACAGAAACGTAAGATCATCGGCAAGGAATTCATCGATGTTTTCGCCGAAGAGGCAGAAAAACTTGACGGCATCCGCTTCCTGGGTCAGGGAACGATCTATCCCGATATTCTGGAATCCGAGGGCGTCAAGTCCCATCACAATGTGGGCGGACTTCCGGAAGGCCTTCAGTTTGAACTGGTCGAACCGGTCAAGTTCTTATATAAGGACGAGGTCCGCGTCGTCGGAAAAGCGCTCGGGCTTCCCGATAATATGGTCTATCGCCAGCCATTCCCAGGTCCCGGACTGGGTGTACGGTGCGTAGGCGCAATCACCAGAGATCGGCTTGAAGCCGTCCGTGAATCCGATGCCATTCTTCGCGAGGAGTTCGCTGCAAACGGACTTGAGGGAAAAGTCTGGCAGTACTTTACCATTGTCCCGGATTTCCGTTCTACCGGAATCAAGGATGGCAAACGCACGTTTGAGTGGTTCGTCGTCATCCGAGCGGTGAACAGTATCGATGCTACTGCAGCTACCATTGAGGAGATCCCCTATCCGCTTCTCCACAAAATCACCGACCGCATCATGACGGAAGTACCCGGCGTGAACCGTGTGCTCTACGATCTTTCTCCCAAGCCTGTTTCCACAATAGAGTGGGAATAGTTGAGTGAATCGCGAAAACCCCTGTATTTACTAGGGTTTTCGGACTTCGAAACTGTTCCGGGATAAAGTTTTGATAAAGTAAAATCACTTTTTCATTACTGCCCATTAATTTCAAAACCTGTTTTTAAT
>JAEEGL017102547.1_pt1 | contig 25242 bp, 26 predicted proteins | sample 9134231 | NCBI WGS metagenome assembly JAEEGL01 (sample SAMN16246548, study PRJNA631951) | gut metagenome | biome: gut microbiome; feature: rumen; material: fiber-attached | host: Bos | place: Iran: Karaj | collected 2018-10 | reverse complement strand
GCCAATGAAATGGGTGTGAACATCCGCAAGACCTCCGGCCCCGCCATCGAGAAACCGAGGGATCTTGCCGCACTGCTGACCAATCTGAATGACAATGACATCCTGTTTGTGGATGAGATCCACCGTCTGAACCGCAGTGTGGAGGAGATCCTATATCCCGCCATGGAGGACGGAGAGATCGACATCATCATCGGCCAGGGGCCCTCTGCGGATTCCATTCGGCTGCCGCTGAAAAAGTTTACCCTCATTGGGGCGACCACCCGTTCCGGCCAGATCTCTGCTCCGCTGCGGGACCGCTTCGGCGTGAACCTGAAGCTGGAACTCTATACGCCGGAGGAATTGGAACTGATCATCCGCAGGAGCGCGGATCTCCTGAATATCGGCGTGGAACCCTCCGGCGCCGCTGAGATCGCCAAGCGCTGCAGGGGAACGCCCAGGATCGCCAACCGTTTGCTGAAGAGAGTTCGGGATTTCGCGGAAGTGACGGCGGACGGAGTCATTACAAAAGCCGTTGCGGACGATGCGCTGACGCGGTTGGATATCGACCAGTTGGGCCTGGACAACATCGACCGGAGGCTGCTGCGCAGCATCATTCTCCGCTACGGCGGCGGGCCCGTGGGTCTGGACACGCTGGCGGCAACGGTGAATGAAGAGACCGTTACCATCGAAGACGTATATGAACCCTACCTCCTTCAGCAAGGATTCATTACCAGGACGCCGAGAGGGAGATGCGCGACCCAACTTGCATACGAGCATCTCCATTTGCCCCTGCCTATGGAAAACAGCGGAAACTCCGGACAGATTAAGATGGATTTTTAGTAAAAACAGCCGAAGATTTGCAGGATTTTTGCATGATTAGCTTGACATTCAAAATACAGGCGGCTATAATGCAATCGTGTTAATGGGAATAGGGAATAATTTACAAAGTTTTGAATCCATGTCGGATGAGGAGCTTTTGCTCCTTTGTCGGCAGGGAAATGCGGAAGCGGAGGAAACGCTGATCCGGCGTTATGGCCGCGTGATCCGCAGCTTGGCAAGACCTTTCTTTCTAACCGGCGGCGACGGCGAGGATCTGATACAGGAAGGCATGCTGGGTCTGCTGAATGCCATTCGGCGATTTGACCCGCAGGAAGAAACCACGTTCAGAACATTTGCCGTATTGTGCATTCGGCGGCGTCTGTTCTCAGCGCTTCGAAAAGCCGCCGGAACAAAAAACGTATCTCTCGACGACTGTCTGTCCTTGGAATCCTCTCTTTTTGACGAAATCCCGTCTCGGAATGACAATCTGCGCGGACCGGAAGACCTGTTGATCGACAGGGAAGAGGCACAGAAGAGATACCGGAACCTGCTTCTGCTTTTGTCGGCGTATGAACAATCGGTTCTGCGCTGCTTCCTCAGAGGAATGTCATACAGAGAAATCGCAGAGATCACCAAGCGCTCGGAAAAAGCGGTCGATAACGCAGTCCAGCGGATCCGCCGCAAATTCGAGAATCTTTCCCAAGGCGATATCAGCTCAAGCTGACGCAAATACAGGCCAATGGCCAAGAAAAGTCAAAAGTGAGGATTAGCAATGTATCAGGACAAGACTTTGGTTTGCAAGGAATGTGGTCAGGAATTCGTGTTCACCGCCGGTGAGCAGGAATTCTATGCTGAGCGCGGCTTCCAGAATGAGCCCCAGCGCTGCAAGGCTTGCCGCGACGCCCGCAAGAACGCTGCTCGTGGCCCCCGCGAGTACTTCACTGCCGTTTGCGCTCGCTGCGGCAAGGAAGCTCGCGTCCCCTTCGAGCCCAAATCCGATCGCCCCGTTTACTGCAGCGATTGCTTCGCAATCATGCGTGCCCAGGGCTGAGACCGTCGGACAAACTGACAAATCGGGGCGCAGCAATGGCTGCGTCCCGATTTTTTGCTATAAAACTACCGGAGAAGCAATTGTGCTCCTCCGGTAATTTGTTATTCATCTTCCTCCGGCGGCGGAAGAAGTCGGATCTGCAGGGTTTCAACCCGCATGGCCTCCGCAGCGGTCACGGTCACGTCAAATCTGTCCCAAATGAAATGGTCTCCCACCTCCGGAAAACGGTCCAGCTTTTCAACGGCCCACCCGCCCATCGTGCTGTATTCGCTTTCAAAGTCCGGCGGTGTGTAACCGATGTAGTCAAAGAAATCATCGATATTGGTACCGCCATCCACAGTGAAGATATCCTCGCCTTCAGGGACGACATCCAACTCCACTTCGTCGCTTTCGTCGAATATATCCCCAACAATCTCTTCCAGAATATCCTCTAAAGTCAGAATACCCATGGTACCGCCGAATTCATCCACCACAACTGCCATCATGAGATGCTTTTTTCGAAATTCCTTCAGAATGGAAGAAATATTTCGTGTCTTATGGACATAAACCGGAGGGGACAACAGGTCGTCGACGTCGATTTCATCCAATTCCTGGGTAACGGCTGCTTTCAACAGTTTTTTTGTGGAAAGAATGCCAAGAATATTGTCGATGGTCTCCCGATACACCGGAATGCGGGAATAGCTGAGCATATCGTCGTCTTCCAGGAGCTTTTCCAAACCGTCATCCAGATCGAACGCCGCCATGTCCACGCGGGGAACCAGAATATCCACAGCGGTCACGTCACTGAATTCAATGGCGGATTTGATAAGCTCGCTTTCCTGCTCTGTAAAAACGCCTTCTTCTTCGATGGTTTCCAGGATAGTCACCAATTCATCGTCGGTGACTTCCGGTTCCGTTTCCTTCGGGGTCCAGAACCTGCTGAGCCTGCTGACGATAAGGTTGACGACGGAAACGATAGGGGTAAACAGGACCATAAAGAATCGCAGGGGATAAACATAGAAATATACAAGCCGATCCGCCTGGCTGGTGCCGACGATCTTTGGGATGATCTCACCGAAAATCAGAAGCACAGCCGTGCTGACAAGAGGGGCGGCATTTTCACCGCGGCTGCCCATGACATCGGCAAAAAACAGGGTCACGACGGAGGAAAAGGCAATGTTTACGAGATTATTGCCTACAAGGATGGTGGAAAGAAACTTCGGAAAATGGTCGGAAATCCACTGAGCGCCTTTGGCACGCCGATCACCGGCTTCGGCAGCGGAGCGAATATGCAGCTTATTGGCAGTGGCATAGGAGATTTCCGAGCTGGAGAAGAAGGAACTGAACAGGACCAGAAGCACCATCAGGATCAGCATCCAGATCATGCGCCCACCCCCTTTTGTTCGGAGGTGTCGTCCTCGTCATAGATTTCGCCAACCAGCTCTTCCAGGATTTCCTCCATGGTCACAAAACCCAACGCGTTTCCGTTGACGTCGATGACGATGGCCATGTGGGTGCGTCTTCTGCCAAGCCCTTCAAACAGCTCATCCAGCTTGATTTCCGGCGGCACGTCATAAGTGAGCTTCATCAGCGTGCTGATATCCGGGCTTTTCTTCTTCAGGATGAGCTGAAGATAGTCCTTTGTCTGCAGGATTCCAACGATGCGGTCCGGTGACCCGGCGTAGACCGGAAGCCGGGAATATTTCTCCCGGAGGATCAGTTCTTTCAGTTTATCAGGATCCTCCGAGATGGAAACCGCGACCACATCCTTCAGGGGAGTCATGATTTCGCCCGCGGTCTTGTCGCTGAATTCTACCGCGGACTTGATCAGCCGGGTCTCCTCCGGCTCCATAAGTCCCTCCTCCTGAATGTTGTCGATGATGGTGGTGAACTCGTCTTCCGTGATGGTCGGCTGCTCTTTTTCTCTGGGGAGAAGCCGCTTGACCACCCAGCCGATCCCGGCAAAAAGCGCGGTCAGCGGTGTCAACAGGATCATCAGCAGCTTTACGGGAGCGGAGCAAATCATCGCATAACCGTCCGCATTTGCCCTGGCGATGTTTTTGGGAATCGTTTCCGAGAAAAAGAAGATGAGCAGCGTCATGACCACGGTGGAAACCAATGCTCCAGCCGTTCCCATTCTCCGGATGAAGAGAATGGCGGCAAAGGTGGAGGCAAAGACATAGCAGACATTGGTGCCGATCAGAATGGTGGAAAGGGCTTTGTCAAAGCGGTCCAGCACATAGCTGACGCGCATGGCACGCTTGTCACCCTCCTCGGCATGTTTGCGGATACGCAGCTTGTTGCAGTAGCTCAGCGCAGTTTCACTGCCCGCGAATCCGCCTCCCAGCAGGATCAGGAAGAGGATCAGGATACTTCGGGGTATGTCGTCCATAAAGGAAAATCAACTCCAGTCCCCATGAGCGGATGACGGCAATTCCGCTTCCGGACATAGTATTAACTATTACTATATCATAGTTGTCAAGCAGCCGCAAGAGGGATGCAGCGTCCGGATTCAGAGTTCAAAGGAAGCATCGTCCGCCTCCGTGACGGGTAGAGGCTCGGCTTCGGGAATCCGCCGCAGCGGATCATAATTGAAACGGCGGCATTTATCCCAGGGGCTCATGACTCCGCGAAAAATACAAAGAACATCCTCCTCTGCACCGCTGCGGCCATGGCTGCAATAGGCGCAGGAGGGTTCGATCTTCTTGCGGAACAGCACAACGGATCACCTCAGACACATTATACCCCAGAATTCGCCCTTTTGCCATATGTTTTCACAAAAACGGCTGTACTGAGAAGAAGCACGCAATACGCCACCAGATAAATCCGCCCAAAGGAAAGGAAAACCATGCCGAATGCCATCAGGACGCCATGGATGAAACGCAGAGGCAAATAGCGGCGGGCTGAGACGTCTGTGCCCTCCAAGGCTGAAAGCACCTGGCAGGCAACGGACAAGCCGCCGAAACCGATAAGAAATGCTGCGGTGACTGCCGAACAAGGAGAGGAGGGCAAAAGAAGGATGCCGCCGGTCAGTTCGACAGTACCTTTCAGAAAGGGGGAATCTGGAAGAAATGCAGTGAGCACATTGAAAAAGATGACATAGGCACAGATCAACAGAACGGACCGAGCACCCTTCCGTACCGAGGCTGAGAGTTTTCCGAAAAAAGAAAGTCCAGCTGGATTTGTTATTGCCAGGGCTTCTTTTGCGGGAGAGTGTCCATTTCCCAGCTGGATCCCGAGAATTACGGAAACCAACCATTGCAGCAAAAGCAAAACCAGGGCATGCTGCCCGCCGCCGGGCAGCATGACGCTTACAAGGCCGAAGAGAAATCCTGGGCTGCAGTTATTGGAAATGATCATAAGCCTTTCCGCTTCTTCCGAAGAGCATCCCCCCAGGCGGCGGCATTCGACTGCGGCTTCTGCACCCAGGGGATAACCGCCGAACAGTCCTGCCAGGAATACGGGCATTGCTGTTTTCCGTATGTTGAACAGAGCTTCAAAAGCCGATCCCAGGGTTGATGTGATGAAAGGCGGAAGCTCTGTTTGGAGCAGCAGATTCGTCAGGACCAGAAAGGGGAAGAGGGACGGTATCACTGTTCGCAGGCAGCTTTCCACCCCGTCCCGCGCGGCTGCGGAAGCTTCCGCGCTCCGAACACTCAACAAAGCAAAGGCTCCCGCCGCCGGAAGAAAGAGTAAGGCGGTCCTGAATGTTTTCCTGCGCATATCCTGACCTCCCGAAAGATAAGATGAACAGTATAAACCTATGTCATTTGGGAGGTGAACTTTCATGAAAGGCTTGAATAAGGCAATGGAAAGACTGTTGGGCGCATCAAGCATCCCCCTGCGCTTTGATCGCGGACTTCCTGAGATCCGTATCTCCGCCATGCGCAGCATGGTGATCGAACCGCACCGGGGTGTTCGCTCTTTTTCGGAGGACAGCATGTTGATCGAGACCGGCGGGGGGCTCCTTCATATCCGCGGAAGCGCGCTGATGATCAAAAGCATGACCTTGCGGGAGCTGTCCCTGCAGGGGATCTTCAGCGCCGTAGAGCTGGTAAGTGACCATGCGGACTAAGCTCTGGCTGACCGAAGGGGCGCACCTGGAGGCGATTTGCCGGGACCCGTCTGAACTGATCAATGCGCTGTGCATGGCCCAGATCGAGGCCACGGATTTCCGGAAAACAGAGGATGGCAGATTTACCTTTCTGGTGCCTGCCGGAATGGCTGCCGCCGCAGTAAAGCTGGGAGGGCGCTGCGGCGCGGAGATCCGCGTGCTGCGCAGGCGGGGATTTCTTCATTTCCTTCGCAGATTCCGTGGTCGGACGTATATCCTGCTGTTCCCGATTCCCTTTATGGCGCTCTTTATGATCCTCTCCGCTTATCTCTGGCAGATCGACGTCAGCGGCAACGTGACGCTCAGCCGGGCGGAGATCCTGTCTGCGCTGGAATCGGCCGGAGTTTATCCCGGTGTGAGCGGCCTTCACCTGGACAACCCCAAGATACGAAGCCGTATGCAGGAAATGCTGGGGGAACTCAGCTGGTGCACCGTACAGGTCCACGGGAGCCGGGCTATGGTGATCGTGCGGGAACGTCGCAAAGCACCGACAATCGTAGATCCGTCCGAAGTGAGGGAAGTAGCCGCGGCGAAAACCGGTACGATCGACAAAATGAATATCCTGGAAGGAAAGGCGCTGATACACCGAGGGGATACGGTACTGCGCGGACAGACCTTGATCTCCGGAACGCTGTCTGACAGGCAGGAGCAGCTGCGTTACGTACACGCAATGGGCCGCGTCTTTGCCTGGACCTGGTATGAATACAGCATGGAGATTCCCCTCATGGCGCAGGAAAAGCTGTATACTGCGGAGAAAAAGATCCTTTACAGCCTGAAAATCGGCGATTTACGGCTGAATTTCTACAATGACAGTAGCATTTACCGGGGGTGCTATGATAAAATATCAAAAGAAACCCGGGCGGAATTATTCGGTATGGCCCTGCCGGTCAGTTTGCTGAAAACGGAATGCCTGTCTTATCAGCTTTTGCCATACGAGATAGGGAAAGAGGAAGCCGCGGCTCTGTTGGAGAGCCGGCTTCTGCAATGGCTCCGTCAGACTGCACCGGATGCGGAGGTCGTACAAACCTGGTTTGCCGTCGAGTCTGGGGATGGAGTCCTCCGCGTCCGGATGCTGGCGCAATGCAGGGAAGATATTGCCGTGGAAAGGGAGATCACCCTTCCACAGCCTTAAACAAAAGAGAGTGTGAATTATGGCGGAAAAGACCATCAGCATCGACCGGATCGAAAACTTGGTCAGCGTTTTCGGTTCCTTCGATGAAAACCTGCATATTCTGGAAAGCGAGCTTGGGGTTCATATCACGGATCGTGATTCCGAGCTTCATATCGTGGGGGAGGAGGAGCCTGTCGCCTATGCGGAGCAGGCCCTCTCCGGGCTCTTGTCCCTGGCCTCCCGCGGTGAACCCGTAACGACACAGAATGTGCGTTATGCCCTGAAGCTCACCATGGAAGGGCGTGCGGACAAAATCGCACAGCTGGCGGATGATGTGGTGTGCATCACCGCAAAGGGTAAACCCATCAAAGCGAAGACACTGGGCCAGCGGAGCTATATTGAAGCGATCCGAAACAACACCGTGACCCTGGCCATAGGGCCTGCCGGCACTGGCAAGACCTATCTGGCCGTTGCCTGTGCGGTGACGGCATTCCGTGCCAAGGAGGTAAACCGTATCATTCTGACCAGGCCTGCAGTGGAGGCCGGCGAAAAGCTGGGTTTCCTTCCCGGAGACCTGCAGAACAAGGTGGACCCCTATCTGCGTCCGTTGTACGACGCCCTTTTTGACATGTTGGGGCCTGAGACTTATCAGAATTATCTGGAAAAGGGGAACATCGAAGTTGCTCCTCTGGCCTATATGCGCGGGCGGACGCTGGACGATTCCTTCATCATTCTGGATGAAGCGCAGAATACCTCCCGTGAGCAAATGAAGATGTTTCTGACCCGCATCGGCTTCGGCAGCAAGGCAGTCATCACCGGCGACGTGACGCAGATCGACCTGCCGCGCGACAAGGTCAGCGGCCTGAAGGAGGTCGTGAACGTTCTTCGGGACATCGACGACATTGAAATCTGCCGTCTGACCGGTGAGGACGTGGTACGCCACGCCCTTGTGCAGAAAATCATCGAGGCTTACGAAAAATACGAAAAGGGCCACCCGCGGGATGCCGCGGTCACGCAGGCCCGGAGAAGAAGGCAAAGCTGATGGCAAGACATTCCATCCTCATGAGCGGGGAAGTGCCCTATCCCCGCTGGGCAGCCCGTTTGGCAGGACGCTGCATCCGCACAGCACTGCGGCTGGAAGGGGTACACGTTCCCTGCGAGATCAACGTGCTTTTCACGGATGACGAGGGCATACAGGCGCTGAACAGGGACCTTCGCGGTGTGGACAAGGCGACGGACGTACTTTCTTTTCCCGCTTTCAGTTTCACGCCGGAAGCTTTCGATCCCGCCGACGGCGAGCTCGACCCGGAAACCGGGCTGCTGCCCATCGGTGACATGGCGCTGAATCTGGACAGGATACGGCTTCAGGGTCGGGAATACGGCACGGGTGAAAAGCACGAGGCAGCCTATCTGACGGTCCACAGCATCCTGCATTTGCTGGGCTACGATCATGTGGATGAAGGCGAAAAAAAGAAACAGATGCGCGCCAGAGAGCGGGCGATCATGAGGTGGATGAGGATATGAAGATCACGAAAACAGGCGTATTCACCATAGCCGGACGGCCGAATGTGGGGAAAAGTACGCTGGCGAATTATATAGCGGGGGAGAAAATCGCCATCGTCTCACATAAGCCCCAGACCACCCGCAGCCGCATCAGCGCCATCTGCCAGCGGGAAGATGCCCAGCTGGTCTTTCTGGATACACCGGGCTATCATAAGCCAAAGAACGCTTTGGACAGCTACCTGGACCGGATCGTGGAAAGCAGCGTTGCGGACAACATGGACGCCGTTGTGCTGATGGTGGAGCCCATCGCCAACGTAGGCAAGCAGGAGCAGGCATTGATAAAGATGATCAGCAGTGCCGGTTCTCCCGCCATATTGGCCATCAACAAATGCGACACGGTGAACAAACCGGAGCTGTTGGCCGTCATGAGCGCCTATGCGGAGGCGGGGAATTTTGCCGAGATCATCCCCATTTCCGCAAAAACAGGAGAAGGTGTGGAAGAGCTTTTGGCCATCCTTCGGAGCTATGCTGTGGAAGGGCCCCAGCTGTTCCCGGAGGATATGGTGACGGATCAGCCTGATCGGCAGATCGTGGCGGAGATCGTGCGGGAAAAGCTTCTCTATTGCCTGGAGCATGAAATCCCCCACGGTACGGCTGTGGAGGTGGAGCGTTTCAGCGAGCGGGACAGCGGCGTCATCGACCTGGAAGTGACCATTTACTGCGAAAAGGCCAGTCACAAGAGCATCATCATCGGTCACAACGGCAGTATGCTAAAGCGCATCGGAGAAATGGCGCGAAAAGACGTGGAACGCTATATGGGCACCAAGGTCTATTTCAAAAGCTGGGTCAAGGTGAAGGAAAACTGGCGGGATCAGGACGCAATGCTCCGCAATTTCGGCTACCATGAGTGAGACGGTCCTGAAGGGACTTGTCCTGCGGACGGCGGATTATAAGGAAAGCAGCAAGATGCTGACCGTGTTGACAGACAGCATGGGGAAGATCAGCATCTCCGCCCGCGGTGCAGTCAGGCTCAAAAGCCGCATCGCCGCCGCATGCCAGCCCATGGCTTTCTCCGAAATGACTGTTTCAGAAAGTAAAGATCGGTTCTATTTAAAGGAAGCAGCTACGCTGGAGCTGTTTACCGGCCTTACCGCCGATCTGAAGAATTATGCCTTGGGCTGTTATATTCTTGAGCTTCTGGATGCCTCCTGCCCGGAAACGGTGGAGGAACCGGAAGCCTTGTCGCTGGGCCTCAACGCGCTGTGGCTTCTTTCCGAAGGGAAGAAGGATCCCGGGATCGTAAAGAGCGCCTTTGAACTGCGGCTCATGACACTTCTCGGTTATCAGCCGGAAACGGAACAGTGTGCCTTCTGCGGCAAAGAAGAACCGGAAATGCCGACACTGGATCTGCGCGGCGGCGCATTGTATTGCCGGGACTGTGCATTGAAGGCGATGGCACAGCGGCCTATGTCCCTGGATACGCCCTCGCTGCTCGCCATTCGGCATATCGTTTCGGCACAAAGGAATCATGTGTTTTCCTTCCGTATCAATGACAGCGGCCTGCACCGCCTGAACGACGCAGCGGAGAACTATGTCAAGGAACAACTGGAGCGTTCATTCCGGACGCTGGATTACTATAAAAGCCTTTAACGGTGAATGAGATGAATACAAGAGAAGAATTCTATGAAAAATCCATGCGGACTTTGGAACTTCCTCAGATACTGCGGATCCTGCAGGAAGAAGCTGTCTGTGCATCCGCCAAGGAAGAGGCGCTGAAGCTTCGCCCTTCCGATGTTCTGACGGAGGTGGAGGAACGGCTGCGGGAAACGACGGACGCCAAAAGACTCATTTCCCTGAAGGGAACGCCGCCGCTGTCCGACATCCGGGAAGTGACGGGCAGCCTCGCCCGCGCACGGCTGGGCGGTATGCTGAATACGCGTGAACTGCTGGACATTGCCGGCGTATTGCGTGCCGCACGACAGATGAAAGGATGGACCTCTGAAGAAGCAGGAAGCCTGACGGGGCTATTCGGCGCTCTGATCGCAAACAAATTCCTTGAAGAGAAGATCACCCTTTCCATCGTCGGGGAAGAGGAGATCGCCGATGCCGCCAGCAGCGAACTTGCTTCCATCCGCCGCCACATGCGGGCTGCCAACGCCCGCATTCGTGACGTTCTGAACAAGATCATAACCTCACCTTCCTATTCCAAGATCCTGCAGGAACCCATCATCACCATGCGCTCAGACCGCTATGTGATCCCGGTGAAAGCCGAACACAAAGGCGCCCTGGGAGGGCTTGTGCATGATGTTTCTTCCAGCGGTCAGACTATCTTCATCGAACCCATGCAGGTAGTGCAGGCCAACAATGAGATCCGCGAGCTGCAGGCCAAGGAGAAAAAGGAGATTGAACGCATCCTCATGGAGCTGAGCAACGATGCTGCGGGCTTTGAAGAGGACATCCTCTGCGATCAGCATGTCCTGGTGCGGCTGGATCTTATCTTTGCAAAGGCCAAGCTAAGCTATCGTATGAACGGGGACACACCTCAGCTCAGCGACGGAGGCGTCATTCGTCTGAAGCGTGCCCGCCACCCGCTGATTGACTCGAAAAAAGCCGTACCGATCGACATCTCCGTGGGCGGGGAATTCGATACTCTCGTCATCACAGGTCCCAACACCGGCGGTAAAACCGTCAGCCTCAAGACCCTGGGGGTATGCTGCCTGATGGCTGCCTGCGGCCTTCATATCCCTGCAAACAGCGGCAGCACGGTACCGGTGCTGAAAAAGGTGCTGGCTGACGTAGGCGACGAGCAGAGCATAGAGCAGTCTCTATCCACCTTCTCCTCCCATATGAGCAACATCGTCGGCATGCTGAAAGAGGCGGATGAGGATACCCTGATCCTCTTTGACGAACTCGGAGCAGGCACGGACCCTGCGGAAGGTGCCGCCTTGGCCATCGCCATCATCGAATATGCACGAAGCCAGGGAGCAAAAATCGCCGCCACGACCCATTACGCCGAGCTGAAGGTTTACGCTACCGCCACTGCCGGCGTTATGAACGCCTCCTGTGAATTTGACGTGGAGACGCTGCGCCCCACTTATCGGCTGCTGATGGGCATTCCGGGGAAATCCAATGCGTTTGAGATTTCCCGGCGTCTTGGTCTGGATGAAAGCATCATCGACGATGCCAAGGGCCGCATGGCGTCGGAACAGACGGATTTCGAACATGTCGTCTCCCTTCTGCAGACGGAACGTCAGAAGATGGAACAGGCACAGGTCGAAGCCGAAAAACTCCGCCTCCAGGCACAGGAAGACGCCCGCACCGCTGCGGAACTGCGCAAGGCCGCTGAAGAGGAGAAGCAGAAAGCGGGAGCGAACGCAAAAAGGGAGGCGGACCGTCTGCTGCGGGAAGCGCGCAGGGTATCCGACGAAGTGTTTGATGAGCTCAATGAGATGCGAAAGAAGGCGGTCCGGGCGGAAAACGCGCAGCAGATCAACGAAGAGCGCGTCAACCTCATGAAAAAGCTCAATGAAGCGCAGGACAGCCTGGGGGTAAGCTCCGAGGAGGATACACAATTGCAGAAACCCACCCGGCCCGCAAAAGCCGGAGATACGGTATTGCTGCTGAAGCTCGGTACCCAGGCCAGTGTGATTTCCGTCGGTTCTGACGGCACCCTGACCCTGCAGGCCGGAATCCTGCGTATCAGTGCCAAGCAGGATGAGGTACGGCTCGTCGAGGAAGCTGAAAAGGTAAAAACGAAGTTCCGAAAAAAGACGGAAGCCCAGATACACAAACTGGCGGTAAGCCCTGAGGTCGATCTCAGAGGCAGCATGACGGATGAAGCCCTGCTGATGCTGGAGCGTTATCTGGATTCTGCCAGGACGGCAAAGCTCTCCAGTGTCCGCATCATCCACGGCAAGGGTACCGGTGCCCTGCGGAAAGCCGTACAGGATTATCTCCGCAGAGATTCCGGTGTCAAAAGCTTCCGCCTGGGCCGCTATGGCGAAGGGGAAGACGGGGTTACCATTGCTGAACTCAAAGTATAATGCAGTGAGCTGTGATGTCATTACGGCGGCATGTCGGCAGACCGACCATTCGGTTGCTGCGGTAACGCTGTTTATCGGCAGTTTTACTATTGACGTAGGAAGGGTTTCTTGCTAAAATATTAAATCGAAAAAGGGATAAACCGGGAAATAACAATGAAAAGGTCGTGACGCCGCTATGTACATGAAGACGATTACCGTCAACAATCAGGTCGGACTCCATGCCAGGCCTGCTACTTTCTTCATCCAGAAAGCAAATGAGTTCAAAAGCTCCATCTGGATCGAAAAAGAAGAACGCAAGGTCAATGCAAAAAGTCTCCTCGGCGTTCTCTCCCTCGGCATTGTCAAGGGTACGGATATCTCTATCGGTGCAGAAGGGCCCGATGAAGAAGCGGCTGTGCTGGCTCTTCAGCAGCTGATTGAGACTGACTTCAAAGAGTTCGCAGGCTAATCAATTCCGTCTGAAAACAAAGAGCCCCATAGGCAGGCCGTCCAGCATGGCCTGCCTTATGTGCAAATATCCTCTTCAAAAGAGTACCCAATCAAATTACAGCATCAACAGCAGCCCATACAATGTATCTGCGTGGGGGGAAGGAGGGTCGCGCATGGTGCTGATTCTGACGGGCCTGGCCGCTTTTGTCGGCGGTGCCCTTGTGTCGTGGGCGAATTATCTCCTCCTCAAGCTGCTCATGAGAAAGAACGGCGAGCGGGGAATCAGTTTGATTTCACCTATCCGGACGCTGTTGAGCGTGGCCTATCTGTTAATACTGTATATGATCGGCCGGCAAACGGAACTGAATTCCACAGCTTTGCTCCTCGGCGGCGCATTGGGACTTACGATTTTACTGACGTTCTTTACCCTCCGTCTCACCAGAGGGCTGAACGGGCAGGGAAAGGAGTGATCGTGAATGGGTGAAGCCTCTGAACCGGTCATCCGCATTTTCGGCTTTCTGGACGTGACCGGTGAAGTGATCGCGATGTGGGTATTTCTTGCCCTCGCAGCGGTTCTGTCCCTACTGGTCACGCACAATCTTAAGGAGCGGCCCGGCAAGCTGCAGAATCTGCTGGAAATCGCGGTGGAATACCTGGATGATTTTTTCGCCGGGATCCTGGGAAAGGAAAACGGGCGGCGTTACCTCTTCTTTCTAGGCCCGCTGTTTTGCTTCATCATTCTCTCCAACTATTCCGGCTTGATTCCCGGCGTCGGGCTCAGCAAGTATATCAAAGCCCCCACCTCATCGCTTTCCGTTACCCTTGGTTTGGGTATCGTGACCTTTGTTTTCCTCCAGACAGCCGGGATCCATGCCGGAGCAAAGCACTATCTGAAGCACTTTCTTACCCCCGTGGTACCGCTTCTGCTTCTGGATGAATTCATAAAGCCTGCCTCCTTGGCACTTCGTCTGTTCGGCAACATCTTCGGTGAGGAGACGGTGATGGAGAATCTCTACCATCTGCTGCCCATCGGCGCACCCATCATCATGATGGTGCTCAGCCTCTTGTTCTGTGCCATCCAGGCGATCGTTTACACTATGCTCACAGCTTCCTATCTGCAAGAGATCATCGAAGAATAAAGAAGGGAGAACCGATATGACCGATTCCGCCATCATTGCGCTTGCAGCAGCTTTCTGCATCGCCGTTTCCACCATTTTTCCCGCCCTTGCACAGGGCAAAGCTGCCCGTGCCGCGCTGGAAAGCATCGCCCGTCAGCCTGAGGCCGCCAAGGATATCCGGAGCGCGCTCCTGCTTTCCCTGGCTCTGATGGAAGCTCTCACCATCTACGGTCTGCTCATCGCGTTCATGCTCGTGGGCAAGATCGGCTGAGACTGGCAAAATGACCATACAGCTGAATATCCTGATTTGGACCATTCTCTGTTTCTGCGTTTTCATGCTCATTCTCTGGCGTCTGCTGCTGAAGCCGATGCTGACCTTTCTTGACACGAGGAAAGCACGGATCGAACACGCCCGCAGCTTGGACAAGTCTGCGGAGCTGGCAGAAAAGCAAGCGCAGCTGGAAGCCCTGAAACTGGCCGAGGCGCAGCGCAGGGCAGCGGAGAGAAAGCAGGCTGTCCTCGATTTGCGTGAGGAGAGCAAGGTCAAACGGGAAGCAAGAGAAAAGCGTTACCTTCAGGAAACGAAGGAACGGCGGGAGATCGTGGAAGCTGAAGCCGCCGAGCTCGTGCCGCAGCTGGCAGTTTCCATGAAGGGGCATGTCGACACCTTTACGGATAAGCTGATTGCTTTCGGAGAACGCTGAATGCGGCTGCTGTATGCATTGATCAACTTCCTCATCCTTGCCGCCGGGCTTTGGATCGCAGGAAGGAAAACCGTACTGAAGCGATTTGCCGAGCGTCGTGAACGTATCGGCAGGGAGTTGGATGAGGCGGAGGCCCTGGAGGCCGCTGCCGATTTGCCGTCTCCGGACTTCCCGGAATTGCAGCAGGAACCTCTCCCGGACGAAGCGGATGAGGATACAGACCTGAAGGTACTCCGGCAATCACTGGAGGAAGAAGAACGGCAGGCGGAGGAGCTTCATCGGCAGGAGCTGGAAGATCTTGAGCGTGAAGCCATGGGCAGCGCCAGAGATCAGGCCGTTAGGGCTCTGGTACTGGAGCTTAGGGAGCACCTGACCCATGAACCGCAGGTATCCCGCATCCGTGCGATGGAACCGTTGTTCGCCGAGCGCATTCTGGAAAAGATCCGCATTACCCCCGGCGACATGTGCTACCTTATGCATCACGACGTGCTGTATGTCACCCTAACCTCCGCATTTCCGCTGGATGACGAGCTCGTGGAACTCATCGGACACCGTGCTACCGCCCTATTGCGGGAAGTCGGCGGCAAACCCTCCTATTGGGTGAAGGTGGATCCGGATCTGCTGGGCGGCATGCGGCTGCGTATCGGTGATACCGTCTACGATCTGACGGTGGAAAACAGGCTTTATCACCTGGAAAAAGATCTCACCAGGCGCCCCGTCGACGGCCTTTTGGATAAAGAAAGCATTCTCAAGGACCTGATGGAAGGTGTGCTGGAAGCTGAACCGCAGCTGGACACCTTCCAGTTGGGCCGCGTTCTCAGCGTGTCTGACGGTATCTGCTGGCTGGACGGCCTGGCTGACATCATGTATGGAGAAGTGGTGGAATTCGACTGCGGGGAACGAGGCATGATTCTGGATATCCAGCCGCAGCGGATCGGCTGCGTGGTGTTCGGCAGTTATGAACTTATCGAGAGCGGCAGCAGGGTCCGGCGCGTAGGACGCATCGCCAGTGTGCCCGTCGGGGAGGCGCTGCTGGGCCGCGTAGTGGATCCGTTGGGTCGTGCGATCGACGGGAAGGGCCGCATACGCACAGATCTTAAGCGTCCGATTGAAAACCCCGCTCCGGGCATCCCGGACAGGAAATCCATATCTGTTCCTCTGCAGACCGGTGTAAAGGCGATAGATGCTCTGGTCCCGATCGGAAGAGGTCAGCGTGAGTTGATCATCGGTGACAGGCAGACGGGCAAAACCGCACTGCTGCTGGATACCATCATCAACCAGCGCGGCAAAAACGTTGCCTGCATTTATGTGGCCATCGGTCAGAAGGAAACCTCTGTGGCGGATTTCCGGGACAAACTGGTGAAATACGGCGCTATGTCCTACACCACGATCGTCAGCGCACCTGCCTCCAGTTCTGCGTCATTGCAGTATATTGCTCCCTTTGCGGGAGCGGCCATGAGCGAATACTTCCTGTATTCCGGCCGGGACTGCCTGATTATTTACGACGATCTTTCCAAGCATGCGGTGGCATACCGTGAACTCTCCCTGCTGCTCCACCGGCCTTCCGGTCGGGAAGCGTATCCCGGCGATGTGTTCTATCTCCATTCCCGCTTATTGGAAAGGGCTGCCCGTCTCTCGGAAGAAGCGGGCGGCGGAAGCGTGACCGCCCTCCCTGTGATCGAGACACAGATGGGGGATATTTCAGCTTATATCCCCACCAATGTGATTTCCATCACAGACGGACAGATTTTCCTTGAAACGGATCTGTTCAATTCCGGACAGCGTCCGGCAGTCAATGTGGGTCTCTCCGTTTCCCGTGTCGGCTCTGCAGCCCAGACACCGCTCATGAAACAGGTTTCCTCACGGCTGCGGATGGATTTGGCACAATACAGGGAGCTCTCGACCTTTGCACAGTTCGGCTCCGATCTTGACGACGCCAGCACAAAGGTGCTGAGTGCCGGTGAACGCATGATGGCTGCCCTGCGTCAGCACCGTTATGCGCCGCTGGAAGACTGGAAGCAGGCGCTTTTGCTGTTCGCCGTATCAGAGGGATATGCGGATAATGTGGATCCGGCGGCGATGGAGGAATACGAGGAAAGGCTCTATGTCCATATGGAGGGAAGGGAACCTTCTTTGGTTCGTCGGCTGCAAAGCGGAAAGAAGCTTTCGTCTGACGAGATCACGGTCCTGAAGGCGGCTTTGGCACAATTCCGAGAGGAGGATGTCCATGGCGACCTTGGCTGATTTGCGCAAGCGTCTCCGCGGCATTCAGACGATCTGCCAGCTGGCAGGTGCCATGCGCACAGTCTCCTCCGCAAAGCTGGCCAGACTGAATGCGACCGCTTATGCTTTCAGCGCCTATGCCGAAGGCTGCCGCGATCTGCTCCGGGCATCCGGTGCGGTAGTTTCCCATGCAAAAAGCGAAGAAGACAAAACACTCATCGTGCTTCTCTCCGGCAACCGGGGTCTTTGCGGCAGCTATCACAATGAGCTCTTTTCCTATTTTCACTCCCTGCGGGAGTCCGGTGACGCCTGCATCATCACCGGCGGAAAAATGGCTGCCGCTCATATGAGAGAACGGGGAATCGCTGTAGAACATGAATTCCAGATTTCCGACGTGCCGGAATATGCGCAGGCGGAGGCACTGGCGGATCATATCCTCTCCTTGTATACATCCGGCAAGGTCTCCCGCGTGCTCTTTGTTTACAGCGACGCTGTCAATGCGATGACCCAGACCCCCGGCTGCAAGGAGCTGCTTCCGGGCGAAAGCGGCGGTGAAGCGCAGGATCTGCTATGGTTGCCAGATCCCGAGACTGTTCATGAAGGATTGGCAGAATTCTGTCTCCATGCACAGGTGTATTATCTGTTGATCAGGAGCGCCATGGGGGTACAGGGGGCCACGCTGGTATCCATGCGTTCCGCATATGATAACGGCAAAGAGTCTGCAGCGGAGCTGGAAACGGCTATCAATCGGCTGCGCCAGACGCAGGTGACCGCCAGCGTTATCGAAACATCATCCGGCCAATGGCCGCAAGAGGAGGGATGAGTATGTCCTCCGGAAGAAAAGGGCTTATCACCCGCATCACTGGTCCGGTCGTGGACGTGACCTTTCCTCAGGTGGAAGAAACACCGGAGCTTTTTAATTCCCTGGAAGTCGAAACCGTCAATGGGAAGCTCGTGTTGGAAGTACTGCAGCAGTTGGGGGACGGGACGGTACGCTGTATTTCCATGCATGCAACCGACGGACTCTCCCGCGGCATGTTTGCCGTGGACACAGGTGATCCTATTACTATCCCGGTGGGGGAAGAAACCCTGGGGCGGATGCTGAATGTGAACGGTGATCCCATCGACAGAGGCGGTGAGGTTCCCGTGTCTCTCCGCTGGCCCATACATCGGAGTGCACCGCCCTTTACGGAGATTGTTCCCGGCGGAGACCTCCTTGAAACGGGTATAAAGGTCATAGATCTCATGACACCCTATACCAAAGGCGGGAAAATCGGCCTTTTCGGCGGCGCCGGTGTGGGAAAGACCGTACTCATCATGGAGCTTATCCGCAACATCGCCTTTGAGCACGACGGATATTCCGTATTTGCCGGCGTGGGAGAGCGTTCCAGAGAAGGGAATGACCTCTGGCAGGAAATGAAGCAATCCGGCGTCCTGAACAAGACCGCACTGGTATTCGGTCAAATGAACGAACCCGCCGGAGCCCGACTGCGTGTTCCGCTGAGCGGATTGACACTGGCGGAATACTTCCGGGAAAACGCCCATAAGGATGTACTTCTGTTTATCGACAATATGTTCCGTTTTACGCAGGCGGGTTCTGAGGTTTCCGCCCTCTTGGGGAGAATGCCCTCTGCCGTGGGTTATCAGCCCACCCTGGCTTCGGAAATGGGACAGCTTCAGGAACGGATCGTCAGCACAGTGAACGGTTCCATCACTTCCGTACAGGCGATCTATGTTCCCGCCGACGATTTGACGGACCCGGCCCCCGCCACTACGTTTTCCCATCTGGATGCCACTACCGTGCTTTCACGTGCCATTGTCGAGCAAGGCATCTATCCCGCCGTCAGCCCCCTGGAATCCAGCTCACGGATGCTCTCTCCTGATATTGTGGGGGATCGGCATTACCGTGCAGCCAGAGAAGTGCAGCGGCTGCTTCAGAGATACAATGAGCTGCATGACATCATTGCTATCCTGGGAATGGACGAGCTGTCCCCGGAGGACAAGCAAATCGTACGGCGGGCCCGAAAGGCGCAGCGATTCATGAGCCAGCCCTTCCATGTGGCCGAAGGATTCACCGGCCTTTCCGGGCGCTTTGTCCATCTGGAAGATACGATCAAAGGGTTTGAGGCGATCCTGGGAGGAGACTGCGATTCTCTGCCGGAGCAGGCGTTCCTCATGGCCGGAACCATCGAAGAAGTGTATGCTGCATCAAAGGAGCAGGTCTGATGGAGGGGGGACTCCTGGTTCGTATCCTCACGCCCCTGAAGGATGTCGCTTCCTTCCGCTGCGACGCTTTGAAACTTATCGAGAAAGAGAATGAGCAGGGGCAGGGAGGAAGTATCGGTATTCTCCGCGGGCATCTTCCGGCCGTTATCGCCTTGGAATTCAACAGCCCCGTAAATGCTACCGCCCAGGGAAAAGAGGTATTCTCTGCCTTGGTGCGCGGCGGCTTTGCGCGCGTAGATCGCGAATCTGTGACTATTCTGACACCGGCAGCTGACGTAACGCTTGAAAAGCAATAACAGAAAGAATAACAGAGCGACAAGGTCTTGCCTTGTCGCTCTGTTGTCATAAACAGAATACTACCATCCGAAATAACGACGGTGGTTCTTCGATACTCAGCTCATGGTGCCGGGGGTGCCTTCCTGCTCCATCTGCTCGAAATCGCTTGCAGAGAGACCGTCGCGCTTCAGCATGGTCTCCAGCACGTCAATGTCGGTATCAACGTCCAGCGTGTCGTGCAAATAAAGGTTATCCAATTGCTTACGATAGGCGGAAACGATGGTATCCATGGTGGCTTCGATCCGATCCTTGGTCTGGGAAAGCTTGTCACCCTGATAGCCTTTTTCTTCAAAATCCGCATAACTGTCCAAAAGCTTCAGCGTAGTGGGGAAGTAGTAGTTGAGAAAACTGCTGATCTGCGGCTGTTTTTCGGGATCCTTACGCACGGCATTGAAGATCGCTGCTGCCAGCCCGCGGACCTGAACGGCCTTCTCCATCATATCCCGGTCCTGAATGCGCCCGCAGGCACGTTCCATTTCCTTGAGCAGGAGGTCGTACTTGTCTTCTTCTCGCTCGGCTTCTTCCGCTGTCTGGGTCGTGAGGATCTGATCCTCCACTTTGGTCTGATCGAGTATCAGCAGTCCTCGGGCATTATCAAGATAGGCAGATTCCGGCAGATAACCTCTTTCCACCATCTCGTCCAGCTCTCGGATAAGTGTCTTTTCCTTGACGCCTGCGGCGGAAGCCAGCGACTTCAATTCCACATAAGCCTTGTCTCCGACGATTTTCACCAGATTCTGATAAAGCCGTTCCTTCTTGTCCTTAGAACGGGCGGCGAACAGCATGCCGCCACCGCCGAGAGCCACAGCGATCCATTGCAGGATCTTCCAGAGAACCCCGGAACCGGCAATTCCGTAAATACTGCCCAGTATTCCAGCGCCAAGCAGCACCCAGCCAAGGATAAAAAGAGCTTTTTTGCCCTTTGAGATGTGCTGGATCCCATCGTCCTCTTTTTCTTTTTTCTTTGCCTGCTCCTGTTTCTGAACGGGCTTTTGCGCCACCGGTTTTTGCTGAACAGGCTGGGGCTGGGGTTGTGCCTGCGCTTGAAGCGGCTGTTGACTTGCGGCGGTCTGCGCAGGATCATGAACCACCACCGTGCTGCCTTGCCGTGCAGTATTCTGGGCAGCACGGGATCGGGAAGAAGAATTCGGCGTGTAATTCTGATTGCGGTATGTGGAAGCCCGCGTCGCATCTGAAGTGGAGTTGTTGCGGAACCCCTCCTGCAGGGCCATGAACAGCTTCCCGAGAATGTCGTTTCCGGCCAGCTTCATGATCAGGAAAAAGAGACCGACCGGGAACGCATTGACTGCCAACAGCACCGCGGTAACTACCCACGAAACAATGTTGGCATCCTCATTCACTTTGTTTGGTTTCTTGTTCCCGTTCATTTTCTCCCCCGAAACGTACTGTTTGCTGTCTTATTCCGCTTTCGGACCGGCGTTCACGATGGCTTCCGGCATATTTGTATACTTTTTGAAATTCTTGATAAAGCTCTGTGCAAGCTCCTTTGCAGCGGCTTCATAAGCTTCATCATTCTGCCACAGGGCTTTCTGGCTGAGGAATTCAGCGGGGACACCGGGGCAGGATTTGGGAACGGCCAGGCCGAATACCGGATCCTGCTCAAACTCGGCCTTCTCCAGCTCCCCGTTAAGGGCGGCGGTGACCATGGCTCTGGTGTAGGGCAGCTTCATGCGGAAGCATCGTTCCATCCCATAACGGCCGCCGGCCCAGCCGGTGTTGACCAGATAAACGTTGGTCTCATGCTCTTCGATCTTCTTGCCCAGCATTTCCGCATAGACGGAAGGATGCAGAGGAAGGAAAGGAGCTCCGAAGCAGGTGGAGAAGGTGGCCTGCGGCTCCGTAACGCCCCGCTCCGTACCGGCAACCTTTGCGGTGTAGCCGCTGACATAATGGTACATGGCCTGCTCCTTGCTGAGCTTGCTGATGGGGGGGAGTACGCCGAAAGCATCCGCTGTCAGGAAGATCACTGTCTTGGGATGGCCGCCGATTCCAGGAATTGCACAGTTGGGAATGAAGGTCACGGGGTAACCGGCGCGGGTATTCTCCGTGAGGGACGCGTCGTCAAAATCAAGAACGCGGGTCTCCGGATCCATAATGACGTTTTCCACCAGTGTACCGAAGCGTACGGCATTCCAGATCTGGGGCTCGTTCTCTTTGCTGAGGCGGATGCACTTGGCATAGCAGCCGCCCTCGATATTGAAGACGCCCTTGTCACTCCATCCGTGCTCGTCGTCGCCGATAAGCTGCCGGTTGGGATCGGCGGAAAGAGTGGTCTTTCCGGTGCCGCTGAGGCCGAAGAAGATGGCCGTGTCGCCGCTCTTGCCGATGTTGGCAGAGCAGTGCATGGAAAATACGCCCTGCTTGGGCAGGAAATAGTTCATGACAGAGAAGATGCTCTTCTTGATTTCGCCTGCATACTGGCTGCCTGCGATCAGGACGATCTTCTTCTCGAAGTTCAGCAGGATCGCAGCTTCGGAGTGGACGCCGTCCACCTCAGGGATGCACTTGAAGCCGGGAGCGGCAATCACCGTGAAGCCGGGCACAAAACCCTTCAGCTCCTCTTCGGTGGGACGGACAAGCAGCTGATGAATGAAAAGGTTCTGGCTGGCCAGCTCGTTCACAATGCGTACAGGCAGATGATAGGCGCTGTCTGCACCGGCAAAGCCGTCGAAAACAAAGATGTCGCGGCCCTGAAGGTAAGCCGTCAGCTTCTGATAGATGGAATCGAATTTCTCGGCGGAAATGGGAACGTTGATCTTGCCCCAGTCAACGTCGTTATGAATGCAGGGGACGTCGACGACATAACGGTCGTCCGGGCTCCGCCCGGTATATTTGCCGGTGTTGACGACCAGGGCACCGGTCTCGCTGAGGGTGCCTTCGCCCCGTTCCAGGGCTTTTTCCGTCAACACGGCGGGGGAGAGCTGGTAGTAGACCGCTTTGGGGGCTATGATTCCGAGATCTTCAATATACTTCAGCATGTGGTTAATTGCTCCTTTCAGAGAAATAGTATCGGCCTAATTCAATATATTATATCAAAACACGCGCCAATAGCAATAGTGATTTTTCATTCCCAAGTTGCTTTTTCCGGGATGGTATGGTATAAGTTTGAACAGAAAGACCGATGATTTTCCCGGAGGTTCCATCAATGACGAAAACAAAGCTCCTGCGGCTGGCGGCGCTGGCGCTTCTGACCGCAATACTTGTCGCGAATTTGGGCGGCTGCGTGGTGATCGGCGACAGGAAGCCCATCTGCTCTATTCTTTTTTCCAATGGAAGCGAGGTTCGTATCCGTCTCTATCCCGACAAGTGCCCCAACACCGTCAACAATTTCATCAAGCTCTGCAATTCCGGCTTTTACGACGGCAGCAAGGTCCATCGGATTCTGGAATACGTTCTTGTACAGATGGGGATGCCGGCCGGCGGCGAAGAGACGGATGCCGGGTATTATATCAAGGGTGAGTTTACAGCCAATGGCCATTCCAAGGGGGACCTGACATTTGCAAAAGGAGTCGTAGGAATGGCCCGCCTCAGCGATGAAACAGAGTCAAAAAAGTTCTTTGATACTGCCAGCAGTCAGTTCTTCATCATGCTGGAACCGAAGGAAAGCATGGACGGATACTACGCTGCATTCGGTAAGGTCATTTCCGGGATGGATGATATTATCGCCATTTCCAAAATGGATGTGGATGCGAATAATTTCCCCAGAGATGAAATATATATTGTATCCGCGCGAGTGGAATGCTACGATTATAAACCCGGAGAACCCAAGACCATAGAAAAAAAGAAATCCAATTGAGATCCAGCAAGGGGCCTGCCCGGCGGCAGACCCCTTTCGGTTTATTTCTTTATCTTTTTGGCTTGTTCCGTCACACCCATTTCCCGCCACCGGCCAAACAGGAAGCAGGGGAGGATCAGGAGAAGGCCTGCCAGCATGGACCAGCCCCAGGTCTGGAAAATGCCAATATAATGCTCAAAACCCACCTTTGCTGCCTCCGCGGCTGCACGGTCGGCAAATTGTCCGGCAGCTACTGCTGCGTCCAGCGCACGGTTCAGGGGCAGTGCTGCAAGCAGCCAGCTGAGGGGGACACGTATCAGCGTGGACCCGATTGCACAGAGGGCGCTGGTAAGGGCGGCACCCGCACCGCGAAGGGAACCGGACAGGGTATTCTGGATAGAAAAGAAGATATAGAAGAAGCAGACAAAACGGATGCCCTGCGCTGCCATTTGACGCGAATTCGCATTTGCTCCGAATATCATGGTGATCGACGAACAGGCAAAATAAAGGATAATGGACAGGAACACCGTAACACCGGCGGAAAGAAGAAGGGTAGAATAGATGCCCTTGTTGGTCCGTTCCACGTCCCCTGCGCCGATGTTCTGGCCGACGAAGGTGGTGACAGCCGTGCTGAAGCCCATCATGGGAAGAAGGACAAATCCGTCGATCTTCATCAGCATGGAATTGGCGGCGATGAATTCGGTTCCGAAACGGTTGGAGAAGGTCTGGATGATGAGGCTGCCGCCGGCAAAACACATGTTCTGCAGGGCGGAGGGAAGACCGAGCCGCAGGATATGCTTTGCGATAGTACCTTCAATGTGCAAGTTCCGGAAGTTGATCTTTGCGCCGTAAACCCCGGTAGCCTGGCGGCGCAGCATCAGGCAGCCGCTGAGAATGTGGGCGAGGATCGTGGCCAGTGCCACGCCTGCCACGTCCCAGTGAAACGCACAGACAAATAGCAGGTCCAGCAGGATATTGGTGATGCTGGAAATGATCAGGGCATACATGGGCCACTTAGCGTCACCCAAGCCCTGTACCATGCCGTTCATGTTGTTGTAAACCACATTGCCGCAGGTGCCCGCAAAGATGATCCGGATATACAAAGCCGCATCGTCCAGGATATCCGCCGGCGTACCCAACATCCGCAGCATGGGTTTAGCGCAGATGAAACCGACGACCGTAATGAAGAGACCGGCCAACATGCTGAGCAGGAAGGTGGTGGTCATGGCTTCTTCCAGCTTTTTGACATCTTTTGCGCCTTTGTACTGGGAAATCACGATATTGGCGCCCATGCTGACACCCATATACAAGGCGTTGAAAACCATCATAATGGCAAAGCTGGCGTTGACGGCGGCCAGACAATGGGTGCCGTCGGCTGCGAAATTGCCGACGACAACGGAGTCCACAACGTTATACAGCTGTTGGAATAAGTTGCCGAGTATTATCGGCAGGGAAAAGAGGATGATCTTCCTGGTGATCGGTCCCTGGGTCAGGTCCCTGCGTTCAGCGGCTTTCTGAAGCCGCTCGGTTTTATTCATGCTGCTCAGTCCTTTGACAATGATTGTGTAATTATAGCAGGCTAGGTAGTTGAAATCAAGGATGATCTACATACTTTGCTATTGAATTTTGAGGACGGGCTATAAGAATGCATTGACTTTCTCCTTCTGATAAGGTAATCTAAGTTTAGAAAAATAAAACAATAAGGAGGAGTATCCATGAACCTTTCCGAGAAGTTCGACGCCCCTGCCGCCGGTCTTTCCATCGGCCAGTATTGCCCTCCCCGCTGCTTTGAGCTGGCAGGGAAGGAATTC
>JAEEGL010846327.1_pt1 | contig 25242 bp, 24 predicted proteins | sample 9134231 | NCBI WGS metagenome assembly JAEEGL01 (sample SAMN16246548, study PRJNA631951) | gut metagenome | biome: gut microbiome; feature: rumen; material: fiber-attached | host: Bos | place: Iran: Karaj | collected 2018-10 | reverse complement strand
ATCTTTAAATAAGATATTTTCTTTATCTTCTTTAGTTATTTCATAATACTTATCAGATGGACAAGCACCAATATAAAAAGTCATTTCAAAAGGAGCTTTATTAGTAATAGTAATCATTTTATCCACAATTTTTGTTAATAAGTTATTCTTTATATTATCAAGTGTTAGAAGAGAGATAGCTGCTACTTGATGATCTTTATCATCAGTTGCACTTACTACTATTACTGGGTCGTCTTCTGTTTCTACTCCTACTATTACATCTTTAATAGTATCTTTTAATATTAGTATTTTTGATTTATTACTAGTAGTTTTATTAGTAATAGTTTTTGCCTTATCACTACATTTATCATCAATAATTAAAACTTTGTCATCTAAACTATATTTATTTAAATACTTAGATATAGTTGCTTCATGTAATAGTTTTATTTCATCATGTTTTAGATTAGGAAAATACTTTTTATCTGTTGCGAATATTCCATCTTTTATAGTTGATTTAAATATACTTAGTTTCATATTAATCACCACTCTTTATTTCAAATAAGATATCTCTTAACTCCATTGCTCTTTCAAAGTCTAAGTTTCTTGCAGCTTCTCGCATTTCTCTTTCTATTTCATCTATTTGAAGAGCTAATTCTTTCTTAGTTAGTTTTTTCTTCTTATCTTGTTTCATGTCTTTATTAGAAATTACTTCTCTTATTTCTTTAATAATAGTTTTTGGTGTAATACCATGTTCTTCATTATACTTCTCTTGTATTTTTCTTCTACGATTAGTTTCGGTAATTGCTTCTTCCATAGAATCAGTTATTTTGTCTCCATACATTATTACATGTCCATTAGCGTTTCTTGCACATCTTCCAATAGTTTGAATTAAACTTCTACTACTACGTAAGAATCCTTCTTTATCAGCATCTAATATAGCAATTAAACTTACTTCTGGTATATCTAATCCTTCTCTAAGAAGATTTATTCCTACTAAACAGTCATAGGTACCATCTCTTACATCGTGAATTATTTTCATACGTTCTAGAGTTTTTACTTCACTATGAAGATAAGCTACTTTTATATCTAATTCTTTTAAATAGTTAGTTAATTCTTCAGCCATTCTTATAGTTAAAGTTGTGATTAATACTCTTTCATTATTTTCTATTCTATTCTTTATTTCTCCTACTAAGTCATCTATTTGACCTTTAGTTTTTCTAACTTCAATTGTTGGATCTAGTAGACCTGTAGGTCTTATTATTTGCTCTACAAATTTATTGTTTGTATGAGATAATTCATAATCACCTGGTGTTGCGGATACATAGATAGCTTGATTTATTTTTTGTTCAAATTCATCATATTTTAATGGTCTATTATCTAATGCACTTGGCAATCTAAAACCATATTCTACTAAATTTAGTTTTCTGGCTCTATCACCATTATACATACCTCTAACTTGTGGTAATGTAACATGTGATTCATCCACAACAAGTAAATAATCATCTGGAAAGAAATCCATCAAAGTAGTTGGTGTTTCGCCTTTTTTTCTACCAGCAAGTGGAGCAGAATAATTTTCTATTCCAGAACAAAAACCTGTTTCTTCTAACATTTCTAAGTCGTAATTGGTTCTTTGCTCTAAGCGCTCTGCCGCTAGTAGTTTATTATCTTTTTTTAATTCTTCTAGTCTTTCTTTTAATTCTTCTCTTATTCTTACAATAGCTTTTTGTAATTTTTCATCGCTTACTACGAAGTGACTAGCTGGAAATAAAGATACATTCTTTTTATTTTCCAATACTACACCTGTTAAAGTATCAATCTTTGATATTCTATCTATTTCATCATCAAAGAATTCTATTCTATATCCAATGTTTCTTAAATCTGCAGGGATTATTTCTAGAGAATCTCCACGTACTCTAAAGGTTCCACGTTTAAAGTCATAATCGTTTCTCTCATATAACATTTCTACTAGTTTTGTTAATATTCTATCTCTTTCTACTTTTTCTCCTACAGATAAAGTTAACATCTTATTTTTATATTCTTCGACTTCTCCAATACCATAAATACAAGATACACTTGATACTACAATAACATCTCTTCTTGATATTAAGGCAGATGTAGCTGCATGTCTTAATTCATCTATTTCATCATTTATTGATGAATCTTTTTCAATATATGTATCTGTTGATGGTACATAAGCTTCTGGTTGATAATAATCATAATATGATACGAAGTATTCTACTCTATTATTAGGAAATAATTCTTTTAATTCTGAGTATAATTGCCCAGCAAGCGTTTTATTATGAGCTAATACTAATGTAGGTTTATTAACTTCTTTTATTACATTAGCTATAGTAAAGGTTTTTCCAGTACCAGTTGCTCCTAAAAGAACTTGTTCTTTTTTTCCCTCTTTTAGTCCTTCTACTAATTCTTTTATTGCTTCGGGTTGATCTCCTGATGGAGAATAATTAGAAACTAAATTAAATACTTCACTCATACTATCACCTCAAAATCTCTTATATTTTAACATTATTGAAATAATATGACAAGATTGTGAAATTATGTAAACTTTAATTTTTATTATTTAAAAATAATGTTTTATTATGAATAAAATGATAAAATTAGTATAGATTATTGTATAGTAAGGAGGATTATTATGGCTAAATATGTATGTGATTTTGCTACTGTTTCTTCTATTGGACAAAGTTTAATAGAATCTTCTGGTGAAATGAATACTTCTATTAAGACTTATTCTGGATCTATTGAATCTGATTTAAGTCAATGGGATGGTAAAGCTAAAGGGTCTTATACTACTGTTAATAGTGGTCAAATAGAAGCAGCTAATAGTGATTCTCAAGAAATGGAATCTCTTGGTAATTTTATTAAAGGTGCAAGTGAAGCTATTGAAAAATTAGAAACAGAACTTGCAGGACTAGATATCTAATTAGGTGGTGATTTAATGGAAGAATATAGTGTATCAGACTATGGTATTTTTAATGATGCCATTAGTACTACTAAGTCTTTAGCTGATAGTCTTAATTCTATACAAGAAGATGTTAACACTTGTAAGACTAAATTAAATGATGAATCTGTATTTATGGGTCCTATTTGTGATTCTTGTGTAGAAGGATTTAATTCTATGGATGGAAAGATTACTGCTTTAGTTAGTAATTTTAATAGTATATCTTCATATATAAATGATACTGCTGTTGCTTATAAAAATGGTGATCAAGCGGCAATGAATAAAGTTCTTTCTATCAGTGGAGGAATAGTTGGAGTTGGTACTACTAGTAATGTTAATACTGGTGGTGGTACTAAAGATGATATTTATAATATGCTAGCTAATAAGGGCTTTAATAATGCTGCCATATGTGGAATTCTTGCCAATATGCAACATGAATCTGGTTTTGATACAACTGCTGTTGGTGATGGTGGTACTTCATATGGGCTATGTCAATGGCATAATGGACGTTGGGATAATTTAAATAATTATTGTTCTGAAAAGAATTTAGATCCTAGTACCGTTGAGGGTCAAGTAGAATACTTATGTTATGAACTTGAAAATAGTTATCCAGGTGTATATGAAACGTTAAAGAATGTTCCTAATACTCAACAAGGAGCCTATGATGCTGCCTATAAATGGACAGTTGATTTTGAAATTCCTGCGAATAAAGAAAGTCAAGGAGCTTCTAGAGGAAATACTGCTCAAACAGAATATTGGAATACTTATAAAGACTAAAAAAAATAAAAGCAAAGCTTTTGTTTTTTTTTATGAATTTGATTTTATAAATTTCTCTTAATATTAACATGCATTTATATACCTTATAAATTGTTGAGTAAAAACTAATTATATGTTATATTTTAATAGTAGAGGGATGTATATGGATAATTATAAAGATATACAATTTAAAGATATAGAAGAGAACTTAGTTGTTAATAATATTAAGAGTACTCCATATATATTGGATAATGAAGAATTACAAAGACTTTGCACTGAATATAGGGCATTAATTGTAGAATTAGATTCTTTAGATAAAGAAAGAGAATTTGATAAGATGCTTATACTTAGAGAAAAGTTAACTGATTTAAAGAAGAAATTATGGCAAGGTATTCCTTTAGAAATATCTAAATTCAAAAATGAAATAATTAGAGATATATATTTATACTTAGAAAAATTTGGTTATACTAGAGAATTTGTTATTAAGAATTTGGAAGATGTTGAATTATATGTTAGTGATATAGATATATTAGCTGAAGGTAAATTAGTTACTGTAGGTAATAAAATAGGAATTGATTCCGAATTTGTTGACTTTGATAGAAAAGGCAATATCGTTGGAATTAAGGAATTATATAAGGTATTTTTAAAATATACTTTAACTCATGAATTCTTACATAAGATTAGTTCTAATCGAAAAGATAGGCCAGCGGTTCCAGTACTTGATGATGCTTTAATAGAAGGTACTACTGATATGTATGCCCATTTAATAAGTGAAAACGATACTGATAAAAGTAATTTATATGACTTTTTGGTAAAAACTTGTATTATACTTAGAAGAACTGTTGGTAATAAAGAGTTTTTAGAAGATTATATTGATAATTTACCTAATTGGTTTAATACAAGAAAGACTTTTCAACAATGTGGTCTTACTGATGATGATTTTATTGCTTTCTACTTTAATCTTAATAAGATATTAGCTTATACTAAAAGCGGTATAGATCCAGAAGGATTAAAGGCAATAAAAAATGAAGTACTTGTTTTCTTAAAAGAAAAATTAATTGCAAATAAGTTTAAAAAACATAGAGAATTAAGAGAGATGGATAAGATATATCATTTACTATTTGAAGAAGAATTGAAAGAAATGGTAATTGATAATAGTAATGTTATAAAATAAAAGACTGCTTAAGCAGTCTTTTTTATTATCTATTAGTCCATCTAGATGGAATATTAACATAAGTTGTTGGATTAATTGTACTTCTTTGGTATTGAGCCCAAGTACAACCTCCTCCTCTATTCCAATCACAAGTAGTTAACTCTAGATGTAAGTGTGGTCCAGTAGAATTACCGGTTGATCCCATATTACCTATTTGGGTAAATGGTGATACATTTTGTCCTACATATATACCAGCAAAACGAGACATATGAGCATATGTTGAATAAATATATCTTCCTCCAACATTATGTCTTATCTTAACTACTAATGCTCCGGCATTATCATATCCTTTAAAGAATATTTGACCAGTTGCAATTGGATAAATTGGAATTGTCTTATTACTACTTGATAAGTCTACTCCCATATGGCCACCATATCCGCCATACCATTGAGTAACATAACCATATTCCATTGGTCTATAGAATCCATTAGTACTTGGTACTGATCCTCCTGAGCCTCCTCCATGAGATTGCTCTACACGATATTGGCAAGCTGCAATATCTTCATTTTTACCACAACCTAAGGCTTTATAGTAATTAACATTAGCCTTAGCTTGTTTTATTTGATCTTCAATACCAGGCATTGTTTCTCTTATAGATGCTGAATCAGCATTAATTCTTTCTTTTTGATCCTCTAAATCTTTCTTTAAAGCTTCTAGCTGCTTTTCTTTTTCTGCTAAATCTTTTTGTTGTTGTTCATTCTTCTTAATAAGAGCTTCTAATTCTTTCATTACTTTGTCATTGTAATCAGTTAATTGTTCTACAATGGACATACGATAAACCATATCAGTAATATCAGTAGCTCCAAAAGCATATTCTAAGTAAGCATTATTTCCATTTGATATTTGATAATACTCAATTATCTTTTTGCTTTCTTCACTTTTCTTTTCTATTTCTTTATTACTTCTATCTATTTCATCTTGTAAATCTTTTATTTCTTTTTCAGCTGCTGCTATTTGAGATTCAATACTAGAAATTCTAGCTTTAATCTCAGCAATTTCTTGATCATTCTTAGCTAATTTATTCTTCTTTTCTTGTAACTGGGCTGTATACTTTTCTACTTCAGCTTCAAATTGAGCAATTGTTTGTGCACTTGCTTCTAATGGTAGTGCAAAGAGAGAAACAAGCATTAAACAAATTGTTAAACTTATTAAAAACTTATTCTTCATTATATCTTTAAATACTTCCTTACGGCACTAGCACTACCTATCATACCTACTAATATACCAATTCCAATTACTATTAGTGAAACTGTATAGATAAATGGTTCTGGTTTTATTAATTCTATTAATGGAGAGAATAAATGTCCCTCAAAATGCTTATAGAAAGCTAAATATCCATATGTAGTAATTAATACTGGAACTATTGATCCAAGTAAACCTAGAATCATACCTTCAATAATAAACGGTGTTTTTACAGTGAAATTGCTTGCTCCTACTAGTCTCATTATTTCAATAGCATCTTTACGAGCAGAAATAGTTAATTTAATAGTATTAACAATTAAGAATACTGTTACTAATATTAAAGCAATTACTATTCCATAAGTTACTTTTTCTACTGATGAGAAAGCTACGATTAATTTATCAACCATTCCTTCTCCATATCTAACTACTGATACTTTTTTCATTTTTTCTATTCTTTTAGCAGTAGCTGATATCTTTTCAACATCTTTTACTTTTACTTGGAATGTGTCCTTTAATGGACTCTCTTTCTCATCCCAATTATTAAGTACAGTATTAAATACTTCTGATTCTTCTTGCATTTGTTTTTTTACTTCTGTTTTTGATTTAAAGATGTAACTTTCTACATTACTTAGTTTTTTAATACTTTTTTCAGTATTTTCTACATCTTTTTTATCTGCATCATTATCTAAGAATACAACAATCGTTAAATCTTTTTCTATTTCTTTAGTAAAATTCTCTACATTGAAGGATGCAATAATTGCAACAGCTACAATGATTAAAGTAATTGTTATACATGAGATTGAGGCTAAAGAAAGAGAAAAGTTTCTTATTACACTTTTAAAAGCATCTCTTATGCTTCTTCCTAACATTCTAAATAGCTTCATCGGTATAAGTTCCTTTCTGTTTGAATTTTACTAAGTGACCATCTTTTAGAGTAATTACTTGTTTTTTCATCTTATTAACTGTTTCTCTATCATGAGTTGCCATAAGAATAGTTGTTCCACGAGATTTATTAATCTTTTCTAAAACTTTCATTATTTCTAAACTACGATCTGGATCTAGGTTTCCTGTAGGTTCGTCACATAGTAATAATTTAGGATCATTAACGATTGCTCTTGCGATTGCTACTCTTTGTTGTTCTCCTCCAGATAGTTGATCTGGATAATTATGAACTTTATTTTTTAATCCAACATCTTCTAAAGCTTTTAATACTTTAGTTCTTATTTCATTTTTTGGAGCTCCAATTACTTCTAAAGCAAAAGCTACATTTTCATACACTGTTAACTTTGGTAATAATCTGAAATCTTGAAAGACTATACCTAGTTTTCTTCTTAACTTATATACTTTAGAATTTCTAATTTTTCCAACATCAAGACCACCAACTACTATCTTTCCTTTAGTTGGTTTTTCTTCACGATATAACATTTTTATTAAAGTTGATTTTCCACTTCCTGATCCACCGATAATAAAGACAAATGAACCTTTTTCAATGGCTAAGTTTAAATCATATATGGCAGTTACTCCGTTTTTATATTTCTTCTCGACGTTTTTTAATCTAATTAAGTCCATTATTTCTTCACCACCTTATAAGTTATTTTACCATATATTAACTTTGTTATAAATAAAAAAGCCTTGTTATTATTTGGCTTTTACACTATTTAACGCCTTCCGCTTGATAAGAATTGGTTACTATGCAGAAAGCATCTTTATCAATTAATTTAATCATTTCTTTAACTTTATAATATTCTCTACTTGGAATAATAGTTAAAACAGCTTTTTTCCTTTTCTCCATAAAGCCACCTTTAACATTAAATACTGTTACTTGGTGTCCTAAATCATTGATTATATAATCTTTTATATCTTCTTCTTCGCTTGTAATGATATAGAATGATTTATTATTATTTACCCCTAATAACACTTTATTCATTACAATATCATTGATATATAAGAATATTATGGCATACATAACATTTATACTTCCGAAGAAAAATCCTCCAACAAATACTATAGTTAGATTAATTACTAAAGCTGATTTAGCTATTGGAATATGATACTTTTCTTCTAATATCTGACTTATTATCGGGAAACCTCCGTTAGAATAACCACTTCTATACATTAGACCATTAGCTATTCCTTGAAGAATTCCAGCAAAAATAACTATTATTAGCATATCTTCCGGTTTAGCTTGAATAATTGTATTTAAAGGTGAAGCTAAAGCAATAAATATAGGATATGCTAAAGAAGCTACTATGGTACCTAATGTTTTCTTAATACCTAAATACATAAACGATATAATTATACAAGCTATTGATATAAATAAAACCATAAGAGCTGGATCAATATGATATAAATGATGGGTAATAGTTCCTACTCCTGTTGCACTTCCAGTTACTATATCTAATGGGAATAAAAACAAATTATAAAGAATAGCATTTACTATCAAAGATGAGGTCATAAGAATAGCACGAGTTAGTTCCTGTCCTTCTTTCTTCATACTATTCGCCTCCAAACACTTCATAAGCATCTGTTACAACAAAGAAAGCATCCTCATCTATCTCATGAATTCCTGCTTTTAATTTATAATAATCACTTGTTGGTAAAACACATAGTAAAACATTTTCTTTTTCTTTTTTAAAGCCACCTTTAGCATTAAAAATAGTTACACTATGTCCTAAATTAGTAAATATATATTCTTTTACTTCTTCTTCATGATCAGTAATAATATAGAACGCTTTATTATCAGATATACCTAATATTACCTTATCTGACATTAAACTAATAATATATAGTACGATTATTGAATATAATAAATTCATTGGTCCAAAGAATAAAGCACTTGATAAGACTATTAATCCATCACTTATTAACATACTCTTTCCAACAGAAATCTTGGCATATTTAGATATTATTTGATTAATAATATCTGTTCCTCCAGTAGTAAATCCAGCTTTGAAAACCATACCTGCTCCAAAACCATAGATTAATCCACCGAAGGCAGCTGCCAATACTTTTTGAGTTGGATCTATCTCTAACCAAACATTAATATTGGCTGTTAAATAAACAAATACTGGTAATAATAAAGATCCTATTACTGAAGCTCTTGTTTTTCCTTTTTCTAAAGTGAAATAACTAAGTGTTAATAAGAAGATGTTAGCTATTAATATTATTTTCCAGTTTTCTATACTAAAAATACTGTTTAAGATAATAGCAATACCACCTACTCCACCAGGAACAATATCATTTTCTACTAAGAAAATATTATAAGCGCAGGCTATTAAAAAGCATCCAACAAGAAAACTCATAAATCTTGGAATAATTGATTTATGATTAATTTTAGCTAATAATTTACGATATTTTCTTCTGGATATAAAACTCATTAAATTCCCCTCTTTAAATTCTCTTCAATAAACATATCTATATCACCATCTAATACTTTATCAACATTACTTGTTTCAATATTAGTACGATGATCTTTTACCATTGAATATGGATGCATTACATAACTTCTTATTTGTGAACCAAATTCAATGTTTTTTTGATCTCCTTGAATCTTTTTTAATTCCTTTTCTTGTTCTTCTAATTTTATAAGTAATAATTTATTTTTTAAAACTCTTAAAGCTTGCTCTTTATTTTGGATTTGACTTCTTTCATTTTGACAAGTTACTACTATCTTTGTTGGTAGATGAGTAATTCTTACAGCTGAGTCTGTTGTATTTACCCCTTGACCACCAGCTCCTGTTGATCTATAAACATCTATTTTTAAATCTTTTTCATCTATTTCAATAGTATTATCTTGTTCTATTTCCGGAGTTACTTCTACAGAAGCAAAAGAAGTATGTCTTCTATTATTTGAATCAAATGGTGATAATCTTACTAATCTATGAACTCCTTTTTCATTCTTTAAATAACCATAAGCATTATTACCTTTTATTTGAATAGAAACACTTTTAATTCCAGCTGTATCTCCTGCTTGATAATCTAATACTACTACTTTATAATTCTTTTTTTCACAATATCTTAGATACATTCTATATAACATATCAGCCCAGTCACAAGCCTCTGTTCCTCCAGCCCCAGAATGAATATCTAATATGCAATCATTATGATCATACGGACCATTCAATAATAGCAATAAGTTTAAAGCATTTATTTCTTTAGATAAACTTTCTGTATCACTTACTAATTCATTTACACTATCTTCATCATAATCTATTTCTAATAAAGATATTAATCCTAGATTATCGGTTACTCTATTTTTTAAATTAGTTATTTGTTCTACTAAGCTTTTTTTATCATTTAATTGTTTTATAATACTTTCAGCATTTTCTCTATCATTCCAAAAAGATGAGTCATTTGTTTTATCTTCTAATTCTTTTATTTCTTCATTTAATTTAGGTAAGTCAAAGAGCCCTCCATAACTCATTTATAATAATAGATTTGTCTTCCAATTCTTTTTTTATTTCTTTTAATTCCATAGTAACCTCCATCTTTATATTCAAATAAATTTTATCATAATTTTAATATTTAGACAATTAAATAAGTTAGGTTTCCCTAACTTATATTAAAATTTATATGTTCTTGGTTCTTGAGTAAATGAATAAATAGTTGCGGTTGCATTTTCCATATATAACACTTCACTATTATCATCATTTTCATCATACATAGATCTTAATTCTGGATAATTATCTAACATATCTTTCTTAGCTTCTACTCTTTCATCTCTTATTAATTTAGTTTCTATTCTTATCCATTCTTCTCCATTAAAAGCACATATTTCTACATTATTATTTTTTTCTATTTGCTTTGATACATCTTTACTTTTTCCCGTTTGAACATATAATTTTCCTTCAAACTCATTAATTGTTCCAAAAGGCCTTACTCTTGGTTTATCATTATCAATTGTTGCGATAAAGTATGTTTTACAATCCTTTAAGAAATCTAAAGTCTCTTTCATATTTTCACCTCATATTTATTATAACAAAAAAGAGAGAGATTTCTCTCTATTTTATTATTTTATCTAAACTATAGATTATAGGTTTTATAATATGACTTTTTAAACCTTTTAATATATTATTTATAGCTTCATGATCTTTATAATCAACATTTTCTAATGATTCATGTAAGTATTCATAACATTCTAGTACTACTAATTTATCATTTTTTAATAAATTTATAAGTTCTTTATCATATTTTCTATCTTCATCATATAATTCATGATACTTATTAGTATAAAAACTAGTTATTTTTTTATATGATTCACTCTCTAGTTTGTTACAACTACTATATATTAGATAAATGTATGGACATTCTCTTTTCATATCAAAAGAAATCTCTAAACTAGGTATTTCTTTATTCTTATCTAATCTATTCTTAAAGAAAGTATTAATTTTCTTAACCATTAATAATACACCTCTCGAATATTATAATATCTTTTTTTAATATTTTGTCAAGTTTATTGTATAATAGAGATGGTGGTTAGATGAAAAAAAGCATCATTTTATTGTTAATAGTAGTTATATTTATTGCTGGCTGTACTAATAAAGAGAAAGATAAGGTTCCAGTAAAGAAAAAAGAAAAGAAAGAAGAAGTAGTTGAAAAATATAAGGATTTAAATACTACCCCTATTGGTCTATACCAATTACAAGGTAATAAATTGACTAGATTAGATACTATTACTAAGACTTTGAAAGTAGAAGAAGATATTGGTATATTTCAAATATATTTTTCTAATGATAAAGAAGTTAATCTAGACAAGAGTTTTGCTGATAAATATTATGAAGAATATAATAAATATAACGTCAAAGTAGGTTTTAATATTAAATATACTTTAAATACTGGAGAAGAAGTATCATATAATATTCTTAACCCTAGTCAAGCCTTTGAAAAATGGGAGTATTTAATGAATTATTTATATGATGATTTTGCTAATAAAGGTAAAGGTTTTTATTCTCATATAGAGAATAATGAATATACAGAATCAACTCTTTTTACTTCTATAAAATTACAGTCAAGTTATAAGTGTCAAGATATTAGTAAATTAGAATTAAAAGTATTCACATATGATGACCTAGAAGATATATATAATAATGACTATAGGGGTAATAGCCAACATACTATGAAAATCTGTTTGACAGGTAAAGAGTGTTAAAACAATAACTTAGTTATTGTTTTTTATTGTGAAAAAAATCTTTTCATAATATAATATATATAATAGGAGTGCTATATGAAACGATTAAAATACATTGTACCAATTATTTTATTATTATTAGCTGTTTTCTTCGGTTATAGAGAACTTTCTATGGATAAAATAGATAGAGTTTTAAAAACTAAAGAGTATTCTTATTTACCTAAGGAAGCTAAGAATTATATTAGAAATGTTTATAATAAAACTGGAGAAATTATCTTAACTGAAAAGAATAAGGAAGAGAATAAACCTTATTTAAGTCCTAGTTTTGCTAGATATTTAGGTCTTAGTGAAAAAGAAAAAGAATCTATAAGTGTTATACCTGAAGTATACGATGTAGATTATATTGGAAGTAAGATTGTTGGATCAAATTTACCTAGTTCATATAATTTAAGCACTTATAATAACAAAAACTTTATGACTCCACTAAAAAATCAAGAAAATTTAAGTATTTGTTGGAGTTTTGCCGCTATAGAACAAGCTGAAAGTTATTTGCTACAAGAAGCTGACACTTCTTATAGTATTTCTTTCCCACTTCTTTCTACTAGACAATTAGATTATGGTACTAGTACAGATGGAATTAAGGATTTTGAAAATGACTTTGGTACACATCTTGTTGGAGATGGTGGTAATTTCTTTATGGCATCTTCTCTACTTACCAGTGGTCTTGCTTTAACTAGAGAAAGTAATATGCCATTTAATAATAGCAAAGAAAGTAAAGAATTATATAAAGTCCATAACTATTCTAATAGTTTATATGAGGTTGATAGTACTGTTTCTTTCCCTAAATATGAGTCTGTTAATCAGCCAGGGTTTGATGAATATATAAACATTATTAAGAGCTATGTTATGGCTTTTGGTGGTGCTTATGTAGCTACTGAATCTCCTGATCAATCTTGTGGTTTCAGAATGGGTTCTGGTGATACTATTCTTCGTGTAGATGATAGTTGTGTTCAAAATAGTGGTCATGCTATGCAAATAATTGGTTGGGATGATAATTTCTCATATTCATATTGTAAGAATGGTAGTAAACATACTTCTGCTATTACTTGTTCTGATAGTAGTAATATAGTTAATGGTACAGGAGCTTGGATATTACGTAATTCTTGGGGTACTAATTCTAACTATAAATATGTTTATATGGCTTATGATTCATTAGAATCTGATATTAGTGTATCTACTGCTATTAATAGTATGAGTACTCGTAGTTGGGATAATTATTATCATAAAGCAATTGATTTAGATAATTTATATTATGCTAAGAATGAGAATCTTACTTTTACTAAGAGTATTAATACTCCTGAAAAAGTTGAAAAAGTTAAAATCTATGCTTTAAGTACTAATGCTAATTTTAAATTATCTATTACTAGTGGAAATGATACCTATAATAATATTCTTACTGGTACTGTAGAACTTCCAGGATATTATACATTTGATTTAAGTGATAAAAATATTATTATAAATGATTCTAATTTTACTGTTAAAGTTGAAACTACTAATAATACTTATTTATTAGAGAATCAAACTAGTGTCTTTACTTCTAATGTTAGTAATGAACCTCTTATTAAAACTAATGATGTTCATTTAACTGATGTTAGAAACGATTATTATGATTTATACATCGATTCTAATACTAAAGAGATTGCTGGAGGAACTACTCTTACTTATGCTTTAGTAGATTCAGAAGATAGAGATTGTTCTAATTTATTAACTGTTATTGATAATGTAGTTGCTAGAAATAATATTCATGCTCATGTAAAAATTAAATCTACTATTGAAGATGGTATTTATAAGTTATTAATTAGTAATGGTAATAGAGTATTTGATTCTAGAATATTCGTTGGTGAAGGATATGAATTAAATGGTTCTGGTACTGTTAGTGATCCTTACTTAATATCTTCAGAAGAAGATTTAAAGGCTATTGAATATAATTTAGACGCACATTATAAATTAATTAATGATATTTATTTAGAAGATGATTGGATACCTATTGGTACGAGAGATAATCCATTTACTGGTTCTTTAAATGGTAATGAGCATACTATTAGTGATTTATATATAGATGATGATTATGATTACGCTGGATTATTTGGTTACATAGAAGGTAATACTAATGGTACTACAGCAGTTAAAAATTTATATTTTGATACTCCATATATAAGAACATCTGGTGATGCTGGAGTAGTTGCTGGAGTAGTTAATGGTTCTCAAAGTAATAGTTCTGTTACTATTTCAGGTATTTATATACTTAAGGGTTCTTCATTATCTACCGCTAATAGTAGTGGTGCTTTGATTGGTAGAATCAATGGTTATGAGTCTCCTTATGGATTACATACTTATACTATTAATAATATCTTTAATTCTAGTGATATTAGCGGTATGAAAGCTAGTGGCTTAATTGGTACTATTCTAGGAAATGATAATGATTCTAATAAACCAGTTGTTAATATTACTAATGTAGAAAATCTAGGTGATATTACTAATACTATTACTGGAAATGTTACTCCTAATAGTAAAGGTGCTTTTGTAGGAGTTGTTCAAGGATATAGTACAGTTAATTTAAATTATTTCTTTACTAATACTTATTTAAGAGCAAGTAGTATTAATTATACTGTTAATAATAAAGGTCTTATTGGTAGTACTAGTTATACTGATAACTTAAATATTGGATCTAATGGTTATAGTATTTATGATAATGTTAATTTATTAGATTCTACTATATATAGTAATTGGACTAACTTTAATAATTATTGGAAGATAGAGTCTTTCCAAGGAATAACTAGATATCCTGTTATTAAGAAAGTTGATATTCCTCATACTAATTTCTATGAAATTGATATGGCTAAGGGACAAACTATTAACTTATCTGATTATTTATATGATAATTATCCTAATAGTGTTAAATTATATGGATATACTCCTGATAGTGATATTATTTCTGTTAATAATAGTTTTGATGGAGACTATTCTAGTGATGTATTAATTACTGCTAATAAATATGGTAGTACTTCAATTAGAGTAAAGAATTATTATGATGGTTTTGATGGATATATAAATATTAGTATAGCTCCTCAAAATCCAACATATATATTCTATTATAGTAATAATGATTATGATGATGAATATTATGAAATAATTGATAATGGTGAAAGTATTGAAGTAAATGAAAATACCTTTACTTATGAAGGACATAGATTCAAAGAATGGAATACTGAAGCTGATGGAACTGGTACTTCATATCAAGCACATAATACTATTAATAATATTACTGAAGATCTTAATTTATATGCTATATGGGACCCATTCAAGTATACTGTTAAATATAATAGTAATGGTGGTCGTGGTAGTATGGATGATCAAGTATTCTATTATGGAGATATGATTAATGTTCGTGATAATACTTTCACAAGAGATGGTTTTGATTTTGTAGGATGGAACACTTCTCCTAATGGTATGAATGGTACTAGTTATAATTCAGGTGATGTTATATCTGAATTAGAAGGAGATGGAGATGTTACTATTACATTGTTTGCTCAATGGAGAGAACATATTGACTTTGATATTGATTATGATGTAGATGAGGCAGCTAATATTATTGATAAAGTTGCTAGAAATACTACTTTAGATGATTATCTAACTCATTTCACTTATGATGATAGTTATCGAATAGAAGTTGATATGAAAGGTAAACAATATATATCAACAGGATCTACTACAAAAATATATAAAAATAATTCTCTGGTTAGAGAATATATAAATGTAGTTAGAGGAGATATTAATGGAGATAGTAATATATCTGCTCTAGACTATGTAAAAGTTAAGAATCATATTATGGGTACTAATATTATTGCTACTCTGGTCGAGCTCTTAGCAGCCGATGCTAATCAAGATGAAATAATATCAGCACTCGATTATGTAAGAATTAAAAATATAATAATGAATGGAGGTAATTAGATGAAGAGATTAAGTGGTTTATTAACAATTATAATATTAAGTTTATTCTTAATACCTTTTAGCGTTAATGCTTCTGGTTCTATTACAGTATCACCTAGATCTATTACTTTATCTCCTGGTGGAAGTGGTTCTTTTACAATAAGTGCTAATAATGCTGCCGGAAGAGTTGATATTTCTTCATCTAATGGAAGTGTCGCAACTGTTTCTACTTCTAGCCAGTTCTTAGATAATAATAGTATTACTGTTACTGTTAGAGCTGTTAATGCTGGAAGTGCTACTATAAATGTTGTTATAAGAGATGCAGCTACATATGATGAGGAAGTATTAAGTGGTACTATTCCAGTTAATGTAGTGGTTAATGCTCCGGCACCTACCCCTACACCTACTCCTACTCCAACACCAAGTACTAATAATAATACTAATCCAAAAACAAATGATACTAGATCAGCTAATACTAATTTAAAGAAATTAGAAGTAGAAGGACATAATCTTAGTACTACTGATAAAACAAATTATAGTTTAACTGTTAAGAATAGTGTTAATAAGATTAAGATTGTTGCTGAGGCAGCTGATAATAAAGCTAAAGTATCTGGCGCTGGAGAAAAAGAATTAAAAGTTGGAGATAATGTATTCCAAGTAGTAGTAACAGCTGAGAATGGTACTAAAAAGACTTATACGATTACTGTTACTAGGAAAGATGATACGTATTATTTAAGTGATTTAGATGATGCTATTGCTGAAGCTAAAGAAAATATAGTTATTACATTAAGAGATAATGATGTTCTTACTAAGGAACATTTAAATAAGATAAAGAAAGCTAATAAGAATGCTTACTTTATTAGAAAAGAAAATAGTAAAACTCTTTATTCTTGGATGATTACTAGTAGAAATATAAGTAATCAAGATAATATTAGTATGAATTTATCTTTTATATCTAGTAATAAAGCTAAGTTTGAGAAATTAACTGATTATCGTGAAGGTATATATTTAAACTTCTCTTATCATGGTAATCTTCCTAAAAATACAATATTAAGAATATTTGTAGGAGATAAATATAGTGATGGAGATAAGTTAAATCTATATTACTTAGATGGTGATAAGAATGCGATTAATTATATTAAACAAGAGGTTCAAGTTACTAATGGATATGCTGAAATAAGTATTGATCATTGTTCTGAGTATTTCTTAACTAAAGCTACTATTAGTGGAGATAATGTAAAAGTAGTTGATAATGATGATAATATTATTCCAATAATAGTAATGATCTTATTATTAATATTAATAATTTGTGTTGTTGTTCTAATAGTTATTAAAAATAATAGTAATAATAATGAAATTATTGATGAAAAAGAAGAAAATGAAGAAAAAATAGAAGATACTAAGACTGAAGAAGTTAGTACTAATGAAATAGTTAATAATAGTGAGGAAGCAACTGAAGAAGTAAGTGAAATAACTGAAGAGATTACTCCTGAAGAAGAAGTTGTTCAAGAGGAAGAAGTTAAACCTACTAGAGAACCTGTAAGATTTAAATATCAGGATGAGATTCCTGTTCCTGATGAAGATGTAAATGCTTATCAAGAAACTCCAATTAATCCTGATCAAGAAGAATCTATTAATTCTTCACAAGAAGAAGCTGTTGAAACTATATAGAAAGCTATAAATATTTATAGCTTTTTTTATTTCTTTCTTGTATAATCTTTTCAAGGAGGAGTATTTATGTTTATCAGTAAAGTCTTTGATGGAGCTCCTGAAGATAAACGGGGTGAATTAGAGACTAAGGTATATGCAGAATTCAAAGAACTAGGAATTGATTTTAAGAGAGTTGATAATGATGAAGCAATATCAATGGAAGAATGTGTTGAAATAAGTAATACATTGGGAGCAGAGATTAGAAAGACTGTTGTTGTTTGCAATAGACAAAAAACTAATTATTATTTAGTAGTTATGCCGGCAGATAAGAGATTTGATACTAAGACTTTTGCTCATAATATGGAATGTGCCAGAGTATCTTTTGCTAGTGAAGAAGATATGATTAAGATTCTTGGTGTTTCTCATGGTAATGCTTCTGTTGTTAGTATTTTGAATGATAAAGATAATATGGTACAAGTAGTTCTTGATAAAGATGTAGCAGATGATGAATATTTTGCTTGTAATGTTGGTATTAATACTACTCATATTATGTTTAAGACTGATGATTTAATTAATAAATTCTTAGTTAAAGAAGAACATAATCCTAAAATTATTGAATTATAAAAAGTAAACTTAATGTTTACTTTTTTATTTTTATTTTAGGTACTTCTTTTATATCATAATATAAGAATTCTAATTTATCTATTTCTTTAGATATATGATAATGTCCACAATACCATTTTTTATAGTCTATATTCTCTTCTATTTGATCTAGGAAGTATTCCATAGAATTATCTACTAAATCTTGATTTATTCCAGGTAGAAATGCCTCTTTTGGGATATATTTATATGGACATGTATGAGATAATATAAAATCTACTTTTTCTCCTGTATAAGCCTTTAAAATAGCTTCTTGTTCTTCTTTAGTTAATTGTTCATCTTTAAACCATTGAAGATTATTTTTTAATCTATAATATTTATCTACTGAATAAGCTCCTCCTATAACTAAAAAACTATTATCATTGATATTATATAATTCTCCATTCTTAGCAAATATTAATTTAGGATAATCTTCTTCCATATAAACTTTACCATTAAACATATCTTCTTCATGATAAGTAGAAATATTTTCAGGTCTTTCCTCATGGTTACCTTGGATTATGAAAAAAGACATATTATATTCAGACAAATAATCTTTTATAAATATATCTTCTTGATTTAAATAATAGTTAATTCCAGCATCTCCTGATATAATCATAAGATTATCTTTTTCATCTTCTAATGTAGGAATTAAAAACCTATTAAATCTTCTATGAGTATCTCCTGTAATATATATTTTATTCATATACTTCTCCTTATAAAATAAATATTATTTAAAGTGCTTTATCTTCTTATTTTTGTATTTAATTTACTTTTTATTGTATTTTAGATAGATAATTATAAATACTATTAAAGTAATTATATCATAAGAAAAGAGTAGATTAATAATCTACTCTATTCAATATTAACGCCTTTATTAAGTATCTTTTTACAGGTTAAATTCATTATAGTTATAATTGTAATATATAAGATAATTGCTAAAACTGTTAATATTTTAAATCCATCTGTATTTATTACAGCTTGTGTTTTAAATAAGTCCATAATACTACTATTAAATAGTCCTACAACAAATGTTAAGAATAATACTATACTTTGAGATACTAAATAAGCAATAAATCCAAATAATACAGAAAACCCAATCTTTCCACTATTTTGTTTGTATCCTAAAATTATTCCAAAGAATCCACATTGAAGAGCATTAAATATTTCTAAGAAAATAATAGTTATCATACTTACTACAAATAATGTTGTATTAAAGCTTAATCCTGTAGTTATAGCATTAATGTAGTCCTTTAACATTAACCATCTATCATGAGTATAATAAGTAATTAATAGCGCAATTATAACAATAATAAAGCTAATAGTAAAGAATAATAAAGCTTGAATAAATTTTGAATCATATATGTTATTCTTTGTTACTGGAAGAGTATGAGTTAAATATGCTTCATCCTTATAAATTGAATCTCTAAATCTTACCCATGCACGCATAAGAACATTAATTATAATACTAGCAACCATTGAGAACATACAGCCTACACTTATTTGCCCTAGAAGACGAATCATAAATGTCTCTTCCATAGAGAATAGTATTCTAGTAGTAACAGCAAAGAATATAGCTAATATATAGAAAACACTCATATTCTTAATCATATATTTTAGATCATATTTTAATAATTTAGTTAGCATTTGAACATCCTCCTAAAGATCTCATCAATTGATGATTTTTCTTTATTCCTTAATTTATCAGCATCACTTTGTAAGGCAATCTCTCCTTTATCAATAAATACTACTTCATCTAATATTCTTTCAATATCTGAAATTAAGTGTGTTGAAATGATAACACTAGCTTCCTCATTAAAATTAGATAATATTGTATCAAGTATATAATCTCTAGTTGCTGGATCTACTCCTCCTAATGGTTCATCTAAAATATATAAATCAGCCTTTCTAGACATAACTAGAACTAATTGAACTTTCTCTTGCATACCTTTACTCATCTTAGTTAATTTTTGATTTATATCTAGATCTAAATCTTTTAATAGTTTCTTTGCTTTTTCAGAATCAAAATTATCATAAAAATCACTAAAATAATTTATTACTTCTAATACTGTCATTTGTTTATTTAAATAAGTTCTTTCTGGTAAATAAGATATTATTTTCTTTGATTCTACTCCTATTGGTTTTCCTTTTACTAATATTTCTCCTGTTGTAGGAGTTAGCAAATCATTTATTAATTTAATTAGAGTAGTCTTTCCAGCACCATTCTTTCCAAGTAAACCTATTATTTTGCCACTTGGAAGAGTTAAATTAATATCTTTTAAAACTAATTTATTATCAAAAGATTTTGATAAATCTTTTATTTCTAATAATTTCATATCAATCATCTATCCCTTCTAAATATTTTATAGAATCAGCTTTTCCTAGACCTATACGTTTCATTCCTTGAAAGTAACTTTTAGCTAAAGTAGTAGCATATTCATCTTTTAGTTTTTCTATTAATTTAGTATCTTTAGTTACATATTTACCATTAGTTCTTTCAGTGTATATTAAATTCATACTTTCTAGTTCTGCTAAAGCTTTTTGCATAGTATTAGGATTTACTTTAAATGTAGTTGAAAACTCCCTTACTGATGGTAGTTTTTCTCCTGATTTAAAGACTCCTGAAATCAAATAAATCTTTAAGTATTCTAATAATTGAATATAAATTGGAATATTATTATCAAAAGTAAATTCCATAATATCACCTCACTGTATTACTTGGTTAATACAATGATATTGTATATCTAAATATTTCTTTTGTCAATATATGATATAATTATATTGGTGATTGAAATGTTAGGTTTGCATGCTTTAAACTACTTAAGTGAGAAAGTTTATAAAATTAATGATGGTTATGATGAAGAAGACATAGATTATGAATTATCTAGTTTCTTTAATGAATTAATGAAAAGAAGAAGAAATGATGATATAGAAGAAGGATTACAAGCAGGTGGCGTTATTTATCCTGATAGAGCTGGCTTTAAAATATGTGAACGAGATGGTCGTGCTTCTCATGCTCATGCCCAAGAAAATGCTTCGCAATATATTAATGGAGAATCATCTTTTTCTGGAGAAGAAATGGTTGGTATGATTAATTCAAGAAAGAATGATCCTAATGCTTGGATGAATCTTCCTAAAAATGGTTTTACTGTTAGAATAGTAGCAACCCAGGAGTTATTAATTTTTATTTTTAATACATATAGTTATAATATAAATAGTTTTCAATTAAATACTATTTATAAACTATTTAATTATATTAAAAAAGCTTATGAAGATAATGATATAAAATATCCATATATTAATTTTATTACTTCTAGGGATAGATTTGTCTTTAATGAAAGAAAGAATATTGATTCCCAATTAGAAAAATTAGAACATATACTTATAGAAAAAATAAATTCTTCAAAAGAAAAGACTAGATAATTCTAGTCTTTTTATTATTTCTTTAATTCTTTGCCATTTATATATAATTTATAACCATTTAAATCTATATTAGAATATGTTGTATCTTCATCTTCTACTATTAATATTCTCATGTATTATCATCTCAGATATATTTAAATCTTTATTTATTAAATAAAGATTAAATACCATTAGATTACAACTATTTATTTTTTTCTTTATCTTCAGTTGTTTTTTCTTTTTCTAACATTTCTTTTAATTCTATATTAATATCTTCTTTTAAAGCTCCTTTAATAATCTCAATATCTATAGAAAAAGGTCTATCAATTCCTTTATCTTTTATTTTTAAAAGCTTATTTAGAAGTTCTTTTTTATCTTCTCTATCATTTATATAACTGCCTAATATATATCCTATATCATAAGAATAAGAAGATATTCCTTCTTCAATACAATCTTCTATTGATGAGTCTTCTCTATTTAGATATTCAAAGACTTCTGAGTCTTTCATAAATTCTTTATATAAATCTATTGTTCCTAATTTTCTTTCTTTTAATACTTTCATTACTCTTTGGAATATATGGTCTTCTATACTACTTTCTCTTTTTGTACTCATAATATGCTTTTTTCTTAATTCTTTTGCATCTATATCAACATCATATTTATCTCTTAAATAATCACTTGCGGCAAATTCAAGTATTATAGATGGTACTTCAAATAAAACACTATCCATAATATCAGGAGTATTTATAGAATCATCATATCTTAGTTTATGGCCTATTTCATGACAAAGTAATATTACATCATAATATGTTCCAGATAATAGTACTCTACTCTCTGTTGCTTTAGTTATACAATTATCATCTTCTTTATTTAATGAACCATTATTGATACTATAATTACTTATCATTTTTTCTAGAATCCTATCAAATTCTTCTTCTTTACCATATAATTGATATACTTCTCTAGCTATTTTAACAGCACTTTCAAAATCTAATTCAGGTAGCCCTTCTATAAATTCTATATAATAATCACTATAATCCATCTCACTTATTTCTTTATTTTCATCTATAATCTCAAATATATTTGGATCTAAATATTTTAAACTACTAGATTTTTTTATAAATAAGTTTATTTTTTTCATTAAATCTATACTTATTCTAGGGTTAGCCATAATATCAACTCCTATAATTATTATATCAAAAAAAGACATAAACAGTCTTTTTTAGTATTACAAAAAACAGGTTCTCTAGTCCCTGTTTTTTCTATCTGTATTAGAAAACTATAATTTTTAATTAACAACTTTCCATAATATCACTATTATTTACAATAATAACAGGTCTTATATATCCTCCTTGCTCTCTATAATTATCACTATATATATAGCTTCCGTTTAAAGTAAAAGTGTTTTTTATTTCACCGTAATTAAAAACATAAATATTGTTTCTATATCCAGAAAAAGAACCAAGCCAATAAACTCCTGCGCCAGAAACAGTTCTTATATTTAGATAATTTACTACTATTTCCGCCTCTTCTTTAGATAATAATCTGCCATATATTTCAACATTATTTTCTTCCGACAAATCATTAACATATCGATTTATTATTTCATATATTCTAGAATTTTCATCATAAACATATGGATACTCTAAAGCAGTACTTGGATCATAATCACCGTTATATTTTTTTCCTTCACCTATATTATTATTCCAGTACGTATTACTTGAAAAGGCAATTTTCGTTGGATTGCTTTGGGACTGCTTTCCTTCGTTGCTGTCAATACAATATTTTGATAACAGAACAGTCTTATCTTCTAGTTTTTTTATAACATAAAATTCTTCTTCACCTATAGATATTTCATCACCAATACTCATTTGATTTTGATTAACCCCTTGCGATGGACAAATATTAGTTCTCCTAATTATATTAATGTTTGATTCAATTTTTATCTCAGTTTTACATAATGCATAGACACTAATAGGTATTATAACTGCTATTCCCATTATTAATATCATAAATTTAATATATTTCTTTTTTCTTAATACTATAAAAGATATACCACTTATTATTAGTATTAATAAAATTACAAATATAGCATAATTCCCAGTATTAGGGTTCTTTAATGTATCTCCAGTATATAATTGAACTGTAATTATTTGATTGCCATTATATGTTCCTGATTCAAATGATTCATCCGGTACTTCTTTTGCATATTTTACTGTTAAATACACTGTCATACTTGAATTAGCTTTTATTATATAAGAATCATCTTCTGATGTAACACTATAATCTATATAATCTGGGCTTAAGTTAAAACTAGTACTATCTAATTCATAATCTTCATTAGATTCATTATTTACTACTACTTTATATTTAATACTATCTCCTACATCGGACATAGATAAATTTAAATTAATATTTTTGCCATTTGCAGTTGCTTCTTCTTTTTCTTTTGTATTGCCACTTGTTTTCTCTAAACTAATTGAACTTATAGATATTTTATCAGTATTACAAGTTTCTGCATTTACTATAAAAGGTAGAAAAATTACAAGCGAAAATATAAGTAAAATCAATTTAAATTTCTTCATATACCACACATCGATTCATTACATATTCTACTTAAAGTATATATATGATATATATGAAAATCAACTTTTTCCATATCAAATAAACTGTTAAACGTGTAAAGTATAATGAGCGGATTATTACTAAATTCAGAACAATGAAAAAGACTAGAAATTTTCTTCCTAATCTATATCACAATATCCTAATCTTGCGATTGTTTTTTTACTATCCATACCCATTTTTCTTTTAAAGATAATTTTTTAAATTCATAGCCATAAGCTGGTAATTCTTTTTTGTATGTTAAAAATGCATGATCAAAATCAAATCCAACTATTTTTTTTACTTCTTCAAATGATAATTTATATTCATCTTTATTATTATCTTTTACATATTTCCATAATGGTTCATATTTGCTAATATACTTTCCTCTCCTTTACTTTTTATTATCTCTTCTTATAAATAATTATTTCTGGTCTTTTCATTTACTTTCCGCGACATTGTTTGTATTTTTTACCACTGCCACATGGAATTTAATTGCATATTTTCTGCGATAATCTTCCTAATTATGTCCTTATTCTTCATATATTGTGCAATATTTTTCACTTTTTAAGAAATATAGTTATCTAAAAAGGTATCTAATTTTACTGTTCGTAACATCTTAATATTACAAGCTAATCATTAAGCGGAATATAATAAAGTTTTTCTTCATTATTTAAATTTTCCATAAATATCGCGCCAAATTTTTCGTAATAATTTTCTAATTCTGTCTTTAAATATACTTT
>JAEEGL016692228.1_pt1 | contig 25244 bp, 22 predicted proteins | sample 9134231 | NCBI WGS metagenome assembly JAEEGL01 (sample SAMN16246548, study PRJNA631951) | gut metagenome | biome: gut microbiome; feature: rumen; material: fiber-attached | host: Bos | place: Iran: Karaj | collected 2018-10 | reverse complement strand
CGTTATTACTGCGCATTTTATACTCTTGCTTGAGTTCTTCCTTCTACTTTAATTCAAAGGATTCTCAAGGGTCGTTACTTTTTCTTGCATTGTTCAATTTTCAAGATACCGTCGCCTCACCGCCCCTTAGCGGGTCAGCTTAAATATTATATCACAGCAAAATTCATTTGTCAAGTACTTTTTTCAAGTTTTTTCAAAATTATTTTTGCTGCAAGTCATCCGGCTCAGCCGAGCGACTTATAAAGTATAACACAAAGCCCGATATTTGTCAAGCTTTTCCACTTCCAAATATCGGGCTAAAATCCTATGCAATTTAGTGCAATTCGATCAATCACATGATGCTCGTCATATCATAGTTGCTGACATGATTCGTATCTACGCTCTGATTTACCATCTGGTCATTCTTTTTCGGGTAGGAGCCAAGGAAGCGATCCTTGTCGTATCTACCGGAAACTACGCTCTTAACGATGTAATTCTCGATGTAGATCTTATACACGATAGTACCGTCAGCACCAGAGAGGTTATTGAGTTTCTGGCCGAAAAGCTGTACTCCGGAAGTCGACGTCGTCGTATTTGCCTTGTCACCTGATGGAGTTCCGCCAGCCGCAGCCACATACTCAGCCTGAGTATAGTCAACTCTTACGGAAGCTACCTTGCCGCCGTCCCAGTACATCTCAAAGGCGTGAGAACCGATCATTCGGTCAGCCTCATCCTCCTTGCGTTCCTGGAAACGGTACTCCTGAACAATAGTCTGCGCCGACGTGAAAATCGCACGCGACTGGTCATTCTGGGTCCTTATTCTGCCTCTTCTTATATATCCTATCCACGCGGGAACAAGTATCGCGGTGAGAATTGCGATTATCGCAAGAACGATTATAAGCTCCGTGAGTGTAAAGCCTTTTTTAGTTCTCATGCAGACACCTCCAAAGTAATGTTCATACTTATTATAACAAACTATTCACATTTTGTCAATAATAATATAGGCGGGAGATGACAAATTTTCCGAGGTTTTATTGTGCAATCAGCCAATAATCTCCAGCGCTTTTTCGAGCTGCGAATCGAGCTCGGTACCGATAAGCCCGGTCTCCATTTTCACCTCAACGTCTGGCTCAATGCCATATCCGTGGTAGCATTTCCAGTCGCCTACTGTATAGTATCCCGCGGTATAGCGCACTGAGCAGCCGCGCAGAACGCCGTATTCCTGGTAAATTCCCTTGCCGAAAGTCGTTGTGCCGACGAGGGTCGTATCGGAGTACTGCTTCATGAGAGCAGTAAATATCTCAGCAGCACTCGCTGTGTTTTCGTTCACGAGAAGGACCGTCGGGACTGTGCAGAGAGGCTCTGCGACCGTTTCCAGAGAGATCGTGCTGCCGGTATTGGCGTGGAGAAATACCTTCTCCCCTGACGGAACGAACAGGTCAGCGAGCGAGACCGCCATGGAAGTGTTCCCTCCGCTGTTCTCTCTGAGGTCGAGTATCAGACTATCAAAATCCGAGGTCTCGATCAGGCTCTTGACCTCTTCAATGCCTCCGGTAAGGAACGAAGAATACCTGATGTACAGCGTATCACCGTACATTTCCGAGAAAACTCCCGCAGCGGCAGATTTGTCTGAAACGCGGTCGAAGGAAACGTCGAACTGCTCTCCGCCGCGAGCGAGCGTGAGGGTTAGTGTCTCGCCCTCCTTGCCGGCAAGCCCTTTCGCTGAAGGGTAGCCGGAAACAGTCTCCCCATCTATCGTCAGTATCTGATCGCCTGACTGTATCCCAGCCTTTGCAGCGGGCATATCGGGCTCAATGTCATCGAAAAACAGCTGATCCTCGCCGTGAAACTCAATCGTAAATCCACAGCCGAAAGCGGTCGGGGACTCGTTCACGAGTTTGGTCACAAACTCCTCGGAATCAACATTTTCGCCGTCCTCGGCAAACGTGTACTTATCGCCGTAAAGGGAGAGGTATGCGTTTATCTGGTCTTTTTCGGAAGCTTTGATCTCGGGTCCGCCAGCCTCCTCCATAAACTCCTGTGTTTCGAGAACAATGGGGTAATCGTTCGCGAAGTCGATCTTCTTCTTATTGGCAAGATAATTGCCAAAAGCGCCCGCAGCCAGGCTGAACGCGCAGCCCCAGACGAAAGGCACCTTCCAATCCATTTTTTCCATTTATCCTCCTAAAGAAAAATCCCCTCTCGAAAGAGGGGATCTATTAATCTCACTAAACTTAATTAGCAAATATCCTGAGGTGTGTAGCTGTTCGGTGCTGTGAACTCGCTATGAGCAGCTGCATAAAGACCAAGAGCATGATCAAGAGCATCGTTAAGAGAATCGATGTTGTTGTCATCATAGTTCTTGTTTGTGAGCTTTGTGGGCTGTGCGCCGAAGTACTTACCGTTCTGAGCAGCACCCGCTACAGCTGTGCCCTGGTATACGTATACTTCCCACTTCTTAGCCTTAGCATCATCAGAGTAGTATGTTACATAGCTACCAAAGTCTCCGCCTGTACCAGAATCAGAAACATTGCCGTAAACACCGTCTGCCATCGTCTTGTCAATCTCGTCGAGTTCCTCGAGAGCCGAGTTAGCAGCCTTCAGCATTGTGTTAGCAGCAGCGTTTGCGCCCTGGATCTTGGACTTCTTAACATAGCCGAGCATAGCCGGTACGAGAAGTGCAGCAAGAACACCGATGATTGCGATAACAACGATGAGCTCGATAAGGGTGAAACCCTTCTTTGTAGTTTTCATAATGAAAACCCTCCTTCATAAAAATTAAATTTTGCGCTTCGTCAGCGCTTCTTTTATTTAAGGTTCCAGGTTTTTCTCCTGTCCCCTTCCCTGTGATTATAGTATAGCACTTTATTCATACATTGTCAACAGTTTTTTGAAAAAATGCGGTGTTTCGGCTCACTTTTTACATCGAAACGGTAAATAGCCTTCTTTTTTTTAGCGTTTCCGTCAAATTGCACAACATTCCGTGAATTGATTAAATGTTCGTGTTTATTCATTGTATTATATAGTTTTATCTCTACCATTTGTATATACCCGACAAGTATCGTCAGACGCAGGAATCAGCCGTTTACAAGTTGTATACAATTATCAAATCCGCGTAAAGTTTTTCGTCATGCTGGGATTGTAATCATTCTGTAATCTTTGAACAACCATTTCGCAATATGCACAAAAGCAATTAGCTAAATGATAAATTATTGTTGAGTAAATCATTTTTGGAGGCTGAGCATTTACGAATAAGATTCGTGCGACCTCGACGGTCGCAGGCGTTGTCAGCTGTTGCGTCAGCAAGGAGACGCCCTCTCTTGCAGGGCGTCTCCTCTTCAAAAACGATTCACAGGATCGTTTTTGAATTCACCTCTTGCGGAGCGCCCTTCGGATTTGTGGGACTCAGTCCCGCACCCTGCCAGAGGCGCTGCCTCTGGACTCCGCCAAAGGGATTATAATCCCTTTGGAATCCCATTGCGAAGAAGCATCCACATTTTCTTTAAGTACTCCGTCATAACAAAAGGGCGGAAACTCTCCGCCCTTCATTATTATAATTAAAGCTGTGCGAGGAATCTGTAGAATTCCTGCTTGTCCTGGCACTTCTCCAGAGCGTCTACCTCTGCAATGACGTTGTTCTTTACAAGTCTTGCAAGCTCCTGGTCGAGCGACATCATGCCGACCTGCTTACCGGTCTGGATAGCAGACTGTACGAGGTGGATCTTGTCGTCACGGATCATAGCCGCGATAGCGTCGGTAACGTTAAGAATTTCCATTACCGCTACACGTCCTGTGTTATCCTTCTTCGGGATAAGGGTCTGGGAGATAACGCCTACAAGGTTGTTAGCGAGCTGAGTTCTGATCTGCTGCTGCTGGTGCTCCGGGTAAACGTCGATGATACGGTTGATGGTATCAGCTGCGGACGTTGTATGTAGGGTGGACATTACAAGGTGTCCGGTCTCGGCTGCGGTTACCGCTGCCTGAATAGTCTCGAAGTCACGCATTTCTCCTACGAGGATTACATCGGGGTCCTCACGGAGGGCAGCTCTCAGAGCGAGTGCGAACGAGGGAACGTCGTCGCCGATCTCACGCTGGTTTACCATGCAGCGCTTGTGGTCGTGAACGTACTCGATCGGGTCCTCAACTGTGATGATGTGCGCGCTCTTATTGAGGTTTACGAAGTCGATCATGCCCGCGAGGGTGGTGGACTTACCGGAACCGGTAGGACCTGTTACAAGAACGAGTCCACGGGGACGCATTGCGAAGTCCGCGAGTATCGGAGGAAGTCCGAGGTCCTCAAGGGTCGGGATATCGTTGCGAAGGAGTCGGATAGCGATAGCCGGCTTACCCTTCTGGAAGTATACGTTTACACGGTGACGGTAGCCGCTTCTCGTTGTGAAGGAGAAGTCGGTATCGTGGTGGTTGTTAACGCTGGTCTGCTGAGCGTCATTCGTCATCTGATGAACGATGTTGAGTATCTCCTCCTCGTCCATTTCCGGATACTGCGAACGCATGGTGCGGAGCGTACCGTTGAGACGAACTACAGGAGCTATCCTGTCTGTAAAATGCAAGTCGGAGCATCCGAGAAGTCTTACTTCGTCGAGGATTCTGTTGATCTCTATAGCCATGATTGATAGCCTCCCTGTAATTATACGGTGTATGTTGTTCTGATGAGCTCAGTCATAGATGTTACGCCAGCCTGAACAAGCTCGGAAACGTTGTCGCGGAGGAGCTTGGTTCCGTTAGCCTTTGCAGCAGCCTCGATCTCTTCCTTGCTTCCGTTTGCAGCGATGATGTTGCGTACATTAGCGGAGCAGTGGATGATCTCGTGGATAGCGGTTCTGCCCTTGTAGCCGGTGTTGTTGCAGTTCGGGCAGCCGCAGGGATCGAAAATCTGGATAGGATGATCTATACCCATGAGGTCGTCCTCTTCAGGAGTGGACATTCTGGGCTTCTTGCAGCTCGGGCAGAGCTGCTTAACGAGACGCTGAGCGATAACGCCGATGAGAGAGGTAGCTACCATGTAGGGAGCAACGCCCATATCTACGAGACGGACAACAGTCGAAGCCGCGTCGTTGGTATGGAGGGTGGAGAGAACCAAGTGTCCGGTGATAGCGGCACGGATACCGATATCTGCGGTCTCCGAGTCACGCATCTCTCCGACCATGACAACGTCAGGGTCCTGACGAAGGATAGATCTAAGAGCTGCGGCGAAGGTCATGCCGGCTTTCTGGTTAACCTGACACTGGTTGATACCGTCGATGTTCTTCTCGACAGGGTCCTCAACGGTTACGACGTTTACGTTCGGCTTAGCGATCTCGCCGAGAGCCGCGTAAAGGGTGGTCGTCTTACCGGAACCGGTAGGTCCTGTTACGAGGATAACGCCCTGCGGAACGCGGAGCATGGACTCGAACAGCTGATAGTTGTAATCCGACATACCGAGGTCGGTGATCTTACGGAGAGCTATCTGTCCGGTGGAGAGGATACGGATAACTATCTTCTCGCCGCATACCATAGGAAGCGAGGAAACACGGACGTCGAGGGTGGTGCCGTCAACGACCTGGGTGAAACGTCCGTCCTGAGGGATTCTCTTCTCGGCGATGTTCATACCGGAGATGAGCTTGAGACGAGTTGTGAGAGCGCTGTGTACGGCGCTGGAAATGTTCATGAGCTCTACGAGGTCGCCGTTTACACGGATACGGATTCTCGTGTACTTATCGAACGGCTCGATATGGATATCGGTCGCGTCCGCTCTGTAGGAGTTCTCAACGATAGTAGTAGCGAGCTTAACGATAGGAGCGCTCTCTACTCTATCCTTGGAAGCTGCGTCCTCCTGCGACATATCGCCGAGGTCGCCGCCCATAGCGTTAACGCTGTCGATAACGCTGTCAACGTTCTGCATGGAGTAGCACTTACCGATAGCCTTATTGATAGCCGACGTAGTAGCAAGTACAGGGACGGTGTCCATACCGGTGGATACCTTGATATCCTCGAGGACAATGAAGTTTACAGGATCGTTCGTAGCAACCGTGAGTCGCTTACCGGTTACGGCGATAGCGATTACAGTGTGCTTTCTTGCGAGCTGCTCGGGTACCTTCTGGACTGCCTCGGTGTTGATCTCAGTGTTGTCGAGGTCAACATACTGAACTCTCAGCTTACCGGCAAGAGCCTTAGTGAAGTTTACCTCCGACATGAACCCGAGGTCTACTACAACGTCGCCGAATCTCTTGGAGCCGTTGGAGTCCTTCTGGGCAGCAAGCACCTGTGACAGCTGCTCCTCGGTGATCAGTCCCTGACTGACTAAGTAGTCGCCAATTCTCTCATTTCTCATAACAAACCTCCGCTTTATTTTCTGGACCGCCCCGGAGAAGACCGGTGCGGTTCTTAAAATATACTTGAAATTTATTTATATTATGATATAATATATTTATATCACAAATACTGAAGTAAAGGGGGTAGAAACAATGGGTGAATTCCAGAATATGCTTCATGATGAATTTGCCGATCCGGTGTTCTGCGTTATTATCTATATCGCAGCGTTCATCTTCGGCATTAGTATCGGAAGCTTTCTCAATGTTGTGATACTGAGGCTTCCGAGGCACGAGTCGCTCATCAAGCGTTCATCGCACTGTATGACATGCGGCGCGAAGATCAGAGCGATAGATCTCATACCGGTTTTCAGCTGGCTTCTCCTGAGGGGAAAATGTCACAGCTGCGGAGAGAAGATCTCACCGAGGTACCCTATAGTTGAGAGCCTGAACGGTATACTTTACGTCCTGACGCTCTGGGTGCTGGACCTGAATGCTGGATCCATAATAACCTGCGTTCTCATGTCGCTGCTCATCGTAGTCGCTTTCATGGACTGGGACACGATGGAGATCGACATGGTCATCGTCGGGATCATATTCCTGCTTGGAGTAGTGCTCGGCATCATTGACCAGAATGTCAGTCCGCTGAGCCGCGTTATCGGCACACTTGTGATAAGCGTCCCGTTCTTCATCATTGGTGAAGTGAGCAGGATCTTTATCCGGAAGAAGACCGGCGAGGATTTCCGCGCTATTGAGCTTGGCGACACCATTCTGATGTTCGCCGCGGGCGCAGTCCTCGGAACAAAGGCTGTTATCGTTTCAGCATTGGTAGGTATCATAGCCGCCGCGCTGGGCGGTATCATCAACAAGGCAGTCACGAAGGAGTCAAAATTCGCTTTCGGACCGTTCCTTTCGATCGGTATCGCAGTCGGTATGCTTTGGGGAAATACCATTGCAGACTGGTACCTGAAAATGCTTACCGCTCCTGTCGGGCAGTGAGCAAAATAAATCACAGGCAGCAGCATTTGGACTGCTGCCTGTTTTTTATTTTCTTTTAGTCTGTTACAGCAACTTCATTAGGAAGTGCATATACGATATAAATGTTATCATTTATATCCATCGAAACATCAGCATTGGATGTTTCAAATGCATTGTGTCCGCGCGACGGATGATAAACGAAGTCATCCGGTACGGGATCGGGCATATGCCATGTTCCCGGATAAGCGATTATCTTTGTCGGAATGGTCGTTGCATTGTCATTCTCGAGCGCATAAACAAAGTAATTCTTGTTTATGTTGTTGCTTCTTGCAATGATGTTCATGAGCGGGATATTAGCTATGATGTACTGCGAAGAAGATACGTACGCTCTCTCATGCCTTGTGCTTCCCGCTTCTGTGAAGTCACGGTAGTACTTGGGATTGCCGGATTTGTCCAGAGATGTGTCATAAGCTACGATGCCGATCTCAAGGCCCTTGTAGTTGAGAGCACTGATAGCAGCGTCCTTATTCGCTTCTGAAAGAATGTCCAGATAACGGAACTCCTTGCTGATCGTGACGTCCTTCTGCTGAACGTTGATATCCTGATACTTGGTAAGAGTACCGTCGCCGAGAACGTAGTCAAATGCAAACTTATCCTCAAAGAACTGGGGATTGATCTGCTCCTGAGGAGTGCTGAGAGCCAGCGCTGACCTCTCGTTGGACTTATATGTTACGTCCTGCATGAGGATCTGACCCTTGGGGTATGTTACTGCGCCGATCGTAGTATCCTGGTTGAGCAGAGTCATAACTCTGATCGTTACGTCCGCGTACTCGATCTGGGTCTCACTCTTCGGAGCAAGAATATCTCTGTAGTAGATCTCCTTGAAGTCATATGCCATCTGGTCGAGCTCAGTCGTTGATTTGCTTCCCTGATAAAGGTGGAGCGCATCAGAATACTCAAGGGAGTTCTGGAGGTAGTTCTGGATATTATCGACATAGGAATATGTCTTTTCAAAGTCATTTCCGTGCTTATGTATCCTTGATACAGGTCCTACGAGAGACATAGCTCCGAGCATGAGTATCGAGAACACAGTCATAACAATGATGAGCTCGATAAGGGTAAAGCCCTTTAAAACCTTACGTTTCACAGCTGCACCTCCTTATTCAGTCGGTCCAACAACTGTAACGTTGCAGACATATTCATAGCCTGTTGCAATAACAGTTCCGATTATCTGACACACACCTGTCTCAGCGTTTACTGCCTTGACAACTCCTGAACCGTCAACTGTAGCTACGTTCGGATCAGTCGTTGTCCATGTGATTCCGTCGGGAAGTGCATAGATGGACTGTTTCTTTGCGTCTACAGCTTCCGGAGGATTGGAAGGATCGGTGTAATCGAAATTGATATCCGAGAGCTGAGTCGATACTGCGTCGAGAACCACGAACTGAAGGTGGTGATCCTTGTTTGCAGCGTCAGCATCGTAAACGTTGGGGTTGTCAACTACGAGCTGCTTGGTATCGTAGGTCTTGGCACTGATAAGTATCTGTGCGGGGATAGACTGTGTTACCATCTCGTCGGAGCCGGCAGCCTTTCTTACGTTTACGGATATGCTTTTCGGATTTCCTGTATCGTCCTTGATCGATACTTCGATCTGCGAAGCTGTATTGTCAAGTGTGAGCACCGCAGGCGTTTTGTTGCCGTCCGCGTCAACTGTATAGCCGTTGTATTCAGTCTGCTGAGAGGCTGCATACGGTGCCTGGATATTCACGCGCTTATTCAGGCGGCTGCTGGCTTTATTGGTCTTGTCGATAGCCATACCAAGCTGTGCGAGAATAAGACCAAGCATCGCAAATACTGCAAGTGCCACGATGATCTCAACGAGCGTCGTGCCCTTCAGTGAGCGTTTCTTTTTTCTCATGCCAGCACCTCCTTAATAAACGTCATAGTACATAATGGTCCACATATTGTTTGTGAGAGCATTCTTGATATCCTGACCCTCTCCGCCGCCGGACTTCGTGAAGAGAAGTGTGAAGTCGTTAGAACCAGTGTTCATGTCCTTGAAGAGGCAGTTACCGATCCAGCTTACGCCCTGTGTATGCGAGGTCTTGTTGCCCTTTGCATCGTAGTAGATGAATTTGCCAGGGGTAGCTGCTGTAGTATTAGACCATGACAGAGTAGTGTACGGGCACTTTGCAGAGCCGCAGAACATGGCCTGATTCAAATTCTTAAGAACAGAATCATGCACTCCGTAGTAGTTGATGTTGTACTCGTCATCTTCCTTGACTACAATTACAGCACCGCTGTTGATCTTGTTGTAAACATCTTCAGTAAGAATACCACCGTTCTTGAAGGTAACTGTTCCTCTGATGAGGAAATTTACGCTTCCGCTGTTGCCAACAATTATCTTAGCTTCTGATGAACCAAAAGTCACATTATCAAGAACTACCCACATCTCCTTATCCTGAGGATCAATGAAAATAGTCTCGCCTGTATCGTTGTCGTTGCCGGTGATAACGATCTTCTCGCCGTTGTAAGTACCGCCGTTGACAGCGTTGATGTAAAGAGTCTCCTGACCCTTGATAGTTACCTTTGTGAAGTCAGCCTTATAGTTTGTTGTGCCGGCGTCATAAGAGCCGCCAGGAACGTCGGTATAGTATGTGTTGGAATCGAGCGTGTAGGTATCTGAGCCCTCAGCCTTTGTATAGCCGACAGCCTCTCTTACCTCTTCAAGTGTCTTGATGATCTTGTACTTACCGTCGTTTGTTTCGCCCTTGATTGCCTCGCGGGTCATGCTCGCGGGATAGATGCTTGAATTCTTTGCGAGCCATACGCTGAGATTCTCGACCTTGCTGTCATTGCCGTAGATCTCAGACTCTGTGAGGCGGTGACCACCCTGAGACTTGAGCTTGAGCCAGTCAGCATCTGCGGGATAGGACTTGCCGGAAGGATCAGCGTCGTAGTAGTATACAGCCTCGCCGTTGGTATTGACAGCCGAGCTGTACCATGCTGTGTAGTAGCCTTCGCCGCCGGTAGCAGAATCCTCGTCGCTCTTCGTCCAGTCAGGTGTCTGAGTCGGGTCGTCTGCGTTATTATTATAGTAGTAAGTGAATCCCTGATTTGTGACATTTTCAGTCTTTGTTCCGTAAGCATCACACTCAAAGAAGAGCGCATACTCATCCTTGAGAGCCTCAGGAACCTCTGTCTCCCACTCAGCCGTGGTCGAAAGAGCAGTGATAGTGTAACGACCGTCGCCGTTCATTACAGCCTGACCGAGATTATCGGACACCCAGTAGGTATACGGAGCATCTGTTCTTACATAATTACCGTTAGTATCGGTATACAAATTACCATTTGGTGAAACAACATAGCGTGCAACTAGGTCAGTCCAGTTGTATCTACCACCTATCGGACCCGGAGGATTCGGAACCGGCACTGATGCAGACGAATCATAAGAGCCGTCAACCGTTCCATAATAGAGAACCAGGTTTCTAAGTGAATCGACATCGTTATGCTCCACTCCATTTTGGTCAACTATTGTCCATGAATAATCTCTGGTAACAATCTCACCTGTGTTTCCATCAACATATAGTTTGTTTGGATCTACTGTACCGTTGATCACCATCGTACGAAGCTCTGCGGATTCACCTTCGCCCACAGCATACTTTATCTCAGTGGTCGTTACATGCATGCCTCCATCATAGGAAACACCCATAGCCATATAATTGTTCCAGGTTTCTTCATCAATCGTCTGCTTTTCACCGTCATTTATCTGGGCGTAGTAAGCTACAGGCCAATAATCCTGAGACAGATGAACAATAGTCTCTTTTATTTCTTCACCTTTAGCCCCATCAGGAGACCATGGCGTGTTCTCAACACCTGCAACTATCCTTGCCATTATTTTAGTGTTGGCAACATACGGGTTATCAAACTCAGCCCAGTTTCCAACTTCCTTGGACTCTGTGCGGTAGTTCTCGTGGATATTCTTGTTGATCTCGACGTTCTGGACCTTTACATATCCATAGCCGACATTGCCGACGTTGAAATTGTTGTTTCTTGCATAAACATCGGACCTGATAGCATGGTCTCCACCCTCGTATGAATCGGGATTGGATACATAGATTTTGCCGTCTACGCACTTATAAAGGGTAGAGGGTCTCAGTTTGTCGTCTAGTTCCTCTGTAGAAGCAAAGGTTATCTGACCTCCGACTACAATATCGCCATGAACTTTGAAATCAGCCCATTTATCAGCAGTCAGCTTAAGATTGCCTTTTACTCTGATATCACCGTAATACTCTCCCTTGCCGAGCTCAAGATTGTGGTTGCAGTAGATGTTGCCGCCGGTCGAATAGAACTGTGTAGCTGTCTTATTAGCCACAGAACGCGACCAAGCATAGAGCTTTGCAGTGTGGGAATTATCGGTAAGATAGCTCGTGCCTGTAGAATCCATGATGTAAAGGTCAGCGCCTGTCAGGCTGAAGCTCTGATTCGCAAGCGATACCTTACCCGCAAAGATGTTGTAGGGAGAGCCGTTCTTCTTCTCGGTGAGAGTGTCAACACCGGTATTGAATTCGATGAAGTCAGTCGCCTGCTTGCCTCTCAGAGTTCCGTCAACATAGAGGTAGGGGATCATCTGCTGTGTGATATCCTCATACTTCCATATGCCCTCTGTCATTTTTGCGTAAGGGTAGTCAACAGTAATATAGAGGTGGTTATCTATTATAAGGTCGCCCATAATAACAGTGCCTGTCTCCGTACCTGTTGCTACGACACTAATTCCGTTACCGCCACCCTGCTCTAAATTACCGTTTATGAAGGTGATCTCGTTAGCAAAGGTGGGATCATTCTCTACAACAACATTCTTGTAGGGGTCATTACCGTTTACATATGCGCCCTCAGGAGCGTCGATTCCTACGCAGAGCGCACCTGTTACGGTGCCGCCGGTAGGAATGATAGTACAGCCGAGGGTCTGGAAACCCTTGATAGATGTGGAGGAGGACTTTGTTCCGGGGGTCTTGGTGCGGAAGTACATGGATATAGTGCGCTCTTCCTTGCCGACCTTTGCCGTAGCCACAGCTCTGTAGAGCTGCTGCTTTTCAGGCTTTCCGGTGCTGGAATTGAATACATAGGAATCGTCCACATATTCAACTATCATTTTATCCTTCTGCCATACATTTGAAGAATCATAGTAGCCTACCTCACCCATTCCGGCGTTGTTTATAACTACGGAAGGAGTGAGCGTTGCTGACTTCTGCAGCGTTGCTACTGACTCTGCTACGGCTGCATTCTGAGACATCGCCTGTGCGAAGCTCTCAATTGCAGCGCGAGCTGTATATTCAGCCTGCGACTGTGAGTAATTCGCGTGTGATCTCCTGCTCGCAGCTGTTGAAAGCAGCAGCGTGCTCATCAGGAAGATAATCAGCAGCGCCATTACCGAAACCACAGTAAACAGGACTGAACCCTTCAGCCTATTTTTTCGTGTTTTCATTTTTTAACCGCCTTTCAAGTTATATTTGAAATAACTGCAGCGTTTGATGTATCTTATTTTGTATTTGCTTCTGGCATCTCGTAGAGTGAATAAAGTGTGATAACGAAGCTTACTGTAGAAGTGCCGGGCTCTTCGCCTTCTGCTACCTTAAACTCCTCGCCTTTTTCCTTTGCCTCGCTGAACTTCTCGAGCTGCTCATCGCTCAGATCATCAGTGAAGTCGTAATTGGAGATTGCAACGGAATTGATGATCATTGTCTTGGGGTCATCCTCAATCTGCTTCATGAACTTCCAGATGTTCTCCTTGGAGCCGCTTACTGTGACGCCATACTGTGCAGCAAGCGCACTGCCTGTGCTTCTGGCAGCAACGTAGTTGCTCTCCTTGTTTTCTTCAGCAAGCTTAGCCTGCATATCTCCGTTGATATCAGCAGCAACCATGAGGGATCTTGCGCCCTTGGGTGCTTCATAGTAATAGCTGATAGGTGTCTCGGAGAGATCTCCTACTGCAAGTGTCGAGATCTTGACATCGCAGTCGTTAGCATACTTCTGCATATACTGGTCGATCTTGCGGGGGTTGTCGAGCTTATCAACAGCGATAAAGTGGTCTGTTACGGTCTTGGAATCAGAAACAGTAGTCTTTATGCTGTCCTGAAGGTTCGGGATCTGGCTGATACGAGAGTAGATCTCGTCCCACTTCTGCTGTGTCTCAGTGCGGGTAGCATCGTGTGTCTTGATATCTTCGTTCTTGGGCTTGATAAGAAGGAAGAATCCGAGAACTCCGATAACTATTACTAATAATACTGAAAGTATGACTTTTTCTCTGTAATTGAGTTTCATGGTACTTCTCCTCCTTATTCAGCAGCGGGCGCCTGATAAGCGCTCTCTGTCTCGCTGAAGGTCAGTGTTACAGTGAATGTAACGGTTCCTTCTGTCTCTGCTTCCTCATCCTTAGGCTTAGCATTAGCCTTCTCCTCCTCGGTCATCTCAGGATCCGGAGTGAAGGTATAGCCGGAATACGAAGCCGTTGTGAATGCGTCCTCAGCAATGAGGTTGTCGATAAACTTGGAGGGAAGCTCCTGAGCCATCTTTACGGAGCCAGCGCTCGTAACGCTGAAATTCATTGTACCATTTGAGTACTGCGGTGCAAGGACTTCCTGATCTGTGAGCTTGAGATCCTTAGCAGTATCGTCGAGCACTTTCTCAACAAGCTCATACTTTGTGCCGTCGATAACAGGGAGAGTCTTGTATGCGTCGTATGCGTTGTGTACGTTTGTGTTCCAGCTTTCTACAGACCCCTTCATAGTGGTAAGCTTTGCATAGAGCGCTTCCTTTTCCTTGGTGTCCTGGCTGTCGATCTTTTCCTGGATCTCTTCAGTCTCTTTTACTATGCCATTGTCCTTGATAGCGAGCACAGCCCAGATACCGCCCACGATAACGAGCGGAACTGCTGCTGCAAGGAGAAGCATGAGGTTGCCGGAGCTGTCGCTCTTCATCTTGTTCTTTACGGCTGTTCCAAGGTCAGTCTCAAGGAGGTTGATCTTCTCGATCTCTCTGTTACGCTTGAACATAGCGCCGATAGCGTTTGCGTAGAGAGAGAATTCAAGATTCTCATGTCCGTGGATCTGCGGAGGAACGTTGATAAGACTTGTCTTAAGGTCGAGTTTCTCGAGCTCGTCGGTAAGTCTTACATATTCATGTGTATCACCGTAGAATACTACGTTCTCGATGACCTCACCGGTATTGCGGCTCCTGTGGAACTGGAGCATACGGAAGATGTTCTCGTTTACAGCCTCGAATACATAGTCCTCAGAGTTACCGTAGTCAGCAGCGTCGATCGAAGCGAAACGTGAGAACGAGAGCTGTCCCTGCTCATAGAGGTTGAGTGAGATGAAGTTGTTGTCGATCTGTACAGCAAGGAGCGGCATCTTCGACTTGATCTTTGTGTCGGCAAGAAGTACCTTTGTGATACAGTTGCAGCCGATCATTACCGAACGGAGGGTAATGCCGAGGAGCTTGAACACTTCTCTGTAGCTGTTGATGATCGCGTACGGACAAGCCGTAGCGAGTACTCTGTATGCAGGTCCCTGTCCCTCAGTAGTGTCTGCGTCGCCTACGATGATGTAGGATACGGAGTAGGAATCGTCGAGGTTGAGCTCAGCCTGCATCTGCTGCTTTACTACCTTCTGGATATCCTGGTTCTTCTGCTTGGGGACTGTCATTTCCTTGAAGATCGTGAGGTTCGAGGAAATGGATACGATAGCCTCCTTGTCGGGCATCTTGTGTCTCTTGAGTATGCCGTTGATGAGAGTCGCTACGTTGGGCACGTCCTTAACGTGTCCGTTTACAATAAGGTCTTCTTCGATGTTAAGGGTAGCAGCGGAGCTGATCTTGATTTTTCCGTTGCTCTCAACTCCCTTAACAACTCGTATATTTCTATCGGTAATATCAAATGAAAGCATTTATCTTTCCACCTTTCGTTATTATTCGTCTTCGATACTTTCCATAGAACCGTAGAGTGCGGGATAAACGCCTCCGACGAAAAGTCCTATGACAACGCCCATGAGGATGAGCATGATAGGCTCGATCATTCCTACGAGTCGCTGAACAGCGGAGTCAGATTCTTCCTCGTAGTACTCTGAAGTCTTTTCGAGGATGGAGTCGAGCGCACCGGACTCCTCACCAACGAAGATTACCGAGCAGAACATCGGCTCGAATAACTCTGTTCTTGTGATAGCCGCGGAGAGCGTCTCGCCCTGCTTTACCTCGTCAACAACGTCCTCGAACTTCAGGTCAACGTAGGAGTTGCTGAGGATCGACGAAGCCTTTTCAAGGCAGTCAACCATGGGGATACCGCTCGAATAAAGCGAGGAAAGTGTACGCGCGAAGCGCGCTGTGTAGATCTTTGTTACGAGGGGACCGAAGCCCGGACCCTTACATATCAGACGGTCAAGTTTCAATCGGAAGCTCGGGACCTTAATCATATAGCGGATTCCGAAATAGATAAGGGCAACGATACCGATAACGAGGAACCAGCGCTTTCTCAGGAAGTCGGATATAGCCGCGAGGATCTTGGTCAGCGCAGGCATCTTTGAAGGATCGTCGTACATCGCGATGAACGTAGGCATGATGAAGATGAAGAGGAACATCATTACTACTACGAGGAGCACTGCGAGGATGATCGGGTAGATCATCGCGCCCTTGATGGTGTTCTTGAGTTTACCTTCCTTAGCGTAGTGATCGGACATACGAGTCATGATAACGTCGAGTGAACCCGAGGACTCTCCGGCATTTACCATCGAGATAAGGAAGTTCGGGAAAGAACCGGAATGCATTTCCAGCGTGGACGAGAAGGATTCACCCTTCTGTACGTTCTCGTAGATGTCCTGCCAGATCGCACGTGCCTTTTCATTCTCCTGCTCTTTTACAAGGATGTCGATCGACTTTACAAGGGTAAGACCCGAGCTGAGCATCGCGCTGAGCTGTCTGCAGCAGAACGCGAGTTCCTTGGTCTTGAACTTGTAAATTGATTTTGTGTTGGTTGAATCGCTTTCCTTATAATCCTTTATGTACAAGCCCCTCTCCTTAGCTTTGGTGAGGAATTCCTGTTCGCTCTCGGCATTCATAATACCTTTGCTCTGTTTGCCTTTAGCGTCCTGGGCTATGTAGGAAAAACTCTTCATGAAACCACCTCCATAGTTGATTAGTTTTCACACGCCTTAATACTAATCATTATAACATTTTCAATGATATTTTTCAATCGCTTTTTTGCCTTAAATAATACCCCGTTTTTTATTAATATTCACCAACTTTTTTACTGTCTGTAATATTCATCAGCGCATAGTAAGGCTATTTCTACAAAAAAGCATATTTCAAGGCAGTGCAAAGCACAGCATTTACCTCCAATGCTGTACATTGTTAAACTTACACAAATATTATACCATGCATTGAACACAATTGCAACACAAAACGAGATATTTTCCGAATTTTTGATATAATTGTAAACTGTGGCAATAAACTTAACTTGAATTTGGGCATTTTGCACTCTGACATTTTTTTCACAGCGATCAGCCATCATTTTTGCCGCCTATACATTTTAAATATAATCATATATAATATACTTCCGACGGGCATTTCTGGGCTTGAAAAATCCTGAGCGTTCTGCTATAATGTACTTATCAGATCCATGGAGGGATTCGTATGAGCAATAAAACATATACTTTAGTCGCGGTCGGAGTTCTGCTCGCGACTGTCATAGTTCTCGTTATATCCGGCATGAAGGCTGACCGCTCCGCCGATGAAGCCTCAAAGAGCACACTCGAGGTCGTCCCGGCTGCGTCAGACTCTGCCGAACCCGAGGCCACGGAGAAAAAAGCCTCCAAGACTACAGAGCCCGCAGAGACCGAAGCTGCCAAGACTACCAAAAAGTCCACCAAAAAAGCCAAAACTACCGCTGCTGAGACCACTGCCTCCGTGACCACCACCACCGCGGCTGAGGACAACTACGTCGAGTACAAATTCCGCAGCAAGAAGCTGCTCAACGAGCACTTCGAGAAGCACGGCGGTGAGTTCGACTATGATACTGCCGCTGAGTACGAAAAGGGCGCGAGCGATGTCATCAACAACCCAGACGCGCTGTACAAGGTCGAGGCTGAGGACGGCGACGGAATTTACTACATCGAGGAGACCAACGAATTCGTCGTGCTCTCCACGGACGGCTATATCCGCACCTATTTCAAGCCGTCGCGTGGTATCGACTACTTCAACAGTCAGTGAGGGAGCCATGAACCAGAGACTCCCCTATCTCCGCGAAAAGACCTCGAAGCTCACCGCCTCGCCCGGCGTCTACATCATGAAAAACGCCAAGAGCGAGATAATCTACATCGGCAAGGCTAAGAACCTCCACAACCGCGTGAGCAGCTATTTCCGTGAGAATCCCGACCACACGCCGAAGGTCGCGGCTATGGTCTCGAACGTGAACGACTACGACTACATCGTCGTGGACAGCGAGTATGAGGCTCTTCTGCTCGAATGCAGCCTCATCAAGCAGCACAAGCCCAAGTACAATATTCTCCTCAAGGACGACAAGGGCTACCACTACATCCGCATTTCCGATGAGGATTTTCCGCGTATCACCGCCGAAAAGAACACCAAGGCTCCCGGGCGGTACCTCGGTCCGTATACGAGCGGCTTCATCACCAAGGAAGCTGTGAACGAAGCCAACCGCGTGTTCATGCTCCCGACCTGCCATAAGCGCTTCCCGCTGGACTTCGGCAAGGGACGCCCCTGCCTGAATTACCACATCAAGCTCTGTATGGGCGTGTGCCGCGGGAAGATCTCCCGGGAGGAATACTGCAAAACGGTCGCACAGGCTGTCGAGTTCATAAAGAAGGGCAGCACGGAGTCTGTCGAACGCATGGAGCAGGAGATGAACGAAGCCGCTGAGAGGCTCGACTTCGAGCGGGCAGCACTGCTCCGCGACCGCATAAACGCCATAAAAAAGGCTTCCGAAAAGCAGAAGATGATAAACAACACCGTCGATTCGGCGGACGTCATCGGTATCGCCGAGCACTACGACGGGCTGTACGTCTCGGTTCTGATGTACCGCGGCGGGCGGCTCTACGACAAGGCCGTGTTCGAGTTCGGCAAGCCCGACGGTGAGGACGTGCTTTCGGTGTTCATGGAACAGTTCTACCATGGACGCACGGACATCCCCAAGGAGGTCATCATCGACCATATCCCCGAGGACGGTGAGCTGATACAGGCTATGCTCGAGGCTCAGGCAGGGCGGAAGGTCCGCCTCTGGCAGCCTCAGAAGGGCAACCCGCTCGAGCTGCTCCTGCTCGCACGGAGCAACAGTGCGGAGTACGCTGCGCTCAGGAACGACCGCACCGGCAAGGAGGTCATCGCGCTCGAGGAGCTTGGGAAAAGTCTCGGGCTGGCGAAGCCGCCCCGGTATATCGAAGCATACGACATCTCCAACCTCTCGTCAGAGTCGATGGTCGCGGGAATGGTCGTTTTTGAGGACGGCAGACCCCTCAAAAAGGCGTACAAGCGCTTTACCGTCAAGGAGCAGGAGCTCCAGAACGACTACGGCAGTATGCGAGAGGTCGTCAGGAGGCGGCTCATGCACATAGTCGAGCAGGACGGAGATGAGTACTTCACCCGCAAGCCCGACCTCATACTCCTCGACGGCGGCAAGGGGCACGTCAACGCCGTAGCGCCGCTGATACGCGAGCTCGGGCTGGATATCCCGGTGTTCGGCATGGTCAAGGACGACAAGCACCGCACCCGCGCCATTGCCACAGGCGGGCGTGAGATACAGATAAACAGCGTCCGGGCGGTGTTCGACCTCGTGACGAGGATACAGGACGAGGTACACCGCTATTCAGTGAGCTTCATGCACTCGCGGCACAAGAAAAAGACCTACAGCTCCGAGCTGCTCTCCGTCAAGGGTATCGGAGAGAAGAAGGCAGCGAAGATACTGCTGAAGTTCAAGACGAAGGAGAAGCTGCTCGCGGCGACTCCGGAGGAACTCGCGCAAACCGCGGGCATCAGCCCTGAGACCGCCAAGGAGCTCTGGGACGTCATTCAGGGAATGTAGAATGTTCCCGTATCTGACAAAATCTACAAAAATAAAATCGCTGATTTGTGCGGATTCACCTATCTTTGCGGAAAAATATAGACAAGCCCGCACAAATGTTGTATAATGAAGCGTAAGTATCTGCACGACAGGAGTTTTTCAGATGAGAGTTATTACCGGAACCGCGCGCGGGAGAAAGCTCACCGCACCGGAGGGTCTGGACGTCAGACCCACAGCCGATAAGGTCAAGGAGGGCATTTTCTCTGCCGTCCAGTTCGAGCTTGAGGACGCATATGTCCTCGATCTCTTTGCAGGCAGCGGTCAGCTCGGTATAGAAGCGCTCAGCCGCGGAGCTAAACGTGCGGTGTTCGTGGACAGCTCGCAGAAGTCGATTCGCTGTGTCAATGAGAACCTCCGCAACTGCGGCTTCGAGCGTCAGGCGGAGGTGGTATCGCGCGACAGCTACGACTACATCAGCCTCACGAACAAGAGCTTCGACCTCATCATTCTCGATCCGCCGTACAGACACGGGCATATCGCCAAGATACTCCCTCTCGCGGCTGCAAAGCTCAGCGAGGGCGGGCTCATAATATGCGAATACGAGGACGCAGCTGAGGTCCCGGAAACTCCCGAGGGTCTCACACTGCGCAGGACCTACCACTACGGAAAGATCAGCGCGGCTATCTTCTGCCGCGAGGCTCAGGAGGAGGCAGACGAGGAATGAGAAGGATAGCGGTCTGCCCGGGCAGCTTCGATCCCGTAACGCTCGGACATCTCGACATAATCACCCGCGCTTCAAAGCTGTTCGACAAGGTCATCGTGCTCATCTCGCGCAACGCAGGCAAGGCTCAGCCGAGCTTCACTGCCACGGAGCGTATGCTGATGATAGAGACCGTGACCCGCGACCTCGATAACGTCGTCATCGACATCCTCGACGGACTGCTCGCGGATTATGTGCGGAACGTCGGTGCGATAGCGATAGTCAAGGGTCTGCGTGCGGTCAGCGACTTTGAGTACGAGTTCCAGATGGCGCTCGCCAACAAGAAGCTCTACGCGAACGCGGAAACGGTCTTCCTGACCACTGCGGCGGAGAATATGTATCTCAGCTCGAGCGTGGTCAAGCAGATAGCATATTTCGGCGGCGATATAAGCCACTTTGTTCCCGAAGCAATACTTGATGATATACAACAAAGACTGGTCAAAGAGAGGTAATTAGCTATGAATATTGATGAAATCCTTGAAGAGATGGACGAGCTGCTCGACAAGGCAGGCTCGATGCCGTTCGTGTCGCACAAAAAGGTCATCGACGGTGAGCGCATGAGAGAGCTCATCAACGATGTCCGCCTGAATATGCCTCACGAGCTGAAGGAAGCCAAGAAGATCGAGTTCGACTGCCAGAGGATACTCAACGAGGCTAAGCTCAACGCTGAGGGCATAATCCGCAAGGCTGAGGAGCGCGCTGCGCAGATCGTTTCCCGCGAGGCTATCGTGCTCGAGGCTAAGAAGAAGGCTGTGGATATGCTTACAAAGGCTCAGACCGCTGCCAAGAACCTCCAGCAGAACGCGGCTGTTTCAGTTGCGAAGATGCTCAGCGATACAGAGCTCCACTACGCACGCAACCTCCAGAGCATCAAGTCCGTGAAGAACAAGATCACGGGAAATGCCGGCACTCCGGCAGCGCTCGGGACCAACGGCAATAAGGGTATAAAGTAAAAAATGAGGACGGCTTGTGCCGTCCTTTTTTGTGCAGAAATGCTCCTGTAGGGAAGAATTCCGTGTGACCGCCAGCGGTCACAGACAAATATACCAATTAAAACAGCAAGGAGACGCCCTCTCTTACAGGGCGTCTCCTCTTGCGGAGCGCCTTTCAGTCAGTTTCGCTTCGCCTTAAAAACTAAAAGCGAAGCGACCAGAGGCTCTGCCTCTGGACTCCGCCAAAGGGATAATAATCCCTTTGGGATCCCATTGCTGAAATGTGTTCAACAAATCTTCCGTATGCGATGTACAAGTATGGGTGTTGTTAAAAGTGAACGAGCTTGCGAGTGACAACGTGTCCGCCAGCGCGGGCTCCGCGCCCCTTGGGGATCCCATTATTTGTTTATGAAAGACCTCCCCACAGTCTCGCAGACTGCGGCAAAATAGCCCGCAGCTTCAAGCTCTGCCGCACACTTTTCCGCTGCGGCACGGTCTGTGAACAGCCCGAATACCGCACTTCCGCTGCCGGTCATGACCGAGCTCAGTGCACCCGCGGCAAGCATTCCCGCCTTTATGTCATCGACCTCCAGCAGACTGACTGCTTGCTCGAAAAGGTTCCCGAAGTACCTGTATGCCTCGTCCGGAGTGCTCTCGAGCGCGTCCACGAGCTTCGCGGTCTGCGGGTGTACGGAGTCTGTGAGCGCGTCGATACTGCGGTAAGCCTGCGCAGTGGAAACGCCCTCCGTGCCCTTCGCGATAACGAGTATCCGACCGGAATACTCCCCTATCCTGCGGACTTCCTCGCCAATGCCGCCGACGTATGCCGTCCCTCCCGTGAAGAAGAACGGAACGTCCGCACCGAGCTTCTTACCGAGCCTTGCAAGCTCGTCAGGAGACGCGCCCGCACCGGTCAGCTCGTTCAGGCAGTACAGCACAGCCGCAGCGTCGGTGCTGCCGCCGCCCATTCCCGCCTGCGAGGGAATGCCTTTGACTATCCGTATGCGGCAGCCGCTCCCGCCGTAGGTATCGAAGAAGAGCCGCGCTGCCTTGTAGGCGATATTGCGCTCGTCGCAGGGTATGGGGTCGCTGTCAGCGAACTGTGCGGGCAGTTCGCACTCTATAGTGATACCGTCCGCGAGCGTGACGTCGATATCGTCGTACAGCCCGACAGTCTGGAACACGCTCTCTATCGAGTGGTAGCCGTCGGGGAGCTTCCCCGTGACGTCGAGCGCAAGATTTATCTTAGCCGCAGTTTTTATCCTCATTTTTCTCTCCTCTGAGCTTGTTCAGGAAGCACTCGATACGGCGCATAGCCTCCATGAGGTGCTTCAGCGAATACGCATACGAGATACGGATATGCCCCTCGCCGGACTCGCCGAACGCGCTTCCGGGAACAGTCGCTACCTTCTCCTCGTAGAGCAGACGCTCGCAGAATTCCTCGCTGGTCAGCCCTGTGCTCTTGATACACGGGAAGACGTAGAACGCGCCCTCCGGGTCGAAGCAGGTCAGACCGAGGCGGTTGAACTCGCTGACAAGATAGCGGCGGCGAATATTGTATTCGTCCACCATCTTCGCGACCTCAGCGTCGCAGGAGGTCAGTGCCTCTATCGCGGCGTTCTGACTTATATACGGACTGCACATTATGCCGTACTGGTGTATCTTCGCTATCTGCGAGATGACAGGCTCCGGAGCACAGACATATCCCAGTCTCCAGCCGGTCATGGCATAAGCCTTCGAGAAGCCGTTGACGTAGATAGTGCGCTCGCGCATACCCTCGAGCTCGATTATCGAGAAATGTGTTCTGCCGTAGGTCAGCTCGGAGTATATCTCGTCCGAGAGTATCATTATGTTGGTGCCGCGAAGGAGCTCCGCTATGGGCTCGAGGTCTTCGCGGGTCATTATCGCGCCGGTCGGGTTGTTCGGGAAGGGCAGTATCAGGAGCTTTGTGCGGTTTGTTATCTTATCTCTGAGATCGTCCACAGTCAGCTTGAAGTTGTTCTCTATCCTAGTCGGGACAGGGACTGCCACTCCTCCCACGAGCTCCACGAGGGGAGCGTAGCACACGAAGCAGGGCTCGACCACGAGCACCTCGTCGCCGGGGTCGATGAGTCCGCGCACTGCAAGGTCTATAGCCTCGGAGCCGCCTACAGTCACTATCATCTCTCTGTCGGAGTCGTACTTAACGCGGTGCTTCTTCCCGATACGCTCGGAGATAGCCTTTCTCAGCGGAGCCAAGCCCTTGTTAGGGCCGTATATGATGTGCTTTCTCTCGAGCACCTGTATAGCCGCCTTGCGTATCACCCACGGGGTCGAGAAGTCGGGCTCGCCGACGCCGAGGCTGATGACGCCCTCCATAGTCCCCGCGATGTCGAAGAACTTGCGGATACCGGACGGCTTCATTTTCTTTATCTTCCCGGAAAGGACCTTATCGTAATCTATCATGCTCAGCAGAGGCCCCTTTCATCGGTCTCCTCACGGTCGATGAAGATACCCTTTTCCTTGTATTTCTTGAGTATGAAGTGGGTCGCGGTGGAGAGTACGCCGTCGATGGTGGAAAGTCTCTCCGATACGAAGAACGCAACGTCCTTGAGGTCGCTGCCCTTCACCTCTACTGCGAGGTCGTATGCGCCGGACATGAGCGACACGCTCTCGACCTCGTCGTACATCATGATAGTCTTGGCGATGTCGTCGAAGCCGCAGTCGCGCTGCGGAGTGACCTTGAGCTCGATAGTCGCGTAAACTGTGGATTTGTCGTAGAGCTCGTCGTCCACGATAACGCTGTATCCGCGGATAACGCCCTCGTCCTCGAGCTTCTTTATCTCAGCGGCAGCCTCCTCGGCGCTTATGCCGAGCATCTCGCCGAGCGCAGTATTGGTGATACGCGCGTTCTGCTGGAGTATTTTTACGATGTCGTTCATAGTATCGTTCCTTTCAGAATTTGTAGGGGACGGCGTCCCAGACGTCCCGTTATGGTATTTATTGGCGAATGGCACGGGTCAATGCAGATATCGACCCCTACATTATCTTGATGAATCCCGGTTTCCTTTTCCGGAACACTGCATAGTATCTGAAGCCGGCTTCGTATGCTATCTCAGCGCCTTCGCGGACGCCGCTGCCGATGTCCTCCGGGGTGTGGGAGTCCGAGCCCACCGATATCACCTCTCCCCCGAGGTCGCGGAAGAGCTTTGCGTATTTCAGCCCCGGGAATGTCCCGCCGAAATTCTGGCGGATACCGGAGGTGTTTATCTCTATGCCCTTGCCGTTCTGCGCAAGCAGCCGGAAGCTCTCGGCGATGATGTCGTCAAAGCGGGAGATGTCGGGCTCGATGCCGTAGCCGCATTTCATGTAGCGCAGGAGGTAGGTAAGATGTCCCAGAACATCGAATTTTCCCCACTGGCACAGCTTGTAGATCTCCTCGAAGTAGCGCCGGCAGAGGTCGTATATCTCAGCCTCGGTGTACTGCGAGTAGTCGAGGAAGCAGAAGTCCTCGGTCTTGGGAAGCTGGTGCATGGAGCCGATGACGAAGTCGAGGCGCGGGTCCGAGACAGCCATATCGGCGATGTCCGGGGCGTGGGTCGCCTGACCGAGCTCCACTCCGCAGATGAGGTCTATCTTCCGGGAGTACTTCCTTTTCAGCTCAGTGACGGCTGTGAGCGAGTTCTCGAAGTCCCTGCCGAAGTCGAAATAGGGATAGACGGTCTCGCCGGGGTAGTGCTCCTGAGAGTACCAGCGGTTGCATTCGCAGTGGTCGGTGACGGCGTATGCCGCGAGCCCGAGCTCTATCGCACGCTCGATACACTTGTTTATATCAGCCTCGGAATCGACCGAGAACTGGGTGTGGGTGTGGCAGTCGATTAGCTGCACGTCAGCGCCTCCTTTCATATATCTGTTATTATAGCATAGTTGCCGGGAAAATGCAATGGCGGGGAGAATAGTATTCGCGTAAAAATGGTTATTCGTGCGACCTCAGCGGTCGCAGGCGAAAATGTTCGTGAAGGCGGCAAGGGAACGCCCTCTCTTGCAGGGCGACCCTTCGGGTCCAACCCCTCTGTCAGCTCCGCTGACATCTCCCCGCACTGCGGGGAGTCACCTCTCGAAAAACGATTCACTGGATCGTTTTTCGATTCACCCTTTGCGGAGCGCCCTTCGGTTTATTTCGCTTCGCCTTAAAAACTAAAGCGAAGCGACCAGAGGCTCTGCCTCTGGACTCCGCCAAAGGG
>JAEEGL016423516.1_pt1 | contig 25244 bp, 15 predicted proteins | sample 9134231 | NCBI WGS metagenome assembly JAEEGL01 (sample SAMN16246548, study PRJNA631951) | gut metagenome | biome: gut microbiome; feature: rumen; material: fiber-attached | host: Bos | place: Iran: Karaj | collected 2018-10 | reverse complement strand
CAGGTGATTGTTTGTTCTGAGCCCGACAATGGGCTTTACGATGCGATGAACAAAGGACTGGCAAAGGCCACGGGCGACTATGTCATCTTTCTGAATGCCGGCGACCGTTTTGCTGCACCTGATACGTTGGAACGGGTGGCAGCAGTTGCCATGTGTGGGGGCGACGGTGAGTTGCCGGGCGTGATTTATGGCGATACCCATCTGATTGATGAGAAGGGACACGACCTCGGTCCGAGGCGCTTGCGCCCGCCAAAGCAACTCACATGGCGCTCGTTCCGATGGGGTATGTTGGTCTGCCATCAAGCGTTTTATGCGCGTACCGACATCGCCCGCTCGTTGCCTTACAACCTTGACTATCGCTATTCGGCTGATGTCGATTGGTGTATCAGGGTGATGAAAGAGGCGCAACGTCTGAAGGCTCCTTTGGTATCTGTGGATGGCGTGGTGGCTTTGTTTTTGGAGGGAGGGCAGACCACGGCGCACCATCGCGACTCGCTCAAAGAGCGCTTTCGGGTCATGCGAAAGCATTATGGACTGCTTACCACGATGCTGATGCACGGGTGGTTTATCATAAGAAATGCCAGACCTCGGAGATGAGGCCTGGCACTTTTTTTGATGTGTTCTTTGAAATATGGGTTATGAGTATTTCAGTAATTGTCCGGGACGGATACGCAAGTCTTTGCCCAGGTGGTTCATCTCTGCCAATTTCTCAACAGTGATATTGTATTTGCGGGCGATAGAGTAAGCCGTCTCTCCTGCTTGTACCTTATGGAATTTAGCTGCACCGCTGCTGCGCTGCTGGCTCTGTGCAGTGGCGTTGTTGTTGGAAGCACGACCAGTGACATCCTCCTGACGATAACCGCCGCCGTCGTTCTTGCCACGAAGACGGGTGGCCTGAGCGGATTCGCGGTCGATAGTGCTCTTACGGAAGGTGTAGAAGTCGCCTGTCACGTCTTGTGCTTTGAAGTCGAAGAAGAGGGCCGGGTTCAGGGCTACACCGCAGAGGCGTGTCTCGAAGTGCAGGTGTGAACCGGTGCTGCGGCCGGTGTTACCACCCAGACCGATGGGGTCGCCTGCGCGGACCACTTGATTTTCGCGTACCAACTGTTTCGACATGTGTCCATAGATGGTCTCCAAACCATTGTGGTGACGGATGACCACATAGTTGCCGTAACCTTTGGCTTCATATTTCACCACACGCACTTTGCCGGAGAAGGCGGCGCGGATGGTATCACCAATATACACCTTGATGTCAAGTCCTTTGTGCATACGTCCCCAACGTGCACCGAAATTGGAGGTGATGACGCGGCTCGGGGTGGGCATGCAGAAGTCACGCAGGTCGATGCGGTAAGACTCAGGCAGTTCGGTGGCTTTATGTGCATAGCGATTATCCCAATCTTGATAGAGGGAAGCAGCAGGAGAGGCAGCCTCTTCGCGCTCCATAATGCTTTGGAGTGCCAAGGTGTCAACGGCTCTAACTTTCTTGTCAACTGGGGCCTGACGTGCTAAGATGTCTTGACCCATAACTGGTGTTGCCGACAATAATACAATTGCCGACAATGCGAGTGTTTTTATTGTTTTCGATAAATGCATAGTCTGTTGTTTAATTGCTTAGAGTGACTTTCAACGGGTTGATTTCTCGAAAATACTCGGGCGCAAAAAAGGACAAACACCGATTATTTTCACAAGAAAAACGTCACTATTTCAACTTTTCGTTTGCAAAGGTAAACGATAATAATGAAATAAAAGCACGATTAACAGTCTTTAGTGTCTCTTTAACACACATTTAGATTGTTGGGAGAGGCGTTTTTGGTCGTTCTCGGCATTATTAGACCCATCTTAAAAAACCGTGTCATCCGTGAAATCCGTTGTGGTTTAGGAGTGGAGGAGTGAAGGAGTGGAGTAGTGAAGACAACAGTTAAAGGTTGAGGTGCAATGTTCAGCATGTTAAGAGATGGCAGCCCAATTGATGTTGCTCTTGCGCAGTTCTGACAGCCGGTTCCAGAGCATCGCATATTCCGAACGCTCACATTTCGGGTCCGCATCGATGATTTTCTGTGCCTCGTCACGGGCCATCTGTACAATCTGTCCGTCGCGGGCGATATCTGCTATCTTCAGGTCAAAAGCCATGCCGCTCTGTTGGGTGCCTTCTAAGTCGCCTGGGCCTCGCAACTTCAGGTCGGCCTCGGCGATTTGGAAACCGTCGTTGGTGTCGCACATGATGTCAATGCGCCGGCGTGTCTCCTTGCTCAGTTGGTAAGGCGTGACCAGGATGCAGTATGACTGGTCGGCGCCGCGTCCCACACGGCCGCGCACCTGGTGCAGTTGCGACCAACCGAAACGCTGTGCGTCGAGGATGACCATCACCGAGGCGTTGGGCACATTCACACCCACTTCTATCACGGTGGTGGCCACGAGTATCTGTGTCTCGCCGTTCACAAACCGTGTCATCTCCTCTTCCTTGTCCTTGGGCTTCATCTTGCCGTGTACCTTGCTCAGGCGGAACTCGGCAAACACCTCCTTGAGAGCCTCATAACCCTCCTCCAGATTTTTTAAATCCATTTTCTCGCTCTCTTGGATGAGCGGGAATACGATGTAAACCTGTCGTCCCATGCGCACCTGGCGGCGGATGCTCTCATAGAGTGATGTGATCTGCGTGTCGAAACGGTGCTCGGTCTGTATGGGTTTCCGTCCGGGCGGCAGTTCGTCTATCACACTCACGTCTAAGTCGCCATAGATGGTCATGGCGAGGGTGCGGGGGATAGGGGTGGCTGTCATCACGAGCACATGGGGCGGGTTTTCGCTCTTGGCCCACAGCTTGGCGCGTTGTGCCACGCCGAAACGGTGTTGCTCATCCACCACGGCAAAGCCGAGTCGCAGAAACTGCACCGGGTCTTCGATAATGGCGTGGGTGCCCACGAGTATCTGCACACTGCCGTCGGCCAGTCCGTCGAGCACCTCCTGCCGTCGTTTGCCTTTGACGATGCCCGTGAGCAGTTCCACCCGGATGGGCATGTCGCCCAAGAATGCCTGTATGGTGTTCAGGTGTTGCTCTGCCAGGATCTCTGTGGGTGCCATGATGCACGCCTGATAACCGTTGTCGAGTGCGATGAGCATCGACATCAGCGCCACAAGCGTCTTGCCCGACCCCACATCACCTTGGAGCAGGCGGTTCATCTGTTTCCCGCTGCCCATGTCGTGCCGTATCTCGCGGATGACACGTTTCTGTGCGCCGGTCAGTGTGAACGGCAGGTGGTCGCGGAAGAATCCGTTGAAGAAGTCGCCGACATGTGCGAACACATAACCGCGGTATTTGCGCCGCTGGTCTGCGGCATAGCGCAGGATGTTGAGTTGCACGTAAAACAGCTCCTCGAACTTCAGCCGCAACCGTGCCCGTTGCATCTCATCGGTGTTTTTGGGGTAGTGTACGTGTCGCAGGGCATCGTCGCGCGACACCAGGTGCAGTGGCGCTGTGATGAAGGGGGGCAGCGTCTCGGCCATGGGTGAGGGGATGCGCTCGAGCATGTTTTTCATCACACACTCGATGCTGCGCGATGTCAGCCCGTTGTTCTTCATCTTCTCCGTCGTGTTGTAGTAGGGCTGCATCCCCATCGTGGTGAGTTGCAACTGGGCGGCCTCTTCCACCTCGGGATGGGCTATCTGGAAACGGCCGCTATAGACGGTGGGTTTGCCGAACACGATATATTCGGTGTTCACCTTGTAAGTCTTGGTGACATATTGCGTGCGCGCGAACCATATTAAATCGACCACCCGGCCGCCATCGTAGAAATGTGCCACCACGCGCTTCTTGCGCGGCCCCATGTCAAACTCCTCAAAACTGAGGATTTTGCCTTTCAACTGCACAAAAGGCATATCGACCGACAGTTCATCTGAGCGGTAGATGCGACTCCGGTCCACATACTTATAAGGATAGTATTCGATGAGGTCGCCGAAGGTTTTGATATTCAGCTCTTTGCTCAATATCTCTTTCTTTCTGGGCCCGACTCCGGGCACATACATGACGTCCTGATCGAAAATAGTGGGCATGATGGTGTTTATTTCTCCATCAGTTTGAGAAACATCATCTGTTCTGCCACGGTGTTGGCGGTCTCCTCGCCTTGGATGGCGCGCAGAACGGCGTAAGAGAACGGGAGGGCGGCGGCAGGACCGTTGCCGGTGATGATGTTACCGTCCACGGTGTACACCTCTTGTGTGTAGTTCGCGTCGGTGAGGTACTGTTCGAATCCCGGGTAGCAGGTGGCGTTCCGTCCGCCGCGCAGCAATCCCAGACCGCCCAAAATCAGGGGGGCGGCACAGATGGCACCCGTCAGCTTGCCGCTCTCTGCATGCTGCTTCACCAGTTCGCACAACTCGCGCTTCTCAAACAGGTTGGATGTGCCGGGCATGCCGCCGGGCAGCAACAGTACATCGGCATCCGAAAAGTCTGCCTCGTCCCATACTTGGTTAGCCACGACGGTGATACCGTGTGCACCGGTTACATTCTCATTGTCGGTGATGCTCACCGTTGTCACATCCACACCGCCGCGGATTAAAACGTCCACAATGGTCAGAGCCTCAACTTCCTCGAAACCGTTAGCGAGGAAAACATACGCTTTTGCCATAATCATGCAATATTTAGTGGGTTAAAATGAATCGCTTTTTTGTCCTTTGAAGGGCAAAGTTACGAAAAGTAAAAAGAAATACCAAATGAAACCCTCTCTTTTTCCTTTTTTTTGATTTCCGTGATGAAAAAACGGTTATCTTTTCTATGAAAGGCCGACGTCGGGGGCACGTGCAGCGTGTGCCGACCCTTGAATAAATCTTTTATCATCGGAAAAATGGCTGAAAGTATGGTGTTATCAGAAAAAAATCATACCTTTGCATTTTAATTGGGAACCCTAGTAAAAACTCAGACACCGTCAACGCGCTTTTTCGATGGGTAAAGAGAAAGAATCAAACCTATAACTATGTCAGAGCAACAACTCCGTTTCGCCATTTTCGGCAATATCTACCAAGCCAAGAAGTCGATGTCTATCCAAAAGATTCTCGCCTTCCTCTCCGAACGGGGAGCACGAGTCTATGTGGAAGAAGACTATCACCGGTTTCTGACTGTCGACCAGAAGATTACGGTCGAGGCCGACGGCGTGTTCCGTGGCCCGGACTTCGAGGCCGACTTCGTCATCTCAATGGGTGGCGACGGCACCTTCCTCAGTGCGGCCAGTCAGGTGGGGCGCAAGTGTATCCCAATCATCGGTGTGAACATGGGGCGCTTGGGCTTCCTCGCCTCCATCGCCCCCGACACAGTGGAGGAGGCGTTGCGCGACATCTTCGAGGGCAGCTATCGGGTGGATGAGTTACGCACCATACAGGTGGAGGCTGATGGCAGCCTGCTCAGCGACAGTCCCTATGCACTCAATGATATCGCTGTGCTGAAACGTGATAATGCATCGATGATTAGCATCCGGGCATACGTGGGCGGTGAGTATCTGATGACCTATCAGGCCGACGGATTGATTGTCAGCACGCCCACGGGCAGCACGGCTTACTCGCTCTCCAACGGCGGCCCTATCATCGCACCGCAGGCTGGTGCACTGTGTCTCACACCCGTGGCTCCGCACAGCCTGAATGTGCGCCCGTTGGTAATCCCTGACGATACGGAGATCACGCTCACCGTGGAGAGCCGCAGCCATCAGTTCCTCGTCGCTATTGACGGACGGTCGGAGAAATGCGCCGAGGGCACGGTGCTCTCCATCCGTAAGACCGACTTTCCTGTGCGCGTGGTGAAACGCCATGAACATAAGTATTTCCATACCCTCCGCGAGAAAATGATGTGGGGGATGGACAGAAGATGAGAATCCATGTTTAAAGCCGTTAAGAATTATCTGCATGCGCCCGACAGCAAATACACCGTCAAACAGACGATGCGGTGGCTTTGGAGGGCATGGCGGGGCAACAGGTTGCAAGCTGTAATCAATGCCTCGCTCGGACTCCTCGGCGTGGCGGTGAGCCTGGCCTCGGTGTGGGCGGTGAAGCATGCCATCGATGTGGCGGCGGGCACTGTCGAAGGCTCGATTTATTGGTCGGTAGGACTGATGGCGGTTTTGGTGCTCTGCGATTTCGGTATTAGCATCGCTGGCGTGTGGGTGCGCAATATCTTGGGCATCAGGGCTCAGAACAGGATGCAACAGAAGATGCTCGACCGCATCCTTCGGTCGGAATGGCACGGCAAGGAGTCGCACCACAGCGGCGATGTGCTCAACCGTTTGGAGTTTGATGTGGGCAATGTGGTGAATTTCCTCACTGAGACCATCCCCAGCACGCTGTCGGTGTTGGCGATGTTCTTCGGCGCATTCATCTATCTCTTCACTATGGACAAGATGCTGGCATGCATCATCGTAATCATGATTCCTGTCTTTGCCCTCGTCAGCAAGATATATATCCGTAAGATGCGCCAACTCACCCGGCAGGTGCGCGACAGCGACAGTAAGGTGCAGAGCGTGCTGCAAGAGACCATCCAAAACCGCATGCTCATCAAAACGTTGGAGCGCGACTCGGCCATGGTCGATAAACTGGAGAGTACACAGAGCGAACTGCGCCATCATGTGGTGAAGCGCACGGCATTCTCCGTTTTCTCCAACCTTATCCTCAATTTCGGTTTCGCTTTGGGCTATCTTGTGGCGTTCCTGTGGAGTGCGCTCCGGATGGCTGAACATACGCTGACGTTCGGCGGTATGACGGCTTTCCTTCAGTTGGTCAACAAGGTGCAAGGTCCGGCACGAAGCCTGACGAAATTGATACCGGCGTTTGTGTCGGTGTTCACGGCCGCTGAGCGTTTGATGGAACTCGAGGAGAACCCGCTTGAAGAGCAAGGAGATCCTATCCGTCTGAAAGCACCGTGCGGTGTGCGCTTACATGATATCTCCTATGCTTACGCCGACAAAGAAGGGGATGTAATCAGCCATCTCTCCTTCGATTTCCCCCCGGGCAGTTGCACCGCCATCCTGGGCGAGACGGGTGCCGGAAAAACGACGTTGGTACGTATGCTCCTTGCCTTGCTCCATCCGCGTGAGGGAAAGGTGGAGATTTACAACGACCGCGAGGTGTTGGAACTGTCACCGCGCATGCGTTGCAATTTCGTGTATGTGCCACAAGGTAACACGCTCATGAGCGGTACCATTCGCGACAATTTGCGCCTGGGCAAGCTCTCCGCTACTGATGAGCAGATGCGCGAGGCGTTGCATGTGAGTTGTGCCGATTTCGTGTTCGACCTGCCCGATGGACTCGACACCAACTGTGCTGAGTCGGGTGGGGGACTGAGCGAGGGTCAGGCGCAGCGCATCTCCATCGCACGTGCCTTGCTGCGCAACCGCAGTATCTTGCTCTTCGATGAGGCCACGAGTGCACTCGACCCCGACACTGAGCGTCAGTTGCTGCACAACATTCTGGCCACGCACCACAAGACGGTCATCTTCATCACGCACCGTCCAGCCGTGGTGGAATACTGCGACCAGACACTAAAAATCACGAAAACAAGTCCGAAACAAGACTAAGTATTTTCCTAAATTAAAACAATCGGAGGACAACGTTTTTTTCCTCTAACATTATATTTCTTCCTACAACGGATTACACTGATTTCACGGATGTTTCGGCGCTCGGGCGAGGGCAATGTCTGCGACGCTACATGAATTAACATGAATGACTACAAATTTTTCATTAATTTTTTTGATTGTTAATTCATGGATTTTTATGGGAATTTGTGGTACGACGTAAGCCTAATGTGGCATTTGTCGCAGCGCGGTGAGCGAAGCGAACACAAGCACTCGCAACTTTGTTGCGTAGATATAGATGCCGGCCCTTTGATGGGCCGAGCATACCTTAGTGAAAGAGCGACGGGTAGGAGCGGTTAAGTCTCTTCCCAAGGATTGGGGAGAGATTTAGAGAGGGGTTGGAAGCCCTCCCATGGGAGGGTTGGGTGGGGAAAGATATCCGCTTTATTTCACCACCTTCTTCTTGCCGACGATGTAGATGCCGTGGGGCAGGGCGCTGGCATCAGAGCCCAGATGGCGGCCGTCGATGGTATAGACGGCTTTGGGTGTTTGGTCCGTGTCACCGTCCAACTCGGTGACGTGCGCCTGGTCGCCAAGGAATTTTTGGAGCGAGAAGAGGGCCGGCATCACCTTGCCCGTCTCATTGTCAAACAGCCCTGCGTTGTACCATGCGTCGGTCACGCGCTTGGTGTTCCAGTCCAAACCGTATTCGTTGGCTTCCATGAACCACCAGAACAGTCCTGTCACCTTCGAGTGGGCGTTGAGGATGTCAATCAGTGCCTCGGTGAATTTCTTTTGTCCTTCAGGTGTGATGGGATAGGTAGCCGACAAGTCATATTCGGCACTTTCGGTCTGCCATTTATGGAAATAGCCCGTTTCTACAATCATGATGTCTTTGTCGCTGAACCGCCCTTCTAAATTGCCGAGCACGCTATTCAGCGTTTCCAACTTCCCATGGTAATAGGGGTAGTAGCTCAGACCAATGATGTCGTAATCAACACCGTAAGAGGCCATCTTGTCGTAGAAGGCGAGGAGCACGTTGAGACGGGCTACTCGCTCGGTGTGGATGACGATTTTGGCTTGGGGACATACCTCGCGACAAGCCTCACCCGCGCGCTTGAGTAGGGTGGTGAAGCGTGGCCAGTTGGTGTCTTGGTCGGTATAGCATTTCTTTTGTACCGACGCAGCACTACCTCTTGCGCCCCACAGCATGCCGTAACTGATTTCATTGCCCGTTTGGATGAAGTCGGGTGTGGCACCGGCGGCAACCATCTGTTGCAACACGTCTTTGGTGTATTCATAGATTTTGTCGTAGAGCTCGTCGTCGGTCATGCTCTTCCATGCGTCGGGTGTCCATTGTTTTACGGGGTCGGCCCATGAGTCGGAGTAATGGAAGTCGAGCATCAGTTTCATGCCCGCGTCTTTGATTTGTTTACCCAGGGCTTTCACGTACTCCAGGTCTTGGCGCACGCCTTGTCCTTTCTCGTCCGATGGTGCTTTCGACGGATCCACAAAGAGCCGGACGCGCATGGCGTTCAACCCTTGTGCCTTGAAGTAGGGCAGCATGCCCCCCGTGATGGCGTTGCCGTTCAGGTCTTTGTATTTTGCTCCGTTGGTTTCATACGAGGGAAGCAAGGAAATGTCGCCGCCCACAAATTTGGTTTGCGAGTGAAGTGTGATGACGGCGATAGCCAGTCCAAGTAGCGTAAAGATGCGTTTCATATGTATTAGTGTTTTTATATTTTCTTTTCGGCTGCAAATTTAGTGCTTTTTTTGTTGCCATGCAACTTTTTTTTGTGTTATCATGGTTTACTGACGTTGAGTCACAAGAAAAATAGGGACAGAGCCACGCCCTGTCCCTATTTGTGTGGTGAGGAAATGTCCTCTTATGTCTTGTCTTTATCGTACCACGAATTTCTTCCCGCCACGGATGTAGATGCCATGTGTGGGATGCTCCACGCGGCGGCCTTGCAGGTCGTAGATGGCTCCGTTAGCGGTTGTCGCTGTCGGGTTGAGCATTTCTTGAATGCCTGTGTTCACTACATTCACTAAGTTCTTACCGCCTTCGGTGGCAGCTGAGATTTCGAAATAAGTGGTCTCACGGATGTCATTGACATCGACGGTCTGCGGACTGCCCGAGCCTGTGCTGAACACGAAATTGACATAATCGTCGGGATTGTTGATGGTGAAGGTCTTCTTAAACCAGTTCTTGCCGTCAACGCTAACGGTAGTGCTCACTTTGTCGCCCGGCCAATTCTTGTTACTCGGACTGTGCGATTCATCACCGCCCCATGTCCAGAAGTTCACGTAACTCCATCCCACCGCATCGGTGTTCACGTAGATGTCGATGTCGTAGGGCTGGAAACTGACGATGTTATAGGTGCGGCTTTGAATGCCTGACACAGTGCCGCCGATGAGCAGTCCGGCAGTGAGCGTGGTGGTGCCGGCGGGAATGGTAACCTGACTGCCCGATGCTACTTTCGTGCTTGATGCCGTCGGTGTAGTGCCGTCGGTGGTATATACGATTTGCGCCTCAGAGTTGGTCACGGCGGTCAGCGTAGCTTTCTGCTCGTTGATGTATTCACCCGAAGGCAGGTCTATCCATGCCGTATTGGCTTCGTTCGAGAGATAGTAGCTGTAGTGGTAACCGCTGCCCACGGGTATCCAGCGTGAAGTAGGCGTGTATTTTGTCACGTCGCCCACCACGCAGAGCAAATCGCAGTTGGTTCCTCTGGTATAGACGGCATAATGGGTGTAGGCGCCACTGTACTTGGTGTAGGTGCTCTCGTTGTGGATGCCGGCGAATCGGCGCACGTTAATCATGTTGGCGATGTCTTTCTTGCAGTCTTTCCAGTGCTTGAAGAACACACAAGGGGTGCCGGGCATGGCCAGCAGATAAGCGTTGGCGGCCAGCGTGTCGCGCTTGATGGGGTCTTGGTCGGCATTGGAGCGTTTCTCTGTGTCGTGGTTCTCCACAAACGTTACGGAATAACGGCGGTAGTTAGCGTCGGCTATCAATGAAGTGTTTTCAAGCTTATTCCATGCTGGTTGGGAACTGTTGGCGTTAATGGCGTCGCGTACCGTGTAACGGAACGGGAAGTCGAAAGCTGCGCTCTGAATGACACCATCCGCTTTCGTGGCGTTAATCCAATTCACCACGTTGTTTTTGTTTCCGTCCCAATATTCACCAACGCTGAAGGTTGGATTGGCGTCTTTGTTGTATTTACCCAGAAACGAGCCGGCGAAGCCTTTCACCATGTCATAGCGGAATCCCGTGTAGCCCAGGTCGTTGAGCAGGAAGTCGAGATATGCCTTCACGCACGTTTGCACGTTGGCGCTATTATGGTCGAGGTCGCGCATGCCGTCCCATCCCTCACCCGAGTCTGCTTTTCCGCTCAAGCTGTAGCCGTTGGCGTCTGCCCATGTCTTGGTCTTGCCGTTGTCATCATTGGCGCAGATGTCGGTCGAAAGCATCTGATAGGTCACACCCTTGTAGGTCTCTTTGGGGAAGGTGACCCATCCGTTGGTGTTGCGGTGGTTGATGACCACGTCGGCGATGGTGCCGATACCCTTGGCCTTGAATGTGCCAATGAGCGAGCGCAACTGTGCCTCTGAGCCGAACGATGAGTTTTGGTCAAACCAGTAATAGTCGTCGTAGCCCATCGAGTTATAGCCGTTGTCATTGCATTTGCCACTTTGTGGTATCCACACAAGAGAGAAATATTGCGATAGTTCATCTGCCTGGCTTTCCAAGTTGGTCCATTGGCTGTCGGAGAACGAGTCCCAATAGAAAGCTTGCAGCATCACGCCCTGGTATTGTGAGGGCCATCCTTGTGCTGTCACCGCGGTGGTGACGACAAGTGCAAACAGTGTAGCGTAAATTTTCTTCATCATGGTCGTTTGGTTTGATTGTTGCGAAGTTACACATTATTATTGCAAGTTGTATGCGTTTGCACTCTTCATTTGCATAAATGATTGCGCAATCGGTTGCACGTAATAGGGCGAGGATGGAAGATTGAGAGCAAAAAAGTGAGAGAACCGTATCGCTGTATCGCGAAACGATTCTCTCATTTGTTTCTCTCTCAAAAGAGAGGTTCAGAGCCGTTTACTTCTTCTTGAGCACGCAGTGGCTGCCGCCGCTGTAAGATGCGAAGAGGTAGATGTCATAGGTGCCGGCTGTCACGGAGATGTTGGCACCGCCGATGGTCAGGCAGTTGGGGTCACCGCCAAGGTCGAGGTCCCAGTTGTCGTTGCCACGGAACTTGATGGTACCATCAGTCAATTGCAGATTCTCAATGTACCAATAGCCGTACTCGTTGTTCCAGGTCATATCCTGGTCGCTGTCCCAGCCGTTGGCGGTGGCGTCGCCAATCACACCCACGGTGGTGATCGGGATCAGCGTGTAGAACCCGGCGTAAGGGTTGAGGATGATTTTGTAGAAGCCAGGAGTGGGGGCGGGCATGTTGGAGCCGCCGTTGTCGGCCACCATGCCGGTAACTCCATCACCCGGGCCATCATACTCGAGGTCGTTGTCCCAGTTGTTCTCGTTCGGCTTGAATTTGAACTGGTCGTTGAGGTAGTAGTAGCCTATGAAATCATCGTCTTGGTGTGTCAGCGGATGGCTCTTCGACCAACCACTCTCGCCGCCGATCTCGAAGAACATGTCGCCGCCCATGATGGCGCGGTAGCCCCATGTCAAGTCTTGCAGGTTGAACCATACATCGTAGGCGATGGCGTCGAGCGCATGCTCGATGACGATGTTGCCGCCGGCATTGTTGGCGGCCAACTTACCCGGTTCGCTGGTTGCGGTAGCGGTGAAGTCGCTGTCCCAGCTGCCAATGCCCGATTCGGGGCAGAGTTTGAACTCGATGTCGCTGCCGGTCGCTTCCAAGCGTACTTGGAACACGGGGTCGATAGAGGGCGGAGCACCGCTGTTCTTCACGGGCACGCTGGTGTCATTCTCGTTCCATCCTTGCGGTGTGCCGATGATGTAGTAGGTCTCTTCGATGCCATAGACGGGTTTATAACTCCACTCCTGGTCCATCATGTTGAAGGTCAGGTCGAAGGCCACGGCGCTGGGGTCACCGGGGATGGTGAGGTTGCCCGGACCGGCATTGTCGGTCGAGAATTTTCCTTCCTGACCGTCCACGTCGGGAGTGATGCAGTAGTCCCATGAGCCTGCAGGTGTTCCTTTGGGCTTGAGTTTGAACTCCACGTTGCTGTCATCGCCCGGGGCGGGGATGCGGCCTGTGAAGACAGAATTCTCATAGGGATCGACACCGCCGTTGGTCAGCACAAATTCTGTCCCGTCGATGTTCCAGCCGTTCACTGTACCCACCACATAATACTCTTCGTAGATAATCGGTGCTACAGGGGTCACCGTGGCAGTGGTGTTGCCCACGGCCTTGATGGAAAGTGAGCCAATGCCTACATAACCGGTCACATCGATGGGTATTTGGCGTGCCACAGGACGTTTGCCGTACAATGATTCCACGGCAGTTTTCAGTTCTTCGGCATTCACATAGCCGTTGGCATCCGCGACCACGGTCTGACTCATCGTCTTGTCAGCGTTCCAAAGGGTCACCTCATAAGTAGTCTTATTTTCATCCTCTGTAGTCAGTGCGGGGACAAACAGTTGCACCGCCGTCTCTTCAGGATTGCTGATGGTGGCAAAGTCGATGGGTGCTGCCTCGGAGACGGCGAGCATAACGCTCTTTCCGCCTTCCTGCGCATTGCTGATAGGCGAGGCCCAGTCGGTATAGTCGTCGGAACAGCTGGCAATGCAGAATACCAGTCCGACAAGATATAGTATCTTTTTCATATCACGTTGTTTTTTAGATCGTTATTACTGTGCTGTGATGACTACACGGTTGTTGCCTTCGTAGCTGATATAGAGCTGGAACTTGTACGTGCCTGCTGCCACGGGGATGTTCTTGCCGTCGTGTTGAGTCAGGTCGTTCAAGTCAGGATTATCATCGGTTCTTCCACCCCAACTGATGGTCCAGTCGTGGTTCATACGGAACTTCAATCCGCCGTCGGTCACGGTCGCGATGGCCTCCCAGCAACCCTCGTCTATGTTGTAAGTCATGTCCACGTCTTCACTCCAACTGTTGAAGTCGCCGATGATGCTGATGGTCTTCACTTCGGTCACGCTCCATGTCATTTCGATGATGTCAACATTAATCTGGTAGAAACCTTTTTCGAACAACTTGTCTTGGAATGAACCGTCTTTCTTGTTACAGTCTTCCTCGCCATCGGCCACCAATGAGCCGTAATCACCGGAGGGATCCTGACCCCAGTCGCCTTCCCAGTTGTCGGCGTTGGGCTTGAATTTGAAGCCGCCGTCGAGGTAGTTATACGACTGGTAGATACCGTCGAGATTAACGCTGCGCATCGGGTAAGCGGTGGTCCATCCACTTTCATTACCAATCTCGTAGATGAATTCGGGATAGGTGACAACCTCTTCGAGCGTGGGAATCACTTTGATGGTCACCATGTTGGAGTAAATCACGGGTGCACCTTTGGTCTTTGCCGTGGCACGCACATAGACGGTAGCCTCATCGGGCGCATCGTCGGCTGTCCAACCGTTCATCTGGTTGATGGCGTTCGACAGGTTCGCAACATTCATGACCCCCTCTGGCAAGGTGTAGTAGTCTTTCAATGTGGTGTAGTTGGCGTCTGTGAGATGCTCTTCATCCATGTCGCTGAGGTTCACAGAGAAATTGCCGTCTTTCGATACCTGCAATTGGTATTCTGCTTCGACAGGGAATCCGTAGTCGGGTTGTGACCACGTAAACCGTATGCCGGAAGTCCTGGCCAAGTCAATGGCTGACGTAGAATAGGCCGGTGTGTTCAGTGTGAACGCGGTCGGCTGCAACAAGGTGGGGTTGGAGTCGTTGTCGTCAGAGCAGGCGGTGAACAACCCCATGCCGCACAATAGCAGCAGTGTTGACTTGATTATCTTTTTCATTGTCGTAATGCTATGTGATTGTTTTTGATGTAGTGCTACATCTTCGTATGTTTAGTACCCGGGGTTTTGAACGAGATTGCTGTTGGCAGTCAGGTCTGTTGTCGGGATAGCGAAGAGGTTACGGGTGGCTGAGAAGTCGCGTCCTTCGTAGGTGCCGCCTTTCCATGACCATTGATAATCGGTGGTGCCGCCGTATTTTCCGAAACGAATCAGACAGGTGCGGCGCAATCCTTCGAAGTAGAGCTCACGGCTCCATTCGTCAAGTATTTCGTCGAGCGTGAAGCTGGACTTGGCTTTTGCGTTTGCTCTGAGACGCAGTGCGTTCAGTGCATCAACACCGGCAGAGGTGGCCTTGCCGCTGTTCTGGCGTGCCGTGGCCTCAGCGTAGATGAGGTAGGCCTCAGCCTTACGCATCAAAGAGCAGTCCATGTCGGGATGAGTGGGGTCTTTTCCGGCGGAGCCGTCGGTCTTGAAGTTGGTGAACTTAGCCACAGAGAATCCGCTTTCAAATACACCGAACTCCTCGTTTTCGAGGGTGCAGCCCACGCTGCTGAACATGGCACGGTCGTCGCCTGCTTCCTTTTTCATCTCATATCCGTGCAGGCCAAGGGGAGCATTGCCGTCGGGGAAGAACTTCAACACCAACTCTTTGCGGGCGCGCTGGCCTTTCCAATCGGTCGAGCCGTTGGTGGCATTGGGATCATTCGGGTTCTCATGCATGATGTCGGCTTTCCACGGGCCGGCAATCATGTAGAGTGATGTACCCCATGAGGTGGTACGCTTTCCGTCCTGCAAGAGCGGGAAGATAATTTCTTCGGCTGCGCTGGTCTCACCGTTGTCGCCCATGAACAGCATCTGATAGGCACTCCATACGCCAACACCCTGGGTATTGAGTTTATAGTCGGAGTTCATCACTTTCTGGGCATACTCAGCGGCCTTGTCCCATTGGGCGGTGCCGGTATAGACTTCAGCATTCAAATACAGACGGGCCAGAAGCATCCAGGCGGCTGCCTTGTCCACACGGCCGTAGTTGGGGTCGCTCGACCTCTTGGCCTTGGCGTCGCTCAGGTTGGCTTCGATGTCCAGCAACTCTTCCTCAATGAATTTGAACACATCCGCGCGGCTGCGCTGCTCTGGACTGGCTGAACTGATGGCTGTGGTGAAAGCTACGTCGCCCCATCCGTCAATCAATTGGAAATAGTGGTAGGCACGCAGGAATCGGATTTCAGCCGTCATCGTGGCATCGTGGTCGGCAAACTGATCCAGATATTGGTTGCAGAACGTGATGGCGGTATAGAGGCGGTAGTAGTAACCGCGAAGCATCGGGTGAGAGGCATCGTAAGAGTTGTCGCAGAAGTTGGAGATACCTTCGTCACCCCATCCGCAGATGGCTTCGTCGGAGGTCAACTCCTGGGCATTCCACATCTGGCGGTAGTAGCCCGATGTACCGCCGTCGATGCCGTCCACATCGCTGTCGCCGTCGGCGCCGCCGTTGCCGGCTGCCGCCATGGTGGCATAGCATTTGTTGAAAAGCTGGTCAGGGTTGACATCGGCATAGTTGGGGTCAATCGGCTCCACGTCCAAGTCGCCTGTGCATGAGGTTGTTCCAAAAGCAAGGGCAAGAATGGCTAAGGGAACAATTGTCTTGATATATCTTTTCATATTCGTATTTTTTTAGAAGTTGAGATTCAAACCCAGTTGGAAGGTGATGGGGCGAGGATAGACGCCGTTGTCGATACCATTAAACACTTCGGGGTCGATGCCCTTGTATTTGGTGATACAGAACACGTTGGAAGCTGAGGCATAGATACGTCCGCTGATGCCGTGGTAGCTGCCCGCCTTGAACAAGTCAGCGAAACTGTAACCTAAGGTGATGTTGTCGCACTTCAGGAACGAGGCGTTCTGCACCCAGCGGTCGGAGTGGGTGGCCTCCACGTCATAGGTCTGCCAGTTGTAGGGTAGCACGTAAGTAGGACGGTTCACCAAATATCCGCTGTAATAGATATTGTTGGTGGACAAGGTGCTGTTGCCGGCCATAAAGTCGTTATAGATGTAGTTGCCGATGCTGGCACGGAGCGAGAAGCCGAAGTCCCAGTTCTTGTATTCCAAGCGTGACGAAAGACCCATTAAGATGGGGGCTCTCGGATTCTTGTATAAATATTGGTCGGCTTCTGTGATTTGACCGTCGCCGTTGCGGTCCACCACTTGTCCCTCGATGGGCATGCCGTTTTCGTCGTATGCTTGCTGATAAACAAGGAACGAGTTGGCGGGATAGCCTACGGCATGTGCCTGGATAGTACCGCCGGTTCCGGCAGAGATGCCGCCTGTCAGCACTTTGTAGTCCGGATCATCGCCGCCACCCAGTTTGGTGATGCGGTTCTTGTTGTGGGTGAAGTTGTAGTCGATGGTCCAATACCAGTCTTTCGATTGGATGGCTTTCCAACTGAGTCCTAACTCAACACCCGTGTTGTAGAGTGAACCGATGTTGGTGACCACGGTGTTACGGAAGCTGGAACCTGCCGCCACGTAAGCTTGGTTCAGCAGGTCGGTGGTCTTACGGTAGTACCAGTCGATTGTACCGGTCAGGCGCTGGTCGAAGATACCCCAGTCTAAACCGATGTTGTAAGTCGTGGTGGTCTCCCATTTCAGGTTGGGGTCGAAAGCTTCCGGACGAATCAAGCGGCCGTCGCCCACCAGGTCATAGAATGAACCGAGTGCATCGGTGCTGATCTTGTAGAGGGGGAAGTAGTTATAGTCGCCGATATCATCCTGCTGACCGGTCATACCCCAGTCCAAACGCAGTTTCAAGTCTGACAACCATGTCAACTCGCGCCATTTGTTCTCTTCGTTGATCTTCCAAGCGAAAGCCACAGCGGGGAATACTGCCCAGTGGTCTTTGAAACGTGAGGAACCGTCGTCACGGATGGTCACCGTCAGGTAGTAGCGGTCCATTAGGCTCCAGTTGGCACGGCCGAAGAATGACACCAGGTAGTTCTCGGTCTTGTAGTCGTAGAAGTTCTCACCGCGTTTGGTGCCGGCGAGCGACTTGTCGTTGTTCGTTTCGGGATAGATGCCCCAGTAGTTGTTATGCTGGGTGCGCCAGTAGTGTGCCCACTCATAACCGGCCATGATGTCGAAGTGGTTCTTGGCTGCATCCTCGAAGTCGTGGTAATACTGGGCGTAGGTCGAAAGGGTCAGGTTGCGTTTCATGATGGTCTCCCAACCGTGTGAACCGTAGTAAATGGCTAAAGGCGAATGGGGGTCAACATCCGTCCATTGCTTACCTTTAGAGATGTCGGCACCCAAGGTGGCATGGAGGCGCAGGTCCTCTAATCCGTGAATCTTGTAGTCAAACTCGGCGCTGCCGATGAATGAGCGGCTGATAGCGCGGTCGTTCTTCAACTCTAAGATGGATACAGGGTTCTTCGTGGCCAGGTTGTTATAGGTGTATGGCCAAGTGTCATCGTTGAGCGAAGCACCCGTACCGCGCCATTGGAAGTAACCTCCAAAGTTGGTGGCGGTGGGGTCGTAAACGGGCTGGGTGGGGTCATAGGCCACTGCAGAGTTGATGGCGCTTCCGTCGGCATACTGCGATTTAGCCCACAGTCCTTTGGCATTCAATGTGATGGTGAGGTGGTCGTTGAGCAACGAGGGATTCAAGGTCAGGGCAGCAGTGTAACGCTGGAAGTCTGAGGTCTTGAGAATACCCTGTTGGTCGGTGTAACCCAACGACACACGGTAGGGCAGATTGCCCACGGCTCCAGCCACAGTCACGTTGTGGTCATGGCTCACGGCTGTGCGGTAGATTTCCTCCTGCCAGTCGGTGTTGGCGGTGCCTAAGGTACCCATAACCTCGTCGCGATTGGAGGAATTCTGGAAAATGTCATCGATGAATCTCCGGTATTCATCACCATTCATCACATCGATGGTCTTTTTCTTCATACTGAAGTTCACGTTGCCAGCGTAAGAAACGCTCGGCGTGCTGCCACGGCGGCCTTTCTTCGTGGTGATGATGATGACACCGTTAGAACCACGGCTACCATAGATGGCTGTGGCCGAAGCACTCTTCAGCACGTTGAACGATTCAATGTCCTGGGGATTGACCATGGCCAACGGGTTGGCCAGACCTTTCACACCGTTATTGTCCATGGGCACACCGTCTATCACGATCAACGGGTTGTTAGAGGCGCGGAGTGACGAACCGCCACGGATACGGATGGTAGAACTTCCACCCGGCGTACCACCGTCGCTGGTGACGCTCACACCGGCGATTTTACCACTCATCATCTCTTGAGGGGTCACCACCAAACCTTTGTTCTTCGAGTCGGGCTTGAGGGCGGTCACGGCACCGGTCAGGTCGCTTTTCTTCACAACACCATAACCGATGACGACGACTTCGTTGAGCACTTCAGCGTCCTCGTGCAATGTCACGGCGACATCCGGGGCGGCTGACACTGTGGCTGTCTGATATCCGATATAGGATATCTCAAGCGTGGCTCCTTGGTTCGCATTCAGCGTGAAGTTACCGTCAAAGTCGGTCACCGCGCCGGCAGATGTGCCGACCACGCGTACCGTAGCACCAATGACAGGCTCGCCGCTTGCGTCCACCACATGGCCTTTGACTGCAATCTGCTGTGCAAAGGCTCCCATTGATAGGAACAGACCCATGAAAAGGGCCAGAATCCTGACAGGAATTCTGATTTTTGCCTGCTTCATCATTTTAGTTATTAAGTTAATAAATAATGTATATAATAGTTTTTTATTTTCGCTACGTGTTTAGGTCGCAGTTTCCACGATTTTATTTTGCAAAGTTAACCTCTGTCAACATACCTTGTACTTTTTTTACAAAAAATTTGCGTTTCTTGCCGTGCAATCGTTTGCGCAATCATTTGCACTTAAATTGGCATTCATGAGAACAACATAATCAAGATTTGCATAATTTTGCAGACGAAACTGACAACAATCACCTAACCTTGACGACAGACGACCCGATGAACAACAGCGAACCCGTGACAATGAAAGACATAGCTAAGGCACTTGGTGTCTCGGTGGCAACGGTTTCGCGTGCGTTGAAAGACAGTCCCCGCATCAGTGCGGAGCGCCGTGAGCTCATCAAAGCATACGCGCGTGAACATAATTTCTATCCGAACATGATTGCGGAGTCATTGCGCAACAGCCGTACCAAGCCGTTGCGCATCATCGGGGTCATCATACCGCAGTTCACTCATTTTTATTTCTCGTCCATCCTCAGTGGCATCGAGCAGGAAGCTTCTACTCACGGCTATAGGTTGATGGTGGCGCAGAGCAATGAGCAATATCAGCGCGAGGTGGCTATCTGTCAGTCGTTCTTTGAAAATAAGGTGTGTGGCATCATCGTCTCGCAGGCGAAAGACACCACCCAGTACGACCATTTCCAGCGGTTGATCGACCGAGGCGTGCCGTTGGTGTTCTACGACCGCATCTGCACCGGCGTGGATGCCAGCCGTGTGGTGGTCGATGACTATATGGGGGCCTTCAACGCTGTGAAACATCTCATTGAGACGGGGTGCAAGCGCATCGCTTTCTATGGCGCGTCGATGAAGTTGGAAATCTCGAAAAACCGCTATAACGGTTATCGCGACGCCCTCCTCAAACACGGGCTCATACCCGACGACCGGTATGTGCGCTACTGCGACAACCGTGCCGATGCAGAGATTATCACCCCTGAGTTGCTGCGGATGGAAGACCGCCCCGACGCCTTCTTCGCAGTCAACGACGATACGGCCATCGGCATCATGTACACGGCCAAGCGTATGGGACTGCATGTGCCCGACGATGTGTCGGTGTGCGGATTCACCAATGGTCAGCGTGCCGTGTCATGCGACCCCATGCTCACCACCGTGGAGCAGCGTGGCCATGTCGTGGGCGAGGAGGCCGCTAACATCCTCATCAGCAAGGTCGAGGGGCTCATTCCCATCGAAAAGGTGGAGAAACGTGTCGTCCGCACCCGCCTCATTATACGGGGAAGTACAAGATAGAAATACAAGGTAAAGGATGAGAGGTAAAACAATTGTCCAAACTCCCAAACTCCTACACTCCCAAGTAATGTCCAAACTCCCAAACTCCCACACTCCCAAACTCCCAAATAACTATTGTCCAAACTCCTATTGATATGATACAAAAACCCGATCTTTCTTTCTGGAAACTGTGGAATCTGAGTTTCGGATTCTTCGGTGTGCAAATCGCCTATGCGTTGCAGAGCGCAAACATCTCGCGCATCTTCTCCACCCTTGGCGCCGACCCGCACAATTTGAGTTATTTCTGGATTCTACCCCCGTTGATGGGTATCCTTGTGCAACCGATTGTCGGCACGCTCTCCGACCGTACATGGACGCGTTTCGGGCGCCGCATCCCTTACCTGTTCGTCGGTGCGCTCGTGGCTGTGCTGGTGATGTGCCTGTTGCCCAACGCCGGTTCGTTAGGACTTACGGTGGGAGCCGCCATGATTTTCGGACTCATCTCGCTCATGTTCCTTGACACCAGTATCAACATGGCCATGCAGCCGTTTAAGATGTTGGTGGGCGACATGGTCAATGAGAAGCAGAAAGCCAAAGCCTATTCCATCCAAAGCTTCCTCTGCAATGCGGGCAGTGTGGCTGGTTATGTGTTCCCCTTCTTCTTCACATGGCTCGGCATACAAAACGAGGCTGCTGCTGGCGTGGTGCCCGACTCTGTCATCTGGTCGTTCTATGTGGGTGCTGCCATCCTTATCCTTTGTGTCATCTACACCACCGCCAAGGTGAAAGAGTGGAACCCGAAGGAGTATGCCATGTACAACGGTGTACAAAAGAATGAGGGGAAAGAGGACAGTGCCAACTGGTTTACGCTGTTGAAAAACGCTCCCTCCACGTTCTGGAAGGTTGGTCTGGTGCAGTTCTTCTGCTGGGCGGCATTCATGTATATGTGGACTTACACCCCGGGTGCCATCGCTTCGGCTTGCTGGGATGTGGATATGACGTTGAAAGATGCCACCATGTCGGCTGCTTACCAAGAGGCAGGCAACTGGGTGGGCATCCTCTTTGCCGTGCAAGCCATAGGCAGTGTGGTATGGGCAGCATTGCTACCTCAGTTCAAGAACACAAAACTGGCCTATTCGGTAAGCTTGGTGCTCGGCGGTATCGGTTTCGCACTCGTGCCTTTCGTCCACAACCAGTATGTACAGTTCATACCGTTCCTGCTCATCGGTTGCGCATGGGCCGCGATGTTGGCCATGCCGTTCACCTTTGTCACCAATGCCTTGCAGGGTTACGGACACATGGGCGCTTATCTGGGTCTCTTCAACGGCACCATTTGTGTACCGCAAATCGTGGCTGCGCTTTTGGGTGGTGTCATCCTCACGATGGTGGGCAGCATCCAGGGCAATATGATGATTGTGGCGGGTGTGTTGCTGGTGTGTGGAGCCGCTGCCGTGACCGTCATCAAGAGCAAGTAATCTACGCTGTAGGGGCGGGTCTCTGTGCCCGCCCACTTAGAACTACCCATTTTGTGGTCTCTGTGCCCGCCCGCTTAGAACCACCCATTTACGCTGTAGGGGCGGGTCTCTGTGCCCGCCCGCAGTACGTTTATACGATGAAAAGAACCGTTTTTTTCATAGTTGCACTCTTCTTGTCGCTGGGCATTGTCGCGCAGGACAAGAAATACCATGGTGACGGGCCTGACGATGTGTTGCAATATGTGCCCTTCGCCTCGCTTTTCGTGTTGAAAGCGACGGGTGTGGAGAGTGCGAGCTCATGGAAACGTCTGGCCGTCAATGCCGCCGCATCGTATGTCTTCACTGCGGGTACGGCGTATGTGCTGAAGCACACCATCCATGAGACGCGCCCCGACGGCACCGACCATCGCAGCTTCCCGTCTGCCCACAGTGCCATCGCTTTTGCCGGGGCACATGCTTTGCACAAAGAGTACGGGCATGTCAGCCCTTGGATCAGTGTGGCGGGCTATGGCGTGGCCGCGTTTACCGCCGTTGACCGTGTGTGCCGCAACCGCCACCATTGGTATGATGTGGCTGTCGGCGCGGCCCTTGGCATCGGTGCCACCGAATTAGGCTATTGGCTTGGCGATAAAATCACGGGCGAACACAGCCAATACCAAATCAGTATGACACCCACGGCGCTATCCATGAGGATAGCGTTCTGATACGATTTTCTGCGCAATCGTTTGCATTGATATTTACGCAATAATTGCCTTTGATTTCACCTTGGCATTCAGATTCTTAGTATTTTTACACCATAAATTACTAACCAGCATACTATGAACTTAGAATTTCATTTGGAATACCAGACCATGTTCGGAGAAGAACTGGTGCTGAATCACGTATCTGCAGGAGCAGAAGGTGAACAGGAGGTGGTTGCTTATCGCATGGGAACACTCGACGGTCTGCATTGGTCGTGCGATTTGAACAGTGTGATGAAGATAGGCTCCACCATTGACTATTATTATAGTTTGGTACGCGGCGAGCAGGTGCTGCGCCGTGAATGGCGCATGGAGGCACACCGGTTGGAACTGGCTGCCGCCAAAGGACAAAACTATGTGGTCTATGACCATTGGATTGATATCCCCGAGAATGCTTATCTCTACAGCTCGGCCATGACCGATTGTGTCAACCGGCACGAGAAAGTAGCCGTGGCCAAACACAATTTCCTGCGCACGGTGCAACTCAAGGTGAGAGCACCACAACTGCGGAGCGAAGAGCGACTGGCTGTGGTGGGCGAGGGGAAACTGTTGGGCGGATGGGCCATGCTCAATGCACTGTCCATGACCGAGCACAACTACAACGAGTGGATCATCGACCTCGATGCCACGCAGATAGAAAACGGACGCTTGGAGTTTAAGTTCGTTGTTCTCGACGAGGATGTGGATGTGAGTCCGCTGTGGGAGACCTGCGACAACCGTGTGGTGGTGCTCCCCGAAATCAATGACGGTGATGTGGTGGTCTATGAGTTGACCGAGGCCCACTTCCCCATCTACGACATCAAGTGCGCCGGTACGCTCGTACCCGTCTTCTCCCTCCGTTCTGAGACCAGTTTCGGCGTGGGCGACTTCGGCGACCTGCGCAAGATGGTGGACTGGGTGGCGCATACCCACCAACGGGTGTTGCAGATTCTGCCCATCAACGACACCACCATCACGCATACCTGGACCGATTCCTATCCTTACAGTTGCATCAGCATCTTCGCTCTCCATCCGCAATACGCCGACTTCACTGCGCTGCCCGCCTTGGCCAATGAGGCCGACCGCGACCGCTTTGAGGCATTGCGTCAGGAGCTCAACGCCCTGACACAGATTGACTATGAGCGGGTGAACAATGCCAAGACGGAGTATTTGCAACTGCTTTTCGCCCAGGAAGGCAAGAAGATGCTGGCCTCTGCCGCTTACAAACGGTTCTTCGAGGAGTCGAAAAACTGGCTGGTGCCTTATGCCCAATACTGTATGTTGCGCGAGAAATATGGCACCGCCGACTTCAGTCAGTGGCCTGACCATAACACATGGAATGAGGAAGACCGCGCCGCACTCTCCTCGGCCCGCAACAAGGCTTATAAAGAGGTGTCCTTCTACTATTTCTTACAGTTCATCCTCAACGAACAGATGCAGGCCGTTCACCAGTATGCCCGTGAGAAAGGGGTCATCCTCAAGGGTGATATCCCCATCGGCGTGAACCGTCACGGGTGCGATGTGTGGCAGGAACCGCGTTACTTCAACCTCAATGGTCAGGCCGGCGCTCCGCCAGATGACTTCTCTGTCAACGGTCAGAACTGGGGCTTCCCCACCTACAACTGGGATGAGATGGTGGCCGACGGTTGTGCATGGTGGGTGCGCCGCTTCTCCAACATGGCGAAATTCTTCGACGCTTACCGCATCGACCATGTGCTCGGCTTCTTCCGCATTTGGGAGATTCCCGCCGATTCGGTCCATGGACTGCTGGGCCAGTTTGCCCCCTCACTCGGCATGACACGCGAGGAGATAGAGGCCTACGGACTGCAGTTCCAGGAAGACCTCTTCACCACGCCCTTCATCACAGACCACGTGCTCGACACCGTCTTCAAGGAGCGTGCTCAAGAGGTGCGAGAGAAGTATGTGGAACCGAAGGCGGAGGGACTCTATCGCATGCGTCCCGACTACGACACACAGAAGAAGGTGGAGGCCGCCTTCGCCGACGTGCAGACCGACGAGGAGCGTTGGCTGCGCGATGGACTCTATGCGCTCATCAGCGATGTGCTCTTCGTGCGCGACCATAAAGACCCGGAGTTGTTCCATCCACGTATCTCCGTGCAGTTCGACTTCATCTACGAGACGCTCATCGACAAGGACAAGTTCGTCTTCAATCGTCTCTATAACGACTATTTCTACCGTCGCAACAACCAGTATTGGTATCGCGAGGCGATGAAGAAACTGCCCAGATTGGTGCAGGCCACCAGAATGTTGGTGTGTGCCGAAGATTTGGGCATGGTGCCCGACTGTGTGCCTTGGGTGATGAACGAACTGCGCATTCTCAGTCTGGAATTGCAGTCGATGCCGAAAGACCCGCAGGTGCGTTTCGGACATCTCTCACGCAATCCCTACCGCTCGGTATGCACCATCTCATCGCACGACATGCCCACATTGCGGCAGTGGTGGGACGAGGACGAGGCGCGCACCCAGGAGTATTACAGCACCATGCTCTATCGGGGCGACCAAGCACCGCACCCGCT
>JAEEGL012717559.1_pt1 | contig 25245 bp, 22 predicted proteins | sample 9134231 | NCBI WGS metagenome assembly JAEEGL01 (sample SAMN16246548, study PRJNA631951) | gut metagenome | biome: gut microbiome; feature: rumen; material: fiber-attached | host: Bos | place: Iran: Karaj | collected 2018-10 | reverse complement strand
TCCTCTATACACACCATTTCCATCTGGTCTCGTTCTATCTTGTTTTCTCTCAGCATTTTCACTCAGCTCCTTTCTCTCCTATTTTACCACATTTCATCAAAAAAAGTCCAGCTTTTTCACTGGACTTTTTCGACAGACTGAAGGGCGTTCATATGAACGCCCTTTTTGTTGTTGTCCTTCTCGATTGACATTCCACAGCACAGGAAGTATAATAATAGTGTGCAAGCGATATGTGATTGCGGTCGAGCTTAATCAACTCGGAAAGGAGAACAAAATGCTGAATAAATGGAATAAAGTTGCAGGCGAACTTCATCGGCTTGCCGAAAACTATTCGGCAGCTCAAACATTTACTCCCCCGCCTATACATCATGAGATACTTGTCCGTGCATTGAAACTTCTCGGCGAAGTCTCGTACGAAGCAAATGCTCTCGTAGTCCCATATCTTAAGATAATGCTACCATACACCTACCGTGCAGATGACAAGGGTGATCGTGAAAACGGTGCAGGTCGTCACTATTACTGCGGATGTGCCACAAACGGTACTCCCCTGAAGCCTGTCCACGGCTATCTGAAAAATGGAAAAGACCTCTTTGCCAAAAGCGCACGTACCATGTTTGAAGAGGACTACACTATGGCGCTGACCATGTATCAAAATGGATTCAAAGCAGAAGGCATGATCTTTCTCGCACGCGCAATACATATGCTATCGGATATGTGCTGTCTGCCTCATGCAACAAAAATGACCTATTTTTCCAGCAAACGTGAGATACACATACAGTATGAGGAACTCGCTCGTGCAATGTACCCTGAATTTGTTCCCGAACAGCACATAAAATACGAACAGCTCCGCCGATTTGCCAAAAGAAGCAGTTTTTCCACGGCTCTCAACAGAAATGCAAAGCGTATTTGCAGTGAAATACCACAAATTTTTACTGCTCCCGAAAAAGAGTTAAAACATCGTCTATATGATACAGAGGCTGCCGTTGCAGCCCTGCTTTACCGCTTTTATCGTGATTTACAGGTCTCACCTCTACGCGGCCATTACATCATAAACGGAATGACATGTCAACCCTTTGCGGACATGCCTGCACTTAAGATCAAAGTCACAAAGTACGGCATCAACTTCGTGCTTGACGGAATCCTGGTAAATTCCAGATACGGCAGCGTTTTCAGAGCCACTCACAGGCGTAATAACTTATTTTCGTTATCTCCGGTTGGAAATGCGGACGGACTTGTACTCACAAAGGGAAGCAAAGGACTTGTGAGTTTCAATCCCAGTGACTCAAAACAGTTTTTTAATATAACATAAAAAATTCACGCAGTCTGTATATCAGGACTGCGTGGATTTTTTTCGGAATTATTACTGTTGGAATAGATTAATTGCAAAATATACATCCATATCACTTAGCGGAATTCTGAGCATATATCCTAAGTGCCTTTGAAGCGTCAACTGAATCAACGATGCCGTCGCCGCTGATGTCGCCCTTATAGCGACATACAAGCTGTCCAGATGTTACGATATCAGAGCCTGTACTCTGAACAGCATAATACGAAAGAATATTGCTGGCGTCTACTGCGTCAACATAGCCGTCACCATTGATATCGCCTTTTTCAATACTTTCGCTAACGATTGCTGAATAGTACTGCGGTTCAAAATTTTCTATCTTACAGTTTGTAAAGCTTATAACATACTTCAAGAACAGAGTGCCATCGGTCAAATTGACTCTTCCATCCTTGTTGAAATCACCGTACTCAGCAACTCTCGTCAGTATCTTATCGTTAATACCAAGATTCATGGTATCTGAAACCTTATCGGCGCTCTTGATAAGATAATACCTGCAAAGGAAAGCAACATCAAGGGCATCAATATAGCCATCTTCGTTGAAATCATGAATATCGTACTTCTCCTCGGCAACAGGCGCTTGTTCAGCTGCAAAAGCAGTCATAGGCACAGCACAAATGGCTAATACCAGCGTTAACAATGCAGATATGAACTTTCTCATATATCATTCCTCCTCAAAAAACATCTCTTTAAAAATATCCCAAAACCTCTCTATTATTATAATAGCTTAAGCCCTGTTACCTTTTCTGCTATATTTTATGAACGAAATGATAATTTTTTGAGCAACCTGTACAAACCGTTCTGCATTGTACAAATCGTATATTATTTAGCTACTGAGTTTGCAGCATACTCCTTTAAAATCAGAGAAGCATCTACAGAATCAACTATTTTGTTGTCATTCATATCACCATTATGACGAGCAGCAAGCATCGTTATGGTATTGAAAGAAGCCCCTGTGCTCGTAATAGCGTAATATTTCAGCACATTACTAGCATCGACCGCATTGATAATACCATCACCATCAATATCTCCCTTATTCTTGCTTGGATTCATAAGCTTTGAAAGTTCCGCAAAATTTTCAAGAGAAAGATTCTCTATCTTACATTCTGTATTATCTGTCATGTATCTAAGGAGAGCTTTACCTTCTTCAGCCTCGATAGTCCCATTTCCGTTAATATCACCGCTTCTTAATGTCTTCTGCTCAATCTCATCAGTTAAGCCTACTTTCTCTGCGGCCATATCGCGCATTGATTCATACTCTGGCAGACTTATCATAGCCATATAAATCAGGTCTATAGTGTCTACATAGCTATCACCGTTGAAGTCACAGCATGAAAACTTCTCCGGAGTGACAGTTATTTCCGCCGCCGTATATATCGGAGCTGCAGATAGCAGCACTGCAGAGGCTGCAATTATTGATAATGCTTTTTTCATTTAGAATATCTCCTTTCGGTCTTAGGTATTATTTATTGTATCACACTCCGCGATATTTTGCAATATTTCAAGGTATTTCTTTCGAGACATTCAGAGAGCATTAGACAATTGTTGACGTCCTATACTTAAAAATCTGCTACAGTAAGCTGACGAAATCAAAAAATTTATGCCATTGCCAAAAAAACTGTTGACTATTTCAAGATTTTAGTTTATTATATTATTGTATGACTTTCCGGACAGCGAAGGTCAAGTTTTACCGTTCTGACCTAGTTAATGAGCGGTACACAGGGAGTTGTTTCCTAAAATATGCATACATTCAAACGCATTTTTTTCTGCACGCTTACAGGAGCTGTTTTTACAGCAGCCGCGTTGGCCTCAGCTTTATTTTTTTCAACTGCTAGGGTAAACAAGGCTAAATATCCTGTTTGGGGCGTCGATGTGTCAAACTATCAGGGTGATATCGACTGGAACGAACTTGAATCGCAAAATGTCTCCTTTGCCTTTATAAAGGCTACTGAAGGAAGCGGACACACGGATGAATCTGTCCGTCGCAATCTCGAAAGAGCTGCCTCTACTGGGATAAAAGTATCCGCATACCACTTTTTCAGCTTTGACAGCTCGGGAGAAACTCAGGCAGACAACTTCATTTCAGCTGTTGACAGAAACGAAATTGATATGCCACCCGTTATAGATATAGAATACTACGCTGACAAACGCAAGAACAAGCCATCACTTGAGGAGGCAGAGAATATACTACGACCGCTCCTTAACAGACTTGAAGAGAATTATGGCACAAAGCCCATAATTTATACCACCCTGCCTGTATATTACAGGTATATAAGGAAAAGCTTTTCGGACTATCCCCTTTGGATAAGATGCGTAAACTGCGAGCCCGATATACTTGAATGGAAATTCTGGCAGTACAGCGATAAAGGCAAACTCACCGGCTATATCGGCGAAGAGGAACATATAGATCTGAATGTATACAATGGCTCTTTTGAGGATTTCAACAGAGAATATACAGTATCAGCAGAAAAGAAGGATATTTCCGAAGGGAAGACAGAATAATGAGACCATTTTTACTAAAAGCACCTATTAAGGACTACATCTGGGGCGGTACAAAGCTCCGTGAGATATTCGGAAAGGAATCTGAACTCGACCGCCTCGCAGAAAGCTGGGAACTCAGCTGTCACCCCGATGGTGAATGTATCATTTACGGTGGTGAGTTTGACGGTCTGAAACTAAGTGAATTCGTTTCCGCTCACCCCGAGGCTGTAGGAAATAGTTTCAAAAGCAGCAATGGTTTTCCGGTTCTTGTAAAACTCATAGACGCAAAGAACGATCTTTCTGTACAAGTTCACCCTAATGACGATTACGCACACAAGTACGAAAACGACAACGGCAAGACCGAAATGTGGTATATCATTTCCGCTGATCAGGGAGCAGAGCTTGTCTACGGTTTCAAGGAAAAGATAACAAAGGATGAGTTTCGCCGTGCAATCGATGACAACACCCTCATGGAAAAAGTAAACCGCATTCCTGTTAAGCAGGGCGATGTTTTCTTAATAGAACCAGGAACTCTCCATGCTATTGGCAAAGGAATACTCATAGCCGAGATACAGCAGAGTTCCAACATCACTTACAGAGTATACGACTATGGCCGACTGGGAGCAGACGGAAAGCCAAGACAGCTACATATTGAAAAAGCTCTCGAGGTCACAAATACAGAGCCTGCTGACCACCACAGACCTGTCTATGGCATGGAGCTCGACGGAGTAGTAACTCAGCTCCTTGCAGACTGTGATTATTTTATCGTAAACCGCCACAGGATAATAAAGGAGGCTGAATTTGCAGCCGATAAGAGCTCATTTGCTCATGTCCTTGTCATAGGCGGCAGCGGCGGAGAGCTTGTCGCCGACAACTACAAGCTCGAATTGAAAATGGGCACAAGCGTTTTTGTTCCCGCAGGAACAGGCGCATTTGCAATAAAAGGTAATTGTGACGTGATAATCACAACAATTCCGTAACCAGACTACAGGAGGATATAAAATGAAATATTATGTTGGAATCGACCTGGGCGGTACAAATATCGTTGCAGGCGTAGTTGATGAAGAATACAACATCATCTCAAAAGCAAGCACTAAGACGAACTGCCCTCGCCCTGAAAAGGAAATTGCAGATGATATGGCCAAAATGGCTATCGAAGCTGTAAAGAATGCAAATCTTACAATGGATCAGATTGAATGGATAGGCGTTGGTACACCTGGTATCGCAAACAGCGAAAAGGGCATAATCGAATACTCAAATAACCTCGGATTCAAGAATACTCCTATGGTTAAATACATACAGGAGACTATCAACAAGCCGGTATTCATCGAAAACGATGCAAACGCAGCTGCATATGGCGAATTTGTTGCAGGTGCTGCAAAGGGAGCAAGAAATGCAGTCTGCATAACTCTCGGAACAGGTGTAGGCGGTGGAATCATTATCGACGGCAAAATCTACTCAGGCTCAAACTTTGCAGGCGCTGAGATAGGTCATACTGTAGTACAGGTCGACGGAGCACAGTGCTCATGCGGCAGAAAGGGCTGTTTTGAAGCTTATTCCTCAGCTACGGGACTTATCCGCATGACAAAGGAAGCTATTGCTGAACACCCTGACTGCATTATGGCACAGTCTGAAAAAGAAAAAGGCAAAGTTACCGCACGTACTTCTTTCGATTGCATGAGAGCTGGCGACAAGTACGCAAAGGCTGTTGTCGACAAGTACATTAAATACCTCGCAGCAGGTATCACAAATACTATCAATATCTTCCAACCCGATATACTCTGTATCGGCGGAGGCGTATGCAATGAAGGTGACCCTCTTCTTCTTCCTATGAAGGAGCTTGTTGCAAAGGAAGTATATACTCGTAACTCAGAGAAAAATACAGAGATCGTTATTGCTAAGCTTGGCAACGATGCAGGTATCATCGGAGCTGCTTTCCTTGGAAGAGCTAATCAGTGATTAGTGGTTGGTGAATAATATGTTAAAGGGCGCACATAGTGCGCCCTTTGTTGTAACTAAATCATATTTGAATTCTACTGATTTATGTATTGATGCGAAGTTCAGATTTTGTTTTGTGAGGAAGTCACGCATGAAATGCCGAAGCAATCGTAAACACTATCATAGAAATAATAGGACATGAGAAAGAAATAGCAAATCCTACTATTCCTGCTATCAGATATGTCTTTCCGCACTTCTTATATCCATTGCTCATTAATACAGCACCGAGTATTATTCCAATTAACGGGATGAACGCCAATATCATCAGAAGTGGATTTACTTTATCTTCACCAATTAAGTTCCTCGGCCTCTCCTCATATACAGGCTGTGCTGCTTTGTTACGACCACCGTGGTCTATGTATGAATCGCAGTAAGGGCATCTTTCCTCACTTTCTGAAATAGAAGCTGCACAATGCGGACAAGTCATACTATCATCTCCTTTACTAAAGTCATATCACATAAACGCAGCAAATATCAGCGGCACAAAAGTAAAAACAAGAACAAGCAGCAAAGTCACAAAAAAACGCACCCCTGCAGCTATAAGATAGGCTCTTCCTGCTCTTTTTTCATTGTTGCACAAACAGATACAACCAATTATCAGTCCAACAAGCGGAATTATCGCCGAAATCACCACAAGTGCTATCTCGGGTGGCTGATTCGCAGGATCAAAATAGTAATGTGACATATTATTGTAGAAATATGGAGGAGGTGGAACTTGCCCATGAAACTGAGGTTTCTGCAGCAAGGCTGGATTTGGTGCTTTGCAGAAAGGGCAGAATTGCTGCCTTTCATCCATCATGGAACCGCAGTTTGAACAATACATAGTAATCCCTCCTTATCTTACAAATAAATAAGCCGTATATCCTCCGTATATCAAAAGCATTATAGCTCCGTGCCAGCGTAGAAGTTTCTTTTTCGATGCACAGAACAGAAGCACAAGAATACTCATAGCAATTAGTGCTGCCGTATCAATGGTATTCTGCAAAGTAAAGGCAATAGGTGAAATGGTTGCAGCAATTCCCAGAACAAACAGAATATTGAATATATTTGAGCCAACAACGTTTCCAAGGGCCATATCTACCTCACCCTTACGTGCTGCAACTATTGAAGTCACAAGCTCCGGAAGACTTGTTCCAAGTGCTACGATAGTCATACCAATAAGGTTATCTGACATTCCGAAGGAACGAGCTATATCAGAAGCACCTTCGACTACCATTTTTCCACCGACTGCGATAGCAGCGCCTCCGCAGATTATGCAAAGAAGACACTTCCATACAGGCATTATCTTAAAATCTTCCTCGTCGGCGCCATTACCGGCATCACGTGCTTTCTTTGCAGAACTTATCATCATATAAAGGAAAAATGCAAACAACACAAGCAATACTACTCCGCCCCATCGCTGCACAGTTCCCGTTATCGCACCAATCGCGAGAAGAACTCCAGCAACTATGACTGAGAACGGCAGATCCTTTTTAATAGTATCTCTGCTTATGGCCATAGGACACAGCACCGAGCAAATTCCACAGACAACCATGAGATTAAAGATATTCGACCCCACAGCATTACTTATGGCGAGATCATTTTTCCCGAGAACCGAAGCACTGACACTTACAGAGGTCTCAGGCAAGCTTGTACCCATAGCAACAATAGTCATTCCTATGATTAGCGACGATACCTTCAGCCGTTTTGCTACAGCCGAGCTTCCGTCCACAAAGAAGTCAGCGCCCTTTATCAGCAATATAAAGCCACCGACTAACAAGATGTATTTCAGCATTTTAAGACTCCTAACAGCAATCAAAGTCAAAAGTTCAAAAGAACTTGTTACGAGCTCTTTTGCTCCATGACTGCTTATACTATTATACCACATATTTTTTCGCTTTGCAATACCTATCGACAGACTTACTAAAAAAATTCGTTATGTCAAACAAATGAAAGCTGTTTTTACTAAAAATGAGAATAATGCAAAAAAAAACAAGATTTGTCTTGAATTAGCGTCTCAATTGTGCTATAATTCGTGTGGACTAAATGGCCGAATATATTTCGGTATAAAGAAATATATAATATGTATCTTATTTCCTGTAGGCGCAGGAAATTAATTTTGGCGGTCAAAGCCGCTATTTTTTCGGAGGTTTATATGTTAACAGCACAGATCTTTGCCGTGATAATCTTCATCGGGATGTTCGTAATGATCGTCCTCGACAAGATAGAACGGCATTACGTCACCCTCGGCAGCGGATTACTCACACTTGTTGTGGTTTTTGGAATTTGTATGCGGAACGGTACGGCAATATTAGACACCCTTGCCATTAAAAGCTTCTTCACCAAGGATTTCTGGTATCAGGTTACTGAAAGTGAAAGCAAGGGTATAAACTGGGCAACCATTATATTCATTGCAGGTATGATGGTCATGGTTGAGGGAATGGCTAAGGCAGGCTTTTTCCGATGGCTTTGCATGAAGATAGCCTACATGGTAAAATGCAAGACAGTACCTATTTTCATCACTTTCATGATAATGTCAGCTGTTCTTTCAATGTTCATCGACAGTATTACCGTTATCATGTTCCTTGCAGCCGTAACTATTGAGCTTGCTACTCTTCTCAAATTCAACCCAGTACCCATGATACTATCTGAAGTATTCTGTGCTAATTTAGGTGGTTCGGCAACAATGTGCGGAGACCCGCCTAATATCATCGTCGGAACATCTCTAGGCTTCTCTTTCTTCGATTTTCTCACAAATACAGGACTTTGTGCTGCAATTTCCCTTGTTGTTTCAGTAATTTTCCTCTATTTTGCATTCCGCAAGGAAATCACCGGCGGCAAGCACGAACCTGTTGATATGAGCAAGTTTCCCAAGCCTTCAGAGGCTATTACAAATAAAAAGGACTTTATCATCAGCAGCGTCATCTTTGGCCTTGCTGTAATTCTCCTTGTAACTCACGCAACAACTCATCTTACAGTTGCTTCTATCGGACTATTCATAGCAGCAATAACTCTTATCGTCTTCGGCAAGCACGCTTTGGAACTTATCAAGAAGGTTGACTACAAAACCCTTCTTTTCTTCATCGGTCTCTTCATAGTAGTAAGCGGACTTGAAGAAACAAATATTCTCAAACTCATCGCTAACTTTATCGGCGACATCAGCAACGGAAACGTTATGCTCATGATAGCTATAATCCTTTGGGTATCAGCAATCGCAAGCGCTTTCGTAGACAACATCCCATTTGCTGCAACTATGGTGCCTATCATTCAGAGCCTTGCAGAGACCTCCGGAGTTCCTATCTCAACTCTCGCATGGTCACTCGCTATGGGTACTGATATCGGTGGCAGCGCTACTCCTATCGGAGCTTCTGCAAACGTTGTCGGCACCTCCGTTGCTCAGAAAAACGGTTACCCCATTGGCTGGGGCAGATACTGCAAGCGTCTTGCACCTGCAACAGTAATAGTTCTCAGTATATCAACGGTGTATCTTTTCGTAAGATACCTATGATAAATAAATCAAATAAGGATATTATAAAAAGGAGGAATACTCATGTCACAGTTTATCATTTCAGTAGGTCGTGAATTTGGAAGCGGTGGACGTCATATCGCCGAGGAGCTCGCAAAACGCTTCAATATACCACTCTACGACCGTCACCTCATTACGGAGATAGCCGCCAAAACAGGTCTTTCTCCTGAAGAAATTGAAAAGTATAACGAAAAGCCAAAGAACCACCTTCTTTCACGCAGAGTAAACGGTTTCAGCAACTCCATTGAGGACAATGTAGCTGAAATGCAGTTCAGTTTTCTGAGAGAAAAGGCTGCAAGCGGTGAATCTTTTGTAGTTGTGGGACGCTGCTCTGAAACAAAGCTCAATGATTTCAAATGTCTTATATCACTGTTCATACTTGGTGACATGAGCGAAAAAGTAAAGCGCGTAATGAATGTTTACGAGCTTACTGAGGATAAGGCAAAGGCCCTTATCGATAAAAAAGACCGCAAGAGGAAACGCTATCACAATTATCACTGTGACGGACACTGGGGCGATTCCAGACTGTACGATCTCAGTATAAACAGCTCCTGTCTAGGAATAGATGGAACCATAGATATTCTTGAACAGTACATTAATTCGAGAATCAGCAAGGAATGAGAAGCTGATAAGCATTAAAGATAAGAACTAAACAACATAAGCTAATCAGGGGTTGCCAGTGGCAGCCCCTAAGTTTTCGTTTATTATAATACGTGTGTAACGCGCTCATAAATAAAGGCAAAAGCCATAAAGCAAGAATAATTTTCTTCTTTATGGCTTTTGAGATTATATATTGGGATTAAGTGTAGTTATCTTATGAAGAAGATACTCCTGTATCCTGAGAGCATCATTAGAGGTTAGACCTTCGCTTGTCTTGTCAACATCTGCGATTTCTGCACCTTTCTCTGATATATGGTGCTCGTCCGTTCCATTGATTCCATATTTGTTTGGATTTGCAAGAGCTTGCATTATGAGTACAGCGTCACTCATATCAATAACATCGTCGCAGTTTGCATCACCGTATTTCGGTGGCTCAAGAGCTCCGCCCATGAAGTATTTCACCTCACAGCTGTCGATGGTATAAGGCTGATCTATAGCCTTTTCTGTTGCAACGTTCCATACGTTTGACCACCAAACCTGTACCTCGCATGTCTTAAAGATATCAGGCATTTCTTTGAGATCAACATGAACGGTAAGCTTTCCATCTTTGTCAGCATTGCCCTTCCATTCAATGTTCTGCCAGTCTTCGGCAGTAGTTCCGAATCCGATTGCTCCGCCTATGGACGCATTCGGAGCTCCCGTAATGTCTATCTGCATTTCCTTTGCAACAGCAAGCTGTGGCATTTCGGGAATAGTTACGGTCTTTTTCTGGATAGCGAATTTATATGCAGTAGTTGTAGTTGTTGTGTTCTTATCCGTAGTTGTAGTAGTCGTCGTTACTGTAGTGGTCTTGGATGGGTCGGGGGGAGTGACGCCATCCTTCTTGTAGAGATCCTTAGGAAGCTCATCAAGGGTTATACAGTAATCGCTCTGATACATTGCAATAGTATCTTCTTTAGTATTGAATGTAGGATTTGATAAGAAATTGTTATTGTCTGAACCACCGTCGTACCATGTGCAGAAATAGAGCCAGCCAGCCTTTTCCTCCTGCATTTTGTCAGGTGTCGAGAAACTGTCGTTCTCAGCAAGTGAAATCATCTTTGCACTGTCATATTTTTCCATGATACCATAGAATGTGGAAGAGAATGGGCTGTCATTGTGATAATACCTAGCGTTTCCCGTTGACCAGTCTGTACAACTATACTTGTCGTAACCTATAATATCAACATATGCATCACCAGGGTACCAGTCCTTGGAGGTGGCAAAGTTATAGCTGTTCCACTCCCATATAAGATTATGGCAGTTGAGGTCGTTTGTGAGGGTATTGTAGGTATATACCCAGAGTTTCTTGTATGCAGCTGAGCCTTCCCTGCCCCACCAGAACCATGAACCATTCTCTCCTCCTCCGCCCTCGGCTTCGTGAAGAGGTCTCCATATCACAGGAATACCCTCTGATTCCAGCTTATTAAACTCCTTAGCGAGGGTTTTGAGTGTTGAGAGGTAGTATTCGTTCTCCTTAGTGCCTTCCGTAGCAGCCTTTGAGGGTGAAAAATCTGTGTCCTTTGCAGTATAGGTCGATAACGACCAATCCATCTTCGTACCTATCGTATAACTTGCGAAGTCCTTAGGTACGTTGATGTGGTAAGAAGCGGTTGCAATACCGCCCTTGTTCTTTACCCAGTCGATGATACGGTCTGTTGAACCATCATCACTGCCGTAGAGAGGACAGCAGAAATTACCGTAATCAAAGCCTCTGATAGCAGGATAATGCCCTGTGGTATCCTTGAGATATTCAAATTCGGTCTCGAGACCGTGAGGACCACCGCTGTATATTTCCTGTTGACCTGAGATTATATGATTACCGTAATTCTCGGCAAGGTAAGACATAAGACTCTGTGTCTCGACTGTCGCGAGCTGATCACAAGGAGTAACCTGCGTAGCTTGGATCTTTGCGTCTGACATAGGAACTGCCGTGAGGTAGTCAAACTGTGACCATCCCCATGACTTCTCGATGACTATAGAATTTTTTCCTGCTTTGAGCGGGATAGCTGTGAGTTCCACAGCCTGATAATCATCACCCTGAGGTATTCCTATTGCACCTTGAGATGAACCATTTACACTGAGGTTCTGTTGTTTATCGGTGCCTATACCAAATGCGTAAAATGTAAGCCTGTATGGACCACCTTCATCAACAGTGACATTCAGCGTGATAGTACCGCTGTCTGTCATTTTAAGTGCAGAACCTCCACTTGCATTTGAATCCTTCTCCACAGTAACATCACCTGTTATCTCAGCGTCCTCGAACTCAAACTTGAGCGGTTCATTTGCAGCCGTTACAGTCGAAGTACTGTACACGGCACAATTGAGCAGCATAGCAGCAGACATTGCAGCTGCTCCTGCTTTTCTGAACATTATTGTTCCCATATTTAATACCCTCCTGAAAGTAGTGTCGATTTCGATTTAAAAACATATGTTACTTTAATTATACATTAATTTCAATAAAAATCAATAACACTGGCGAATTCTTTTCATATCCGTAATTATTTTCGTATAGACGCACAATCAGGCGCTGCTTTTATAAGCAATTATCCCAACTGTATATTAAATTATACTTAAATAATCCACCTAAATATATTGCTGTTTCTGTCACACAGCAGCACGAAAACATGTTGACATTTTGGCTAAAAAGGTGTATAATTTTATTATAGTTTCGTTTACTTTGTGCACGGGATGGTGACGGAAATGACCGAATATCTTACTAATTACATGAAATACATTCAGGACAAGTTGGAAAAGTGCGTTAGCGCTTCAGAAATTGATGAAATAATGGATGAACACCTCATAAAAATAGGATTCATGCAGCACGAAAGAATAGTACATTTTCTTGTTACCATGCTGTTTTCATTAATCCTGACCATTTTCATTGCGGTACTGTTTTTTACACCGAATCTGCCGTCACTGATATTAGTGACTATAATACTCGTACTGCTAGTTTTTTACATTAAGCACTACTATTTTCTCGAAAACACAGTACAGAAGATGTACAAAATCTATGACAGCATTCTCGAAAAGCAGAAAAAACTCAGGGTGAACTCAAAATGACAAAAGAAAAGATTGCAATGCTTGCAGTACAAGAACTTAAAAAACTCTATCCTGATGCTGCCTGCACTCTCAATTATACAAAACCCTACGAGCTAATGTTTGCAGCCAGGCTTGCTGCTCAGTGTACCGACGCAAGAGTAAACATCATAACAGAAACACTTTTTAAGAAATACCCTACTCTTGAAGCCTTTGCAAATGCTGATATTTCAGAACTTGAACAAGACGTAAAGCCATGTGGCTTCTATCATAACAAGGCTAAGAGCCTCAAAGAAATGGCTTCACAACTCATAAACGAATTCGGCGGTGAAGTCCCTGACAATATGGATGATCTGCTCAAACTCTCTGGCATAGGCAGAAAGACTGCAAATCTCATGTTGGGTGACGTTTTCGGCAAACCTGCAATGGTCACCGATACCCATTGTATCAGGATAACTGGCAGACTAGGACTTACTAAGAATAAAGAGCCGGCAAAAGTTGAAAAAGACCTTGTTAAGCTCATACCGCCCGATGAATCATCTGATTTCTGCCACAGAACGGTAGAGTTCGGACGTGATATATGCAACGCCAGAAAGCCAAAATGCAGCGAATGTCCGCTAAATTACTTCTGTCGTTATTACCTGAGTAATAAGTAATCAGAAATATACCGGGACCGGATGTTATTTGATTGATTGCATGGAGCAATGCCAACATCTCTCCTATATGTATCATTATAAATTTCGAAAGGAGAATCAATATGCTATTCAACTTCAAACTCAGCACTCCCGCAGAGGGACTTGTAGATATAACCCACGAAGTCAGCGAAGCCGTAAAGGAAAGCGGCGTTCTTGAGGGTATCTGCATAGTTTTTTGTCCACACACCACAGCTGCAATAACTATAAACGAAAATGCCGATCCGGATGTCCAGACAGATGTTATTAAAGGTCTTGACAAATTCTTCCCTGATCTCCAGTCATTCCGTCACGCAGAGGGTAATTCCGATGCACATATCAAGTCATCAGCAATAGGAGCAAGTGAAACTATTATTATCACAGGCGGCAAGCTCCTTCTCGGCACATGGCAAGATATCTACTTCTGTGAGTTCGACGGTCCAAGAACAAGGAAATTCTACGTTAAGGTGATGGGAGATTAATCATGGAAAATATCGAAAAGCTCTCCGAAATTATAAAAAACTCTCAAAGTATTGTGTTTTTCGGTGGTGCAGGTGTTTCCACCGAAAGCGGTATCCCTGACTTCCGGAGCGTTGACGGACTTTACAGCCAGCAGTGGGACTATCCTCCAGAAACTATCCTCAGCCATACTTTTTTCATTGAAAAAACCGAGGAGTTCTACCGCTTCTATAGAGCGAAAATGCTTTGCCTTGAAGCAAAGCCCAATACAGCACACATAAAGCTTGCTGAGCTAGAAAAACAGGGAAAGCTCACCGCTGTAGTCACTCAGAACATCGACGGACTTCATCAAGCAGCAGGCAGTAAGATCGTATATGAGCTTCACGGAAGTGTTTTACGCAATTACTGCACAAAATGTGGAAAATTTCACGATGTTCACGTCATAATCAACTCACAGGGAATACCGAAATGCGAATGTGGCGGAGTAATAAAACCAGATGTTGTACTCTATGAAGAGTCTCTCAACGATGACACTGTAAACGGAGCAGTACGTGCTATAGCTTCTGCTGATACTCTCATAATCGGCGGAACCTCTCTAAATGTATATCCTGCAGCAGGACTTATCCGATATTTTAAGGGAAATAATCTCGTAATCATCAATATGTCTCCGACTCAGATGGATAAAAACGCTGATTTGCTGATTTGTGACAGAATAGGCAAAGTTTTCTCGCAAATTTAGGAGATTTTCATATGAGCGGTGCAGAATATACGGGCTTATGCCCATCACATACCATAATTAGCGAATTGCAGGTGAAAAGGATGACCGAAGAAGAAGTTTTCAGCTACCTTAAGATGAAATATGAAACGAGATTCACATGGAGAATGCTACTTCTTTCAGAGGCAACAGGCTATTTCGTAAGGGAGTTAAAAAAAGAACTCGGGAACGATCACGAACTTTTCAAAAATAATATCTATGCAATTGCAAACAACGAGACAAATGACGAAGTGCTCTATCTCATAGGCGATATGCACGATGGAGGCGGTATCTACAGAATTTATCATCTTACGTATTCTGCAGAAAATCCTCCTGGTTACCCAAGATATATGGAATTTAAAGGAATTGAAGCAGTCCGTGACTTCTTTGAAGCAAAAATACTCATAAAAACATTAAAGCCCTAAAGCTGTTTTTTGCTTTAGGACTTTTTCATTTACATTAAACCGTTTTCTTTCTTGAAGTCTATGAACTCCTCATATGTTCCCTGTCTATCAAGACAACCATTAGGAAGTATTTCAATAATACGATTAGCAGTAGTCTGCATTATCTCATGGTCATGAGAAGCAAGAAGAACTACTCCCTTGAAGTTGATAAGGCTGTTATTCACAGCAGTAATACTTTCAAGATCGAGGTGGTTTGTAGGACGGTCAAGCACAAGTACATTCGAACCGAAAAGCATCATTCTCGAAAACATACATCTCACCTTTTCGCCTCCAGAAAGTACGTTTACTGGCTTGTATACATCATCGCCAGAGAAAAGCATACGTCCTAAAAATCCGCGAAGATAGGTCTCTGTCTCATCCTTTACAGAATACTGGCGTATCCAGTCAAGTATGGAAAGCTCGCAGCCGTTAAAGTAATCTGAGTTATCAACAGGCATATACGATGTAGTCACAGAAACTCCCCATTTAAAACTTCCTGAATCAGGCTGTTCCTCTTCCATTAGTATCTTGAAAAGCATGGTAATAGCCTGTTCGCTCTCACCCACAAAGGCTACTTTATCGTTCCTTCCGAGAGTAAAGCTAACATTGTCGAGAAGCTTAACTCCGTCCACTGTTTTTGTCAGTCCGTCTACCTGAAGAATATCCTTGCCAAGCTCTCTGTCCATATCGAAGCCTATAAATGGATATCTTCTACTTGATGCAGGAAGTTCTTCAACAGTAAGCTTCTCGATGAGCTTGCGACGCGAGGTCGCCTGATTTGACTTTGACTTATTAGCTGAGAATCTGGCGATAAAGTCCTTGAGTTCCTTTATTTTCTCCTCATTCTTCTTGTTCTGCTGCTTTATCATACGCTGAATGAGTTGACTCGACTCATACCAAAACTCGTAGTTTCCGACGTACATCTTTATTTTGTTGTAGTCAATATCGACGATATGCGTACAAACGTTATTGAGAAAATGACGATCATGGGATACAACGATGACTGTACCAAAGTACTCCGAAAGGAATTCCTCCAGCCAGCGCACCGCGTCAATGTCAAGGTGGTTGGTAGGCTCGTCGAGAAGTATAATGTCAGGATTGCCGAAAAGAGCTTGTGCAAGGAGTACCTTTACCTTTTCGTTACCAGAAAGTGTGGACATCTGCGAATATAATATATCCTCAGATAGTCCTAGCCCCTGTATGAGTTTTGAAGCGTCGGACTCAGCCTCCCAACCATTAAGTTCCGCAAACTCTCCCTCTAGCTCAGAAGCCTTTACGCCATCTTCCTCGGAAAAATCCTCCTTTGCATAAAGAGCATCCTTTTCCTGCATTATCTCGTAAAGTCGGGCATTTCCCATAATTACGGTGTCGAGGACTGTGTACTCGTCATATGCGAAGTGATCCTGTTTGAGAACACTCAGACGTTCTTCTTTTGGCATTACCACCTCTCCCGAGGCAGGTTCAAGCTCGCCGCAGAGAACACGAAGAAAAGTGGACTTTCCTGCGCCGTTTGCACCGATAACGCCATAACAGTTGCCGTTTGTGAATTTAAGATTTACATTTTTAAAAAGTGTCGAGCCGCCGAACTGCACGCTCACATTAGTTACTGTTATCATATTTACTCCTTCCGGTTTGAAGCCAATAGCTGTCAGCCTGTCGGGAACACCACCAGCGTTCCTAAATATGGATGCTAATGCACCATACAAATTCAGACAAAGTAAATTATACCACATTTATTGCTGAATGTAAAGCAAAAGATTTCCACTGTATTTTCCTTGTTTTCTCCCCGAATTTATGTTATAATAACACTTGAATACTATTTTTCGAGGTGTGCCATGAGCAAGATATATATAGTTGAAGATGATAAATCTATACGCGAGGAACTTGCAGAACTCCTACGCAATTCAGGATATGAAGCCGAATACCTTACTGACTTCTCAAATTCAAAGGCAGACATTCTTTCTGCACATCCAGATCTTATTCTAATGGATATAAACATTCCCAACCTTAACGGAGAACAACTCCTTAAAGAGATACGCAACGAAAGCGATATTCCTATTATAATGGTAACAAGCCGTACCTCCGAGACAGATGAGGTCCTTTCCATGAGCTACGGCGCTGACGACTATATAACAAAGCCATATAATCCAACAATACTGCTGCTGCGTATATCAGCCGTGCTGAAACGCTCCGCTGGAAGTTCCTCAGTACAGACCTATAATGGCCTTCAGGTCAATGATGCTAAAGGAAGCCTTACCGATGGTAACCACGAGCTTATTCTCACCAAGAACGAAATGATAATTTTCCGCCTTATGCTTGACAGACAGGGCTCTATAGTCACTCGTGACGACCTTATGACCGCACTTTGGGATAACGATGAATTTGTCAACGACAATGCACTTACTGTTAATATCAGCCGTTTGCGCTCAAAGCTTGCGGAACTTGGTTGCGAGGATGCTATTGAAACACGCAAAAAGCAGGGGTACGTACTGAAATGAAACTCCTAAGTTATATCAGAGACAGGCTTTGGTTTTACATTATTGCCGCCATTTCATTCGGACTTGTTTTCTTGTTTCTGACAGCATACAGGGCAAGCAATCAACTTATTATCTTTATAGGCGCAATATTGTTAATGTTCATCATCTTTGAAGAACTTGTAGGCTTTCTGCGAAAAAACCGATTCTACAGCGATATGCAAAAAAAAATGGACGGACTCGATCAGAAATATCTTATACACGAAATGATAAGCAAGCCCTCATTCTTAGAGGGTGAGATACTCTATGAAGCACTTTGTGACGCAAACAAGTCTATGTTTGAAAAAGTCGCGGAGTACAGGAGAAGCTCTGCCGACTTCCGTGATTTTATAGAAATGTGGGTACATGAGGTTAAGTTACCCGTAGCGAGCCTGCAGCTCATGGCACACAATCACAGGGAGGAGTTTGGTGAGAAGTACATCGAACAGCTCAGCAGGATAGACGGCTATACAGATCAGGTCCTCTATTATGCACGTTCTGAAAATGCTGAAAAGGACTACATTATAAAAGAGATATCCCTGAAACGTACGGTTGCAAATGTTGCGATAAAAAATCGTGAAGCCCTGCAGCTTGCAGGAGCTTCAATAGAGACCGATGGACTTGACTTAAAGGTCATGACTGACGGGAAATGGTTGGAATTTATGCTCGGACAGTTTATGGCTAATAGCCTCAAATACACAGTTGAAAATCGTGAGCCCGTCATACGCATTTATGCAAAGGAGCAGAAGGACAGCATTCTCCTGCACTTCCGCGACAACGGTGCAGGCATCCCCGTAAACGATATACCTAGAATATTCAATAAGAGTTTTACAGGTGAAAACGGTCATACCTATGCGAAATCTACGGGTATGGGGCTTTACATAGTAAAAAGCCTCTGTAATAGGCTTGGTCATGGCATATCTGTGGCTTCCGAGTACGGAAGCTTCACAGAGCTTACCATTACCTTTTCAAAGAACGACTATTATCGTATTACTGAATAGTAATATATAACTACGTAGCCAATGTTTGAGTTTGCCATGGGCTTATGTAGAAAGACTTGAACCTATGTTTTACAGGCATTCCCCTATACTACATCCCTTTCATAATATTACGGATATTACGGGCGCACATTGTGCGCCCATAATAATAAATAAATGATATGTGCAACATTACAAAACTGTAATATTGCGTAATGTTAAAAACACGACCAAAGGGAGTGTACGATGTATAATAAGATCATGGAAACGGGAACAACTCCCGAATAGAAATAACGGAACTGAAAGGAAATGATCTTATGAAAAATCTTACTTCTAAAATTATCAGAACAATCTACATTCTAAGCAGTATCTTAATGGTAACATTAGGCATTGCGGAAATATACGAGATAATCAGCACAAGAGCTGCAACAGACCCGTATAATCACCTGATAGAAGGACTCTTCTGGAGTGTATTCACTATATATCATCTGTGTAATTGGTATATCAGAAAGCACAGTAACACAAGAAAAACATATTAAGGAGACAATAAAATGACTTTATTAAGACTGAACAATATTGAAAAATACTATGGCAACAGATCAAATCTCACAAAGGCTTTAAATGATATATCCTTTTCAGTTGAAAAAGGTGAGTTCACTGCCATAATGGGAGCTTCCGGCAGCGGCAAGACCACTCTACTCAACTGTATATCCACTATTGACCGAGTTACAGCAGGCCATATCTTCCTTGAGGATACGGATATAACAACTCTCAAGGGCAAGGAGTTAAACAAGTTCCGCCGTGAGAAGCTGGGCTTTATCTTCCAGGACTTCAACCTTATGGACACTCTTACAGCCTATGAGAATATTGCTCTTGCGCTTTCTATTCAGAAACGCTCTGCTAAAGAGGTAGACAAGGCTGTAAAGGCTGTTGCAGAACAACTCGGCATTACCGAAGTTCTCAACAAGTATCCATACCAGATGTCAGGCGGACAGAAACAGAGAGTTGCTTCTGCAAGAGCTATAATCACTGAACCGAAGCTCATACTCGCAGACGAGCCTACAGGTGCTCTCGACTCAAAATCATCCAAAATGCTTTTGGAGCGATTCAACTATCTGAACAAAGAACAGAACGCTACTATTATAATGGTAACACATGATTCGTTTACTGCAAGCTACGCTTCAAGAGTGATATTCATAAAAGACGGAAAACTTTTCAACGAGCTTATTCGAGGAAACGACAGCCGAAAGGAGTTCTTTGACAAGATAATTAATGTCGTTACTCTTCTGGGAGGTGACATGAGCGATGCTCTTTAAGATATCTCTCAGCAATATCAGAAAAAGCCTCAAGGACTACGCCGTATACTTCTTCACGCTCGTACTCGGCGTTGCAATATTCTATGTTTTCAACTCTATTGAAACTCAATCAGCATTCATTAAGATGAACGAAGCTCAGCGTGAGATAATAGATATACTAATAAAGTCTGTATCAGGTGTAAGTGTTTTCGTTGCCATAGTTCTCGGACTTCTCATCGTATATGCCAGTCGCTTCCTTATGAAGCGAAGGAACAAAGAATTCGCACTGTATATGATGCTTGGCATGAGCAAGTGGAGAATATCTGCTCTCTTGCTCTGTGAAACTGTTATTATAGGTATTGGCTCTCTCGTTGTGGGGCTTCTAATAGGTGTGGGACTTTCACAAGTAATGAGTGCAGTAGTCGCAAACATGTTTGAAGCCGACATGAACGACTATAGATTCACGATATCGTCTTCTGCTATCACAAAGACTATAATATACTTCAGCATAATGTATATTGTTGTTATGCTTAGAAGTGGCGTTGTTATTAGCAAATGCAAGCTTATCACACTCATGAACTCTGACAAGCGCTCAGAAAAAATAACTATGAAAAATCCGTGGCTTTGCGTGATAGTATTCCTTATTTCTGCAGCAGCTCTTGGCTGGGCATATTACACAGTTGGCTGGGACTTTGCAAACCTGAGTTTAAGAAAAATAGGTGTCGCTATACTGGTAGGCAGTATTTCCACATTCTTCATTTTCTGGTCTGTAGCCGGAATGCTCCTGAGGATAGTAATGTCTGCAAAGGGTATATATTACCGAGGTCTCAACAGCTTTACTTTCCGACAGATAAGCAGCAAAGTTAATACAACAGTTGCTTCAATGACCGTCATATGCCTTATGCTTTTCGTAACAATATGCACCCTTTCTACTGCATTTGTTATAAGAAATTCCCTGAATAAAAGCGTTGAGGATAATTTCCCCATTGATTTTTGCGGTCGTTTTGCTCTTCATTCAAATGACAGTGATAACGATTATGTTTATAAAGGCGGCGATATTGATGAAGTCTATTCGCAGCAGAACATGAGCATTTGCGACGATTTCAGAGAATATTACCATTTCCATGACTATAGTGAAGAAGGCTATACATTTGACAGCTTAATCAGCGACAAGAAGGAAGAAATCCTCGGGGATTCAATGTCCATATATTCTTTGATGAACTTTGATATATCTTTCATAAAGCTCAGCGACTACAATGCTCTGATGAAACTATATGGTAAGAAGCAAATAGAGCTTTCCAAAGGTGAGTACGCTATATGCGCAAATATTTCGGGAATGCCTGAGATATACAATAAATTTCTGCAAGACAGCCCAGAGATAACAGTTATGGGACAAACTTTCAAACCTAGATCAGCAAAATGTATCGAAAGCTTTATTTATCCTGATATGCAGGCTTCAAATATAGGTACTATAATATTACCCGATAATGCTGTTTCGGAAGATTACCGTGGTACTGATTATTTCATCGGCAACTATGCAGCTAATGATAAAAAAGGCAAGGAAGGCGCCGAAAAAACTGCAAGGGAGCACTGGAATAATGCAATGCACTGGTATATGAGTGATAGTGATGGCGGTAGTATGAACGCACTTGAAACTAAAATAGAAGCCGCAAATAATGCTATAGGCATTGGTGCTATAGTTACATTCCTCGGACTTTATATTGGCTTCATTTTCCTTGTATCCTGCGGCGCTATACTTGCACTCAAGGAGCTCTCTGAGAGTGCTGACAGCCTGCAAAGATATACAATGCTCCGCAAACTTGGCGTTGAAGAAAAGGAAATAACCAAGTCTATCTTCCTTCAGTCTGGAGTATTCTTCCTGCTGCCACTGCTGCTGGCTTGTCTACACTCATACGTTGGTATGAGATTTGGAATGATTGGTCTTGACATGGTCGTAGGCGGCGAATGCACAAAGCCTGTTCTCTTTACAGCAGCCGTTCTCATAGTAATATATGGTGGTTACTTTCTGCTTACCTTCCTCGGAAGCAAGGCAATCGTCAAAGAACAAAAGTAAGATTTTCATGATATAGTTTTATAAGGCTGACGGAAACGTCAGCCTTATTTGATTGAATAAGCAATTTTGCTTTGTAGCAATGCACAAATCACCACTGATATTTTTGTGAATCTATTACTAATTTCTCATTCTGCTCAATCATTTTATCCATAGCTATCAGGAATATATATAATCCGACAAATTTTTACTCTCTGTTTGAAATCTCTTGAAAACCGTTATTATTAGTAGTATAATAGTAGCGTTGCGTGTTTTTTTAGAGAAAATAATGAGAAAGAGGTTAGTCATATGGCTGAAAAAGCATTAAAACCAACTGAAGAAAAGCTAAAGCCAAAGCTTTTCTCGGTCATGAAAACCTATACGAAGGAACAGTTTGTAAAGGACGTGATTTCTGGTATAATCGTCGCTATCATCGCGCTGCCACTCTCTATCGCCCTTGCTCTTGCTTCCGGAGTAGGTCCAGAACAAGGCCTTTATACAGCTATCATTGCAGGCTTTATTGTTTCGTTCTTAGGCGGAAGCCGCGTACAGATTGCTGGTCCTACGGCAGCATTTGCAACAACCGTTGCAGCTATCGTCGCATCAGAAGGCATGGACGGACTTGCAATTTCCGCTATAATGGCAGGTATCATACTTATTATAATGGGATTCTGCCGATTCGGAGTTCTAATCAAGTACATACCAGGTACTATTACCACGGGGTTCACCTTTGGTATAGCCGTGACTATCCTCCTCGGACAGGTCAAGGACTTTCTGGGACTTACTTTTAAAAACAAGCCTATCGAGACCATTGACAAAGTAAGGGAGATATTCACCTGCATCGATACTATTAACTGGCAGGCACTCCTTATCGGTGTTATTTCCCTTGCGATACTTATTCTCTGGCCGAAAAAACTGGAGAAAATTCCTGCATCTCTTATCGCCGTTATCGTCTGCTCAGCCGTCGTAAAGTTCTGCGATATAAAGGTAAATACAATTGGTGACCTCTATACTATATCAAATTCCCTCCCTAAACTTACAGTGCCAGAGGTTACTTTCGAAAGAGTAAGAGCTCTTGTACCGAACGCTTTCACTATCGCCGTACTTGCTGCTGTTGAATCTCTGCTTTCCTGCGTTGTTGCAGATGGTATGATTGGCTCGAAACACCGTTCAAATATGGAGCTCGTTGCACAGGGAACTGCAAATATCGGATCTGCTTTCTTCGGTGGAATTCCAGCAACAGGCGCTATTGCACGTACTGCTGCTAACGTCAAGAACGGCGGACGTACTCCTGTTTCAGGCATGATACACTCAATAGTGCTCGTTATCATACTTGTTGTGCTAATGCCTTATGCTTCACTTATTCCTATGCCAACTATTGCTGCTATACTATTCATCGTTGCTTACAATATGTGTGGTTGGAGAAATATAAGAAACACAGTAAAAACTGCTCCTAAAAGCGATATTGCTGTACTTTTTGTTACATTGATACTCACCGTCGTTTTCGACCTCGTTGTTGCTATCGGTGTTGGCATGGTCATGGCTGCTCTCCTCTTTATGAAACGTATGGCAGACGTTACTGAAGCTCACGCTTGGAAAGACATTGACGACGAGGATACTGACCCCGACAATATCCTTCTCAAAAAGATACCCAAAAACACACGCGTTTTCGAGATAAATGGTCCTATGTTCTTTGCTGCTACCGATAAGTACAAGTATGTACTGAGCGACAAGGACATCGATGTACTCTGCATAAGAATGAGAAATGTCCCAGCTATTGACGCTACTGGTGTTGAAGCTCTCATGCGTATCGTAAAAAGATGTCAGCGTCACAATGTCAAGGTTGTTTTCTCTCATGTTAATGAGCAACCTATGAAGGTAATGACTAAGGCAGGCTTCATTGAAGAGGTCGGCAAAGAAAATTTCTGCAATCATATCGACACTGCTCTTCTCAGAGCGGAAGCCATTGAAAATGAAATTTCAAAAAAAGCAAAAAAATGAAAAAATAAATCAAAGCAGGCATAGAGGAAGTTTACTCTTTATGCCTGCTTTTAATAATAAACTCAATATTAATTCGTATTTTTTATTAACATATTATATCATGCTGATTTATCGGTAAAACGCCATCATAACGGACTATTCCCGCTTCATTTGTTTATTTTATTCATTCTTTATCTTTTTAAAAACCGTGATAATAATGCTTTATAATCGCCTTATATTCGCCCTTGTTTTTCATATAAATGTTACAACTCCGTCATTTTATCCACTTAATCTGCAAAAAATGAGTTGCTAAAGAGGGCCAGTAAGTGATATTATATACTCAGAGATTGGTAATAAAGTTCCAGTCCTCAATAGTTGAAAGCTTTAGCTTTCTGCTAAAGCCTGCGAAGGCTTTTGAAAATCATCCTCATTGAACCGATGCCGAAGTTTCAGTGTTCTTCGGTATCGGGATTTTTTTTGCAAAAAAAAATCCCGACAAAGGAGAGAAAATCTCCCTTGTCGGTTTTTTTATATTATAAAGACCAAATAAACAACTTTTATATCACTTTCTGAGTCCAAGAAGCTTCTCCTGGATCCAAAGTGCATCATTTGTGGTAAGTCCCTCAGTACCGTTAACGTCTGCGTTAATCTTACCCTGCTCTGTAAGAGCGTGTGCATCTGTACCGCCAACTCCGTACTTGTCAGGATTTGCAAGTGCCTGCATGATGAGGACTGCGTCGCCCATGTCAAGTCCGCCGTCGTTGTTAGCATCGCCCCAGAGTGTTACAGCAAGCTTAGGTGCAGTTGTAGTTGTTGTAGTTGTAGTTGTAGGCTGAGTTGTAGTTGTTGTTGTTGTAGTTGTAGTAGTTGTTGTAGTTGTTGTAGTAGTTGTAGTAGTTGTTGTAGTAGTAGTTGTTGTTGTAGCAGCAGCTGGTGTAGGAGGATCTATCTTATCAGCAAGTGCTAAAATATTATTATAGAATGACTTAGGCTGATAGTTGCTGAATGGAAGTGGTGAACCACCATTCTGATTAGCTCTCCAGCTTCTCTCATCTGTTGTACCCCAAAGAGTTACGCATGAGATGTTCTTAGCGTGCTT
>JAEEGL010462392.1_pt1 | contig 25245 bp, 18 predicted proteins | sample 9134231 | NCBI WGS metagenome assembly JAEEGL01 (sample SAMN16246548, study PRJNA631951) | gut metagenome | biome: gut microbiome; feature: rumen; material: fiber-attached | host: Bos | place: Iran: Karaj | collected 2018-10 | reverse complement strand
TCGGGATTCATGCCGCTCACAGGAAGGCAGGCCTTCGCAAGATAATCACGGCTCGCGGCAACCGCCGCTTCCCAAAATTCCCGATCTTCTTCATAAGCGCGTTCCGCGAACAGCGTGTAGAAGTGCGGCAGGTGGTAAGAAGCGTCGGTGAAATCGCATCCGGGCCCGAAAAGTATCAGCTTGTTGTCATGGTTCCACATCGGAGCGCCGGGCCGGCCGTTCTCACCTTTGTGTATGCAGGCGCGCAGCAGTTCCCGGGCTTCGCGGGAGTAGCTGAAGATCCCCTCTCCGTCGCCCCACCGGGCTGACGCAAAGAACAGCGCCATAGCGAAGAATTCCTCACCGTCGGGCGCCGGGCCGTAGGCGTTCTTCTCACCGGTAACTCTGCATGACCATGCGAAATATCCTTCGTTTTCGCCTTCGGCCATGAACATATATTTCTTTGACCACTTCCAAAGCCGGTCAAACTCCGGCTTCATATCAAGCTGGACACACATCATCATGCCGTAGGACATACCCTCGGTACGCGCGTCGTTGTTGCCTGTGTCCTCTATGTACGCCATATCATCGTCCGTTTCATAATACAGCCTGTTCTCGCCGTAAAAGAACTCATGAACGGCGTCTGCGATCTTTGCGTTTATCTCCTCGTCGGTCTTCCCGAGCTCGGCAAATATGTTCCGGTAAGCGGTCTTTTTCATCGTTTTGCTCCTTCCGTGCGGCGGATAAATTTTAATAATGCAATTATATCATATCCCGGCGTATTTTTCAAGTGGCAGACGCCGAAAAAAGCATTCCCGTACCGGAAAAAGGCATACAGGAGCCGGGATCGTTCTTCCGGATTTTTATTTTGACAAATCATAAGCATTGTGGTATAATGTAATGAGATATACACAGAAAGCCCCACCGGAAAAGAGGAATGTCCGATGCCACATCCGATCACCGATAATCTCAGCATGAAGCTGAACCCAACAGTGTTTACAGCCCGCGCGGTGCTTATGAGCAGCGCAGCGAGAGGCGACATGAATGCCGAAAAACTGCTCCGTGCGATAGATGAAGATGAGCTTTTCGAGCGCAAATACAAAAAGTCCGGCGGAAGCAGCGAACAGGAACTGTACCGCTTCTCCTCCGCCTACGGGACCGCTGTATGGATAAGGAACAAGATCTCCGACAGGATATTCGATGCCATGAGAATGACAACGTTCGTTGATCTCGGCTGCGGCTTCAATCCGCGCGGACTTTCTCTTGCGAATCATCGCTACATACGATACTACGGCATAGACCTTCCCCCGATAGCCGACCGGATGAATGCTGTCACCCGTCCGATGCTCAGAAACGACGGAGCAGATGAAGCGATAACCTACCATGCCGCCGACCTTACCGACCGTAACTCCCTCAGGGCGCTGTTCAACGGCGGAGGACCGCTGTTTATCGTCACCGAAGGACTTATGATGTACCTCACGGAAAATGAAATGTGCACCGTAACGGAGAATATCGCGGAGCTTCTGAAAGAGTTCGGCGGAGTGTGGCTGACCGGAGACGCCGCCGAGCACGATATATATGAATATATTCTGAAACGCCTGCTCGGGAGCGATGAGCAGGCCGTCCGGAAACTGATAGGCTCCGAGCTTTCGGAAAAATGGCGCAGTCTGCTGTTCGAAAACAGCTTCGTGACGCTGAAACACGATGCTCTGAAGGAATTCCTCGGTCATTACGGACTTGACTGCCGCGAGACAGACATCAATAGATATATAGAAGACCTCGATATTCCCGACAGTATGCGGGCGGCTTTTGAAAGCACCGATTTCCTGATGATGGTGCCGAAAACACGCGGTGCCGGCAGTACCGCACCGGCAAAGAAAAGCACGTTCAGCCTCACCACAGAAAATAACGGCGGTGTCCTCAGCATATATGTGAACGGGCGTCTTGACACGCTGTCGGCACCGAAGCTGATAGAAGCCTATGAAGCTCATTCGGCGGAACAGCCGGAACTGCCTGTATTGATTGATATGGCGGGCTGTCCGTACATTTCTTCCGCCGGCATAAGAGCATTCCTGATACTGTTCAGGCATACCCGCAGCATCAAAGACGGCTTCTCCCTGCGCAATATCAGACCTGAAGTACTTGACATAATAAACGCTACCGGACTTTCAAAATTATTGTGACAACAAAAAGGTATTATGAAGAAAAAAGCTTTTAAAACAGACATAATCATTATAGTTGTGCTTATTCTGGCAGCGGTGGGCATAATACTGGCGCTGACACTGCCGGATAACACGGAAGAAAACACAGGCGACGCTCCCGCAGCTGTAAACAGCCGCACGATTGCCGACTACGCCGACAAAAACATCGGCGTAATCACCGGAACGCTTTTTGAAGGCTTTGTCATGGAGCATTACCCAAAGGCGGACATAAGCTACTTCAATTCGCTGCCCGATCTAACAATGGCGCTGAATTCGGGCAAGGTTGACGCATTTCTGCTGGGAAAGGCAAGCACCGACGCGCTAATGGACGAAAACCCCGGCATCACCTATCTGGACGAAGAGGCGGGCACCTTCGATGTGGGCATGGTATTCCCGAAGTCTGCCGAAGGTGACCGCATCAGGGCACAGATGGACGAATTCCTGACCAAACTGAAAGCCGACGGTACCCTTGACGGGATCATTGCCTACTGGAACACAAAGGAAGCCCGGGACACTCCCGCAGATATGTCCGGTCTGACCGGCGAGAACGGGACGCTCCGCTTTGCGACTTCGGGTGACGAGATGCCGTGCTCGTACCTTGTAAGCGGAAAACCCGCCGGCATCGACCCGGATCTTGCAATACGCTTCTGCCGTGAGTACGGCTACAACATAGAGATCACGATCACCGATTTTTCCGGCGTGATACCGGGTCTGGTTTCCGGTATATACGACTTCGCCGGCAACGAGATAGTCATAACCGATGAGCGTAAGGAGAGCGTTAATTTCTCTGTACCTTATCTTAGCGGCGCTGTGGTGATGATGGTGCAAAAAGCCGCCGATACCGGAATACCCGATTTAAGCTCCTACAACGGCAAGCGGCTGGGTATAGTGACAGGTTCCAGCTTTGAAAAGCCCACACTTGAGACCTTCCCGGACAGCTCTTATTTCTATTTTGATAACATAAGCGATCTGATCATGGCGCTGCGTCAGGACAAGATAGACGGCTTCGTGTATGACGAGCCCGTTCTGCGCATAATAAACCTTCAACAGCCTGATATAGGATACTTCAGTGATCTTATCCGCGAAGACAATTACTCATTTGGTTTTCAGAAAACCGGAGAGAGAAGCAGAACTTTGCGCAGTCAGTTCAACGAGATGATGTCAGAGCTCACTGCGAACGGTACCATCGCTGAAATGAAGAAGAAATGGTTCACCGCGGACTCGGCAAGCCTTAACGTTGACCTTTCGGGTCTTACGGGAGAAAACGGCACGCTTAATGTCGCGGTCACTTCTACAAATACACCGTTCACGATGATCACGAACGGTGAGCTCAGCGGCTACGCTCTGGAGCTTCTGACCATGTTCTGCCGCAGATACGGTTACGACTGCAAATATGACCAGGTGAACACTTCCGGCGGCCTGGCAGGTCTCTCGTCGGGCTTATACGACATCTTCGCAAGCAATACCACTGTGACCCCCGAAAGACAGGAGAGCATCTCATTCTCCGATCCGATATACTCGGGCGGTATAACCCTGGCGGTAAGAGCTTCCGACCTGGCTCCGGGCGGTATAACGAAGGACTCATCACCGTCCCTTGCCGACGACCGGACAGGCTTCTTCGAGGGAATAGCGGACAGCTTCGAGAAGAACTTCATCCGCGAGGATCGCTGGAAACTGATACTTGAAGGTATCGGCACAACCTGTCTGATAACGGTGCTGTCTGCTTTAGCCGGTTCCCTGCTGGCATTCCTGATCTGTATGTTCCGCCGCACGGGAAGCAGACTTGCGAACATCATATCCGACATCTATGTCAAGCTGCTTCAGGGCACGCCAATAGTTGTCCTGCTGATGATACTCTATTATGTGATATTCGGCAAGTCCGGACTTGAAGCAGTGTGGGTAGCCGTTATCGGTTTCTCGCTTAACTTCGGCGCCTACGGTTCGGAGATAATGCGCTCCGGCATAGAGAGTATCGACGGAGGGCAGCGCGAAGCCGCACTCGCACTCGGCTACAGCGAGAACCAGACGTTCTTCCGTTTCATATTCCCGCAGGCTGCTGTACGTTTTCTGCCGGTATACAGGGGTGAGATAGTATCGCTGCTGAAAAGCACGTCGATAGTCGGCTACATAGCTATTCAGGATCTGACCAAGATGAGCGACATTATCAGGAGCAGGACGTATGAAGCGTTCTTCCCGCTGATAGCAACAGCAGTGATTTACTTCTTCCTCGCGTGGATAATAACTCTGATACTGAAGCTCATTCTCAGAACAGTGACTCCGAAGCGCCGCTGATGCCTGTTTTGGTGAAGAGAGTCGCTAACGCTTGAGTGCTTGAGAGTCGCTTGCGCTCGAGTTCAGAAGAGAGTCGCTAACGCTCGAGTGCTTGAGAGTCGCTTGCGCTCGAGTTCAGAAGAGAGTCGCTAACGCTCGAGTGCCTCCGGCGGCCAACCCCTTTAAAAAGGGTTTGGATCCCTAAACAAATCGCTTCGCCTTGCAGATTTGTTCATGAGTACGCCTACTCCGGACTGCGAGGCAGAAAGCCGCCCATAGCAGAATGTAACAGACGGTTTGACCGCGCGGGTACCGCGCCGGATCGGGCGCGGCGGCTCGCCGCAATGAAGAAGAAAGGAGGACGCCGACATGAAACCGCAGGCAATAGTCTGGGTAACACTGATATTCTATCTGCTGTTTATCGGCGTCCGTTTCGTGTTCATGATGTATCCCGCCGACTCCGTAAAGCTGCGTATGGCGCAGGAAAGTACTCCATCAGCTTCGGAAAGACGCGCCGATAACCTGTGGGCTTACTATCTTATAAATGAAGAAAACCCTCTCAGGACTGATTTTACGGTAGGTCTCGAAAAAGTGCAGGGCGATTTCATGCTCGATGAGCGCTGTGTAGACTACGCAAAACAAATGATCGAAGACGCCGCAGCAGAGGGTATAATCCTCACAGTGGTCTCCGCATACCGCAGCGTACAGAAGCAGCAGGAAAATCTTGACAACTACATAAAGCGCCTGATGAACGAGGGCTATACGAGCAAGGAAGCAAAAGCACGCGCCGAAAAAGAGATCGCAAGGCCATACATAAGCGAGCATAACGCAGGTCTCGCCCTCGATATACTTACACCGGACTGGTGGGATTCACACGATGATATCACCGCCGACTTCGAGAACACCGAACAGTTTCGCTGGCTCTCGGAGAACGCCCATAAGTACGGCTTCATAATGCGCTATCCGAAAGAATACGAGGACGTGACCGGCTATATCTACGAGCCGTGGCATTATCGATTCGTGGGCGTCTATTACGCCGGGAAAATAAAGGAATCCGGGCTTCCTCTGGAATATTTCTATAAGACGAATTTTTAACTGCCGCCGGCAGCAGGATATACCCCCGGCCGTATTTTCCCGCGGCGCGAGCGTGGACAATTCATTCGCAGTCAGCAACATACCGTCCGGGAGCGCCGTCTCCGCGCAAAAAGAAAGCCCCCCGCGATTGCGGGGGGCGATCCTGGCATTATTAAGGCGGCTTACTTTACTATGAACTGTTCAAGCGCCGCTTCGAGCTCCGCAGTGTCGTCACTGTGAACGACGAGCCTGAGCTCCTTGGTGAGATCGAGGCTGAAGATGCCCATTATCGACTTCGCGTCAACGGCGTATCTGCCCGAAACTATGTCTATATCATAGTCAAACGTCATTACCGTGGATACGAATTTCTTTACATCGTCGATAGTCTCTATTCTTACTGTAAATTCTTTCATAACTTTGTCCTTTCCTTTGTTCCGCACACCGGTTATCTCTTTACTATATGCTCCGCAACTTCATCAAGGAACGCCGTGTCATCGCTGTGTACCGTCATTTCGATCTCCCGGCTCAAATCAAGGCTGAATATTCCCATGATGGATTTGGCATCCACGGTATACTTGCCGAGGGAGAGATCTATATCATAATCCACTTCATTTGCCTTCTTGACGAAATCCTTCACATCGTCTATGCTAACCAACCTGATGACGCATTTTATCATTGGTATCACCGTTCCTTTCGCGGCAGCAGGCTTTCTCTTGCCTGCCTTTTATAATATTTTATCAGATTTTCCGTGAAAGTCAAGGGTTTGATCAGATTTTCGGAACTATTGGCTATAATTCCGAATCCGCGCTTCGGAATTTGTGCACTTCTTACAATATTGGAGTAAGCGTTTTATGAAATATGCCATTATAACATTCGGTTGCAAAGTCAATCAATACGAAAGTTCGGGTATAGGCACAGCCATGGACGACGCAGGCTTTGAGCCCTGCGAAAACCCTTCCGGCGCCGACATCGTGATAATAAACTCCTGTTCGGTCACTGAAAACGGTGACAAGAAAGCCCGTCATGCCGTGCGCTCGGCAAAGCGTGACGGAGCATTGACCGTGCTGACGGGCTGTTATCCGCAGGCTTTTCCGGAGGAAGCCGCAGGCTGCGGCGCGGATATCGTCTGCGGCACCGCGGCGCGCGGAAAGATACCTGAGCTGATACGCAGTTATCTCAGACATGGCTGCGCTTCCGCGGACTTTTCCCTGCCCGGTGAATATGAGGAGCTGCCCTGCGCCGTTACCGACGACCGCACCCGGGCTTTCATCAAAGTCGAGGACGGCTGCGACCGCTATTGCTCATACTGCATCATACCCTATACCCGCGGACGTGTACGCTCACGCCCGATAGATTCGATAAAGGAAGAAGCCCGTCTCTGCGCAGCGAACGGTCACAAGGAGATCGTGCTGGTGGGGATAAATCTGTCCCGGTACGGTTCGGATATCGGTCTCGGGCTTGCGGACGCTGTAAAAGCAGCTTCGGAGCCGGATGGAATAGTGCGCGTCAGGCTGTCGTCGCTGGAGCCTGAACTTCTCGACGAGCGCGTGGCGGAGGAGCTTGCCGCCTGCCCGAAGCTCTGCCCGCATTTTCACCTGTCGCTGCAGAGCGGCTGTGACGCAACTCTGAAACGTATGAACAGGCATTATGATACTGCGGAATACCTGCGCATAGCAGAACGGCTCCGCAGGTATTTTCCCGGATGTGCAGTCACGACAGACATTATGGTGGGCTTCGCGGGTGAGACTGACGAGGAATTCGCACAGTCACTGCATTTCGCGGAGACCGCAGGTTTCGCGCGGATTCACGTCTTTACCTACTCGATACGGAAAGGCACCGCCGCCGAGAAGCGCAGCGACCATATCCCGGATCCGGTCAAAGCCGTGCGCTACGCGGCAATGTCGGAAGCCGCCGCCCGCGTTTATGAGAGGTTCCTGCGTGAAAATGCCGGCAAGACATTTGATATCCTGATCCAGAAGCGCACCTCGGAGGAATTTGCCGCCGGCCTCGCGCCGAATTATCTGCCTGTGCGCATTTACGGCTCGGACGCAAAACGCCACGACATTGTCACCGTCAGGATAACCGGTACCGGCGACGGTTTCTGCACAGGAGAAACACTGGTCTGATAAAGAAATACCCCGTATCGCTGCGATACGGGGCATTGTATTTTCCGGATCTCTCCGTAATATCAGAGCTGCGCGGGCAATTCCGCGGCATCTATCCGTTCCTGCGGGAGAAACGCAGGTTGCCCGACTGCTTTGGCACAGCAGTCTGCACCTGTCATTCAATGGTGTACTTGATGCCTGCCGCGTCGAGAGCTGCTGTGAGACCTGCCATGGAATTCATTGTTGCGCTGTCGTCGGTTATGCGGACGAGTACATCGCCGGAAACCGCCTTTGCGGCAGCCGCTATTTCGTCTGCCGTGGACTCCGCACCGTTATACAGGAGAGTTCCTCCGGAGACCTTTACGTCGATGTAGGTCGGAGCCGGTTCGGCAGCTGTTGAATCGGTCTGTGCCGTAACGGAAGCTGCGGGTGAAGTGCCGTCCGTAGCTGCGGACGTGCTGTTCCCCTTGAGTATTCCCATGCCGTGACCGAAGCCCAGCGGATCGAAAAGGAATACTATCGCGAACAGGATAAGTATTATCAGGAGCAGTATAAGTATAATGATCCCGCCCCTTTTGTTCTTCTTTTTCAGTTTTGCGTTCTGTTTTTCAAGCTTCTGATTCTGCTTTTCAAGATCTTTTGCCATTTTTTTGCTCCTTTTCAGCGTGATATGTTGATGTTGGTACAATAAAAATTGTCGTATTTTCTGCCCACATCATCGGCAGCAGCATTTATCAGTTTCACGTCGCTGTACAGTGCGCGGTCTCCGTCATATACCAGAGCACAGAGTATAACGTCGTCCTTGTCCAGTCCGGACTCTATGAGCACCTTATCGATGCTTTCGGCTATTTTCTCACGGCTTTCCAGAAGCGTATGCCCCAGTTCGCCGTTCTCATCAAGTATGAACAGCTTCCCTACCGCGTCGTAGCTCAGATTAAGCGTTATCATGCGTCCCTCGGCGAACTCGTCAAGCGCCTTCTGATTGGCGGTGGCTATGATTTCACTGTTCTCGGATATGTAGCGGTCGAACTCCGCCTGCAGCTTTTCATGATCCGCGCGCACGGTTTCCAGCTCGTCCGTGAGCTGCCCGGTCCGCTGTTCATAAGCGGCTGCCTGTTCGGCGGCTTCATTCTTTACCCGCTCGTTTTCACGCCCCATGTTCATCATTACCCAGAAAAGCATTATCAGGATAACGTCCAGCAGGGCTGTCAGCTCTATGGCGATACCTTTATTCTTCATCGGATTCCGCCTCTATCACCGCGACGGCTGTTTCGCCGACAGGCACGTCGTCAAGTATCTCCGTCACCTGCACCTCGTCGGGTACAAGCTCTTCGGGCTTTTCTTCGGACTGGGCTGCCGCTGCCGAAGGCTTTGCGGCCTTTATATCCTCGTTGCTGTTCTGTTCGAGGAATATGCGCACGCTGCGGTCGTTGTTCTCGATCTCCGGAGACACAGTGCCGTCAAGGAATTTGAAAAGTATCGCGAATACAAGTCCCCAGAACGTAGATGTGAGCGCCGCGTAGAAATTACCGGTAACGTTGTCCATATCGCCCACCAGCCCCAGCAGCGACACCACAGTGCCGAGGATACCGAGCAGCGGGAATATGCCGGTGATATTTATGTACAGCGAATAGAGCCTTTCCACAGCGCCGTGCACGGACATGACTTCTTCCTCATTCAGGGCTGCGAGATGTTCGTCAGCCTGCTGACGCGAAAGGTGGAAATGAGGGACATAGATAGTACGGTTCATCATACCGCGCAGCCTGTCCGTGTTCTTTTTCAGGAAATACAGGACAGCGCCGTTAAGCATCGCCGCGAGGAATATGATAAGGTCAAAACCAAAAAGATTGCTGAATATAACGCCTATGAATTCCACGGACAACACCCCCTGCATTACTATAATAGCATATAACAGCGTAAAAATCAATATTTTTTGACAAAATAATGTCAACGGTCGTCATTATGGCAGCAGACCCGCTTCCGGTGAGTCATGCCGTATCTGCTTTTTGTGGGCTGACGCAAAAATTTATATTGCAAGTCAAGCAGAAATGTGGTATAATATAATATTAAAATAAGTTCTGTTCATGCAGAATACCTCCGGCATGGTATAACACCCCCGCGCTGCCGGCATCAAAGCTCCGGAGAGAAGGATAAAAATATGAAAAACAGCCGCATAACAACGGAGATATCATCGATATCTCATCTGCTGACACTCATAACGATGACCATATTCTCGGTCGTCCTGATAATTCTCAACCGTATGCTGAACTGGGAGCTATGGATGGTCCCCGTCATAGCCGCAGGTGCAGTCGCCTGTGTTCTCCTGCATATATCCGGAAAGCTGCCGGCGCGCGCCAGGATCTACATTTACGGCAGTTTCCTGATCTTTGAGTCATTCTACTACGCAGTCAACATAGACACCGTCTACGACAGCACTGCTATCGTAGTTATAATGGCTTTCATATTCTCCATGACCGGAGAAAGAGGTCTCGTGCGGGCAGGTGTATTCGGCGGTGCTGCCGGAATGGGACTCCATCTGCTGTACAGGCATTTCAGCAGCTCCGCCGAAAACGGGACAGGCCTCGTCCTCGCCCCCGGCAATATAACACGCGTACTCTGGCATTTCGTACTGATAATCCTCGCGGCCGTGATAGCGGATAAGATGTCCGCCGCGCAGCATAATACAGAGGATCAGTATAAGAAGAAGATAGAAGAGGTACTCAAAGACAACGAGAGCGCCAACAACTTCCTTGCCAACGTTTCCCATGAGATCAGAACTCCTATCAACGCCGTACTCGGTCTCTCCGCTATAATGGAAAAAGAAGAGATACCGGAGCAGGTGCGGGACAGAATGACTTCGATAACCGAGGCAGGCCACCGTATAGCGGGCCGCATCGAAGATATCATGGATCTCACCGAAATAGATACGAAAAAACTCACCGTTACCCGTGAAACATACATGATAAACTCTATCGTGAACGATCTCGTCTCACAGCTCCGCGTCGCCGGCGGGGATACCACCGACCTTGTTGTTGACCTGTCTCCGGAGGTGCCGGCCGAGCTCATCGGCGACGGCAGCAAGCTGAAAAAGATTTTGCGTCACCTGATCTCCAACGGCTTCAAGTTCACACGGAACGGCGGAGTCTATGTAAATATCACCTGCCGCAAGCGTGAATACGGCGTGAATCTCGTTTTTGAGATAACCGACACGGGCGTGGGAATGACAGACGAAGAACTCGGACATATCTTCGACAAGTTCTACCAGTCCGACTCGGGACGTTCGCGGGCTGCCGGAGGCCTCGGTCTCGGCATACCGATAGTCAACGGGTTCGTGCGCGCCATGGGCGGCTTCATGTTTATCGACAGCAAGCCCGGACAAGGCACTCTCGTGCGCGTAAGCATACCTCAGGAGGTAGCCGACCCCTCGCCGTGCATCTCCGTCGGCGACAAAGAAAACATCCACGCGGCCGGTTTCCTCAGCTTCATGACAACGAAGGACCCTAAAGTCAGGGAGTTCTACATGGAGATGATAGGGCACCTGAGCACCGGACTCGGAGTCAATTTCGTCAACACCAAGAGCGCCGAGGAGCTTAAAGAGCTGCTCGCTTCTCCGTACAGCGTGACCCACCTGTTCGTGGGTACCGGTGAATATTTACAGAACAAGGACCTCATTGACGGACTTACCGGTAATATAAACGTTGTCCTCGTGGAGGACAGAGACTACAACGGCGATACCGGAGCCAATATCGCGCTTCTGCCGAAGCCCTTCTGCGGCGCCCAGGCGGCTAACTTCCTCAACTATTCCCGCGTTGACTCCGGCACGGATAACGGCCGGCTCACCTGCCCCGGCGTTAGAGCGCTTGTGGTCGATGACGAGCCTATGAACCTGCTGGTCGCAAGGGGTATATTCGAGACCTACGGAATGATCGTAAGCACTGCACCCAGCGGCGAAGAAGCAATAAGAATGTGCGCCGATGCCGATTACGACATAATATTCATGGATCACATGATGCCCGGCATGGACGGCGTCGAAGCTATGAAACGGCTCCGCGCCGATGCCGCGAAGAACAGGAAGGACCTCTGCATAGTAGCCCTTACTGCCAACGCCGCCAGCTCCGCAAAGGAGATGTTCCTGTCGGAGGGTTTCGACGGCTTTATCCCGAAGCCCATTGAGCTCATTGACCTCGAACGCGTGCTCCGTCACGTCCTTCCGAAGTCCGCGATCTCTTACGAGACCGAGCCGCAGAAAAAAAGCACGAAAACCGTAACTGTATCACAGACCGAAGCACCCGCCCCAGACGATGATCCTTACAACGGACTGCGCGCCTGCGGAGTGGATATAGATACAGGCCTCAGATACTGCCAGAACGATAAGGATTTCTACCGTGAGCTCCTGTCCGAATATGCAAAGGAACGCCGTCATAAACTCGATGAACTGGACAGCTATTACGGCAGCGCGGACTGGAGCGCCTACGGCATACGCGTCCACGCGATAAAGAGCACATCGAAGATGATAGGAGCCCTGAAGCTCTCCGAAACGGCAAAGGCTCTGGAAGCCGCTGCAAAGGACACCGACACCGCGTTTATACAGGCGGAGCATGAAGCGTTCATGCAGAACTACAGCCGGCTCATGGATGTGATAGCCGGGTTTACCGGAGAGACCGGCGGAATTGCGGAAGATGACGGGCCGCTGGAATTCACGCCGGAAGATGACGGGCCGCTGGAATTCACGCCGGAAGATGACGGCGAAGTGTTCGAATTTGCTCCGGGAGGTGAGGACGAATGAAGAAGCTGATAGCAGCTATACGCGACGAGAACCGGACGATGCACGAACGTATGTTCCTGCTCATCGCCGCAGTCGGACTTGCTGTCATCCTCATCGACATCATAGTCGGCATCATCATAGGCGAGAGTGCCGAGGACCTCATCCTGCTCGGGATAGGCTTCGCCGTGTTCCTTGCGCTCGTAACGGCAGGAATAAAGCTGAAAAAACTCGACGCCGTTTCCACGACAATATCTGTGCTGGTGATACTTGTGCTCCTGCCGCTGGTGTTCTTCACAGGCGGAGGCATAAACGGGGGATCGCCGGTGTGGTTCGTGTTCTCTACCCTGTTCGTAAGTATGCTGGTCTACGGCAGAAAAAAATACGTCCTCCTGACCATCGAAGCTCTTGTGGCCGTCGGCTGCTATCTGATAGCCTATTTCTTCCCGCATACCGTTATTACCCACGATACCGGCACAGCCTATATCGATTCTATCGTTTCGCTGATATTTGTCAGCGGTGTGCTCACCCTTATGGTGGGATTTGAGATAAGCGTACTCAGGAAAGAAAAGGAGCGCTCGGAGGAAAAGAGCCGTCAGATCGAGGAACTCAACCGCTCACAGAACAGTTTCTTCTCCAGCATGAGCCATGAGATACGCACACCGATAAACACGATAATCGGCCTGAACGAAATGATACTGCGCGAGGACATATCCGATGAGGTAGCGGACGATGCCCGCAATATACAGTCCGCGTCGAAACTGCTGCTCTCGCTGATAAACGATATCCTCGATATGTCGAAAATGGAGTCCGGAAAAATGGAGATCGTCCCCGTCATTTACGATGTGGGCAAGATGCTCTCTGATATAGCCGGAATGACATGGGTGAGAGCGCGCGACAAGGGCCTTGAATTCAAGATAGACGTTGACCCGACAATGCCCGCCCAGCTTCTCTCCGATGAAGTACGCATAAAGCAGATAATCATAAACCTGCTGGGAAACGCGGTTAAATACACCAGCGCCGGCAGCGTGAACCTGTCGGTGCACTGCCGCAGGACCAGCACAAACAAGGTGCTTGTCACTTACTCTGTGGAAGACACGGGCATAGGCATACGCAAGGAAAACATACCGTACCTGTTCGACGCGTTCAGGCGTGTTGACGAAAAGAAGAACCGCTACATAGAAGGCACCGGGCTCGGACTGGCGATAGTCAAGCAGCTCGTTGACCTGCTGGGCGGCGAGATCTCCGTCAACAGCATATATATGCAGGGCTCGGTATTCGCGGTGAGCATTGAGCAGGAGACGGTTGACGACAGCGTCATCGGCACGTTCAGCATCGAAGACTTCCGCGGCAGCTTACCCGGGACCCGCCCGACCGACATATTCGAGGCTCCGAAGGCCAGCGTGCTTATAGTCGACGACAACTCCGCCAATCTGCTGGTAGCCGAAAAGCTCCTTCGCGGCACAAAGGTCATGACCGATACCGCGGACAGCGGCGAAGCCTGCCTGAAACTCACACTTCAGAAGCATTACGACGCAATTCTCATGGATCATCTGATGCCGGGAATGAACGGCATCGAGTGCCTGCACGCCATACGCGCGCAGTCCGGAGGTTTCTGCCGCGAAACGCCAGTGATAGCGCTCACGGCGAACGCCGGAAGCGACGATCAGGCGCTCTACCGCCGCGAAGGATTCGACGGCTACCTTATGAAGCCTGTGGAAACAGCTGCTCTCGAAGCGGCACTGCTTGATGTTCTGCCTTCCGCGTTAGTGGAGATAAAGAGCGGCAGCGCGACTAAATACGGGACCCGGAACGCCGTGCGTGAAACCGTGCGCAAGGTTCCTCTGCTCATCACCACGGACAGCGTATCAGACCTGCCCGGCGATCTTGCCGCCCAGCTCGGTATTCCGGTTCTTCCATATAAAGTCTACACCGACAGCGGTGAATTCGATGACGGCATCGAGGCCGACGGCGACGTTCTGATACGCTGTATGCAGGACGAGGGCTTCAGCGCAAGAAGCGACTGCCCAAGCGTCGCGGAGTATGAACGTTTCTTCGCCGGACAGCTCTCACGCGCCCAGCATATCATACATATTGCTATGGCAAAGCGCTCCAGCAGCGGTTTTGCCAACGCAAGCGAAGCTGCTCTGGCTTTCTACAACGTTACCGTGATAGACTCCGGGCATCTTTCCAGCGGTATGGGGCTTATGGCAATAGCAGCCAAGACCCGGATCGACAGCGAATCTTCAACCGATCCCGACGAGCTGTGCGCCGAGCTTGTAAAGATGCGTGACCGGATACAGACGAGCTTCATACTTGAGAACACCGAGTACCTCTACCGCAGCGGAAGGCTCTCCGAGCGCATAAACAAGCTCTGTAAGGCCTTCATGATACACCCGGTGATCGTTATGAAGAACAGTACCATGACAGTCGGACGGCTCTATGTCGGCGGACTTGACAAGGCCCGCAGAGATTATATCCGCAATACCCTGCGCGCGCCGGAGACCATAGATACCGGTACGCTGTTTATAACGTATGTCGGCATGAGCAACGAGGAGATAGAACAGATAAAGACCGAGGCACTGAAATATGTGAAGTTCGAGAAGATATATCTCAAGAAGGCTTCTCCGGCGATCTCCGCCAACTGCGGCGCCGGCACCTTCGGACTGCTGTTCGGAAGGAAACAGGCATAATGGACAAGATAATCTATTTTGATATATGCGCGGTGCCGATATACATTATCGTTATCTGCACAACGCTCTACCGCAGGATGACTCTCGGAAGGTCGGACAGGCTGTATCTTCTCGGCACCGTGTTCGCGCTGGTAGCCGCGCTCTGCGAGATATTCGAGAGGATCGCCTACATATATCCTCCCCCGCTGAACTCAAACGATATCCTCTGGGTGAAGATCTGCGAGTATCTGTATTTCATCTCCCGGAACGGCGTAACGCTTACATACTCGTTTTTCGTCATTTCCATGACAAAAACATGGTACCGCATACACAAGCTGCGCATGAAACTGCTGATCTGTCTGCCCTACATCGGCATACTCGTGATGCTGGCCTTAAACGAGAGCACAGGCGCGGTATTCAGGGTACTTGCGGACTCGGGCTATACCCGCGGGGATCATATAGTTTTGGTCTACTTCCTCGCCTTCACCTATGTCATGTTCGGAACGCTGTATCTGATCATAAACAAGAAGACCATGGACACCGGCGAATTTCTTGCAATGATGTCAATGTATGTGATAAATCTTGCGGTAGTCGTGTTGCAGTTCTTCATGTCGCAGTACCTTATGGAGTCGTTCGCCACATCGCTGACCATACTGTTCGTCGTCAGCTATGTACTGCGTCCGGAGAAGCGTGTGGACATAAACACCGGGCTTCAATGCTATCGGTCATACTGTGAAGAGATAGGCAAGATAAAAGTTACCGGACATAACTTCACCATAGTGATAGTAAGCATAACCAACGCCGCCGAGATGAGCGTCTATCTGAAAAACGCCTACAACGACTATATCCACATAATCGACGATCAGGTGCGCCTGTGCTCACGAAAGGAGAAAGTCTCCTGTGAGCTTTACTTCGAACCGCCCGGAAACTTCTACATCACCCTCGACGACGACAGCTACAACCCGGTGCAGGTCATTCCGGAGATAAGAGATCGTGTACGGACGCTCAGTGCGCCGATACTCGAAAAGGGCGCCGCTCCGGATGTGCGGATCGTCACCGTGGACTTCCCGAAGGAGATAGACAGCATTGACGAGCTGCTTCGCTTCGGTCATAACTTCGTCAGATTCACCGACTACAGTAAAGTATTCAGCCGCGCCTCGTCATTCATCCTCAGCCGCGAATACAGCACCGAAGCCCACATAGACGAGATAATCAACCGCGCTATGAGTTCCGGCAGTCTCACCGTGAAATATCAGCCCATGATGTCAGCGTCCGGCGGGAATGCCCCGGCAGTTGAGACAGTCATCGAGCTGAACGACGAAGTCTACGGCAGCATCGACACCGAACTGCTTATCAGTTCCGCGGAAGAAAACGGTACCATTTACAAACTAGAAAACCTTGTAATGGACGAAGCCTTCGCATTCGCCGGAAGCGAAGAGCTTGCCGCTGCCGGAGGCGCCCGCGTGCATATCCGCCTGTCTGTGCTGCGTTGTATGCAGATGAACCTCACCGACACGATATGGCAGCTGCGCGATAAGCACCGCGTTCCGCCGGAACGTATAGCCTTTGAGATAAGAGAATCCGCCTATGAGAATATGAGCAGCGTATTCGACGAGAACCTGAAAAAACTCTCCGCACAGGGCTACACCATAGTGCTGGAAGGCTTCGGCCGCGGATACTCCAATATGCAGCACCTGCTCGATATGCCGATTAAGGCCGTGAAGCTCGACAGCAATCTCGTTTCGTCGGCTTCGTCGGCAGGCGGCAGAGCGATTCTTGACGGCATAATCAAGATGCTCCGCACCATACCGCTGGAAGTCATAGCCGGGGGCGCGGACGACAAGGAGACCGCCGATATGCTCTGCAGCATGGGCTGCGATATGATACAGGGACACTATTACGCAGACCCCGTCCTGCGTGAAGAATTCGGCGCCGTGACTGAAAGTCATGGCTGACCGCCACGGGAAGACCCCGGCAGTTCGTTCTGCCGGAGTCTTTTTCTTATGGCAGCTATTTTTCCAATAATTAAAGGATAAACGGAGAAAAAACTTGACAAAAAATAAAAAATGAGGTAAAATAATATAGCATATTTCTGCACGGGTACAGATGTCAAAATCATGGAGGAGATATAAATGAACCCGATAAAGAAAGTAAAATCAGAGGGTGTTTCGCTTAAAGCAGCTCACCTTGTGATGATACTGATAACACTTGTGATAATGTGTCTGCTGCTGTTCTTCACATTCAGTTCGTCTTCACTTTACTCGGAGCTGTCTGTCTCGACAGACAGCTACATAGAGCTGCAGAAAAGCGCGGAGAGCCTTATGAACGCCTCCGATCTGCTTACAGACCGCGTACAGCGCTTCACGGTCATACTGGAGCAGGATGATATGACGGCATACTTTGACGAAGCATACAATGCCCGCCGCAGAGAGAACGCTGTTGAGAAGATGTCCACCTCGGCACCGGACAAGGCAGCCTTCGAGCAGCTCAATGCGGCTCTCACAAGCTCGGTAAAACTCATGGAGACCGAGATGCGCGCAATGAAGCTGATTTGTGAAGCCTGCGGCTACGTCACCGGCTACAGCGAAGTCAACAACGCCGTGCTCCCCGAGGAGTGCGCCTCGATGACAAAGGACGAAAAGATACATCTCGCACAGGAAATGGTGCATGACAGCGCATATTATGAGCAGAAAATGGCAATACGCGGCGGTATGGAGAGCTGTATCAACACGCTGATAGATGATACCCACAGCGCCCAGTCCCGCATCAATGAGCAGCTTCGGTTCAATCTCATCATGACACAGACCCTGCTGATAGTGCAGTCGGTCGCAATGATAATAATGCTCTGGCTGACTTCATACCTTGGCATCAACCCGATCCTCAAGGGTGTGCAGAGAATAAGAGAAAACCGCAAGATACCGGTGATAGGCTCCTACGAGTTCCGATACCTCGCAAAGACCTACAACAAGATGTATGAAGCTTTCCAGAAGAGCATCGAGCATCTGAATTATGACGCTTCCCATGACAAACTTACCGACCTCTACAACCGCGCAGGCTTCGAGCTGCTGAGCGAGAGCATAGACCTTCACTCCACGGCAGTCCTTATCATCGACGCGGATAAGTTCAAGGAAATAAACGACACCTACGGACACGCTGCCGGAGACGGTGTGCTGAAAAAGATCGCAGATTCGCTTCGTTTCACGTTCCGCCGCGAGGACTATATCTGCCGTGTGGGCGGTGATGAATTCATCGTGTTCATGCTCCACATGGACGAGAAGCGACGCCAGCTCATAAAAATCAAGATAGACCACATCAACAATGTGCTCGCCGACACCAGCGACGGTCTCCCGCAGACTTCGATTAGCGTGGGAGTTTCCTTCGGAAGTAATGAGGACGACCTCGAAACGGCAATAAAGCACGCCGACGAAGCATTGTATGAAATGAAATCCGCCGGCCGCCACGGCTGCGCCTTCTATGCGGCGAACCGCCGCTCCCAAACCGAATCGGACACTGATTAAGTGATTAAATCTGTCCGTGAATAATATCATTCAACTTCTCCCTTACAAGATCACTCGAATAAAAAAGGCATTACCGATATTCCGGTAATGCCTTTTTTCAGCTGTCATTATAGCGATAGCACGATCTGCGATCAGTCCTTTTTCATTATCTTGAGGATAAGATCGAGCACCTTGAGATACAGCCAGATAATGCTGAATGCGAGGCCGTAGGCTGCATACCATTCGTATTTCTTCGGAAGGCCGTTCTCCACACTTTCGCGTATTGTGTCGAAATCAACGAGCAGAAGGAGCGTACCGACTATTACCATTATCACACTGCCGCCGATAGAGAGGACCGGGTTCGCCGCGAGCTGCTGAACGATCCCTCTTGTGAAAGGTATCAGCGAACCTATGAACACGAGAAGGCTTGAAAGGCACACGGTTATCAGCGCGGTCATGATGAAAGTCTTCATTTTCTGTGTAACTTTTATGATACCCATTCCGTACAGGAAGCCCATTGTGAACACGATCATCAGTGTTATAACGAGAGCCAGAAGCACCGGAGCAAGGTACTGATCCGCGAATGTCGTGGCTGCCCATGCCAGCAGGAAGCCTATCGAAGCGCAGAAAAGCGCGCCTGTTACGGGTATCGTGGGTCTGATGAACACCGCCAGTAGCGGAGCTATGAACGAGATCACAGCCGCAGCGCCTATCCAGAAGATCTCATTGGAGTAGATCACCACATTTGCGCCGTCCTCATACACCGGCTGGTCGAATACTATCTCACCGCCGAAGCCGTTTGTCATCTTCAGGAACACGCAAAGTCCCACACCTATCGCGGTGCAGAGTACAAAGTAGATGAGCTTCGCATATATACCCCTGTATGTGCAGGCGTTCTCGCTGCCATACTCGGTGACTTTCTGAAGCCGTCTGATTATCGGGTTTTCCCCGAGGATATGATTGCTTTTGGTTTGTCCGGCCATATTGATTACCTCCATAATTCAGTGTCCGCAGGTCAGCGGGCTATTTATTATTATACTCTATTTACTTTATTTTGTCAATACACTGCGCTATTATGCTGTTTTAGCCGGATATTGCCGCCGGCCGGCATTTCTCTACCCCACATAATACTGTGCCTGGGCGGCAAACATCTCCGCGTAGATGCCGCCGGGTTTGTCCGCAAGCTCGGCATGAGTGCCGTACTCCTTTATCGTACAGTCCGCGAACACTGCTATCCGGTCACAGAATTTACAGCTCGACAGACGATGCGAGATATATACCGCAGTTTTCCCGCCTACAAGCGTGTCAAACTGTCGGTAGATGTCATACTCGGCAACAGGGTCGAGCGCCGCTGTCGGCTCGTCGAGTATCACCACAGGCGCGTTCTTGTACAATGCCCGGGCTATAGCGGCCTTCTGCTTCTGACCGCCTGAGAGCTCGGTGCCGTTCTCATCGAAACTCTTGTATATCATTGTTCCGAGACCGTCGGACAGCTTTCCGACATCGTCCGCAAGGCCGCACTTTCCGATGACCTCATTTATAGCTGGATCATTCTTCGTATCGTCGGAAAAAGCGATATTTTCACGCAGACTGAAAGCAAAAAGACTGAAATCCTGAAATACGACCGCGAACAGCTTTCTGTACTCTTCGTCGGAGTATTCCTTGATATTCACCCCGTCTATGAGTATCTCGCCCTCGGTGACATCGTACAGTCTGCACAGCAGCTTTATGAACGTTGTCTTGCCCGCGCCGTTGAGCCCGACAACAGACAGATGTTCACCCTGCTTTATGGTGATATTAATATTGCGGAGCACCCACTTGTCCGTGCGCGGATATCTGAACGACACATTCCGGAACTCGATGACATGAGGGCCTTCCGGCACTCTGTGGTTTCCCTTAGGCATCGCCGCGGGGTAATCCATGAATTCTATGTAGCGGTGTGCGTAGCCGCATTTCTTGATTATACCCTGGATCCCGTCAATAATGCCGTTAAGCGAGAAGTAAAGTGTTCCCGCTGCGCCTATGCACATGGACAGATCGCCTATCGTAATAGCTCCCGTAAGGGCGAGCCAGCCTATATATCCATAGCTTATCCCGTCACGAAGAGCGTTTGTTATATCCATTTTCCACTGATAACCGCGCTCGTCGTAAGACTCTTTTTTCCACACACCTATTAATTTATCCGAGTAAAATTTTGCCTTCCGGTTCATCATATCCGCACTGTCATAAAGCCGGATATCCTTGCCGAAGCGAAAATCTGCCAGATGCCAGAAAACATACCCGAAGATTCTGTTGAACTTTGAGAGCTCCACAAAGCTCGCCTGCTCGATCTTGTTTATCTTTGCCTGAAACAGTGTTATCAGCGCCAGCGAAATAAGCTGGACCGGCAGCAGCCACGGGCAGGTGAAAATGATTATCCCCGCTCCCGCCACTGCTGTGATCGTATTCTGAAAGATATAATAGACCGAATCCGTAACGCCCATTATGCCGCCGCTGTACCAGCTCATTCCCTCTTTTGCCTTGTTCAGCTTGTCGAGAGCGTCCGGATCCTCGGTGTACTGAAAGTCCGTTTCCATTGCACGTTCTGCAAGTTTAAGGTCGATGTACTCGTTGAACCATTCGCGCAGTATATCCTGCACATAGTTTCCTGCCGCTGCGATGATCGCAGCAAGAACAAGCACCGCTGCAAACGCTGCCGCCCATATCACCGCATTCGTGATGTGGGTCTGTATATCCCCGTCACTCATTGCCACAAGCTCGTCTATCACGAATTTCGGAATTACGATACCCGCTGCACTCGAAACCGCACCCGCAAGCCCCATTATTACATATATCACGATAAACCAGGGTTTTTCGCGCAGCATTATCCCGAACATGAATTTAAGGGTCTGCAATACCTTGCTGTCCGTCTTTTTCTTCTTTTCAGACATTTACTGCCGCCTCCTTTTCATCGACATAATACTGCGCCTGCACACGGAACATTTCCGCGTAAGCACCATTATGATGCATAAGTTCATCATGTGTTCCGTACTCCTCAAGATGCCCGTCCCTGAACATCGCAACATTATTGCAGAACTGCGTGGAGCTGAGCCTGTGACTTATGTATACCGCTGTTTTTCCGCCTATGAGCTTGTCGAAATCGTTGTACAGTCTGCTTTCAGCGAGAGCATCCAGCGCTGCGGTAGGCTCGTCGAGTACAACGACCGGAGCGTCCTTGTACAGCGCCCTGGCAAGCGCCAGCTTCTGTTTCTCGCCGCCGGAGAGATCTGTTCCGTCATCGTATATCACTTTCAGTATCTCCGTGGAAACGCCCTTCGGCAGTTCTTTCAGCTTGCTGCCCATTCCCGCGTCGATAAGGCATTTCTCTGCCTTCTCACTGTCCGTGTTTTCCGGGGACTGCATGGAAACATTCTCCGAAAGCGGGAAAGCGAACAGCTCCACGTCCTGGAATACCGGCGCGAAAGCTTTAAAATAGCTTCTCTTGCTGTATTCCTTTATATTAACTCCGTTAAGGAGTATCTCGCCCTCCGTCGGTTCATACAGCCTCAGGAGCAGCTTTATGAACGTGGATTTCCCCGCACCGTTGAGCCCCACTACCGCAAGGCGCTCACCTGCTTTCAGCTTCAGCGACAGATTTTCGAGAGCATACTTTTCGGCTTTCGGGTATCTGAACGACACGTTCCGGAACTCAAAATCCCATTTGTCGAAGACCGGGAGTTCCTTGCCGGAATCGGGGTCACTTCCGCCGCTGTAATCCATGAAGCTGCGGAAATCATCAACCTGACGGCTGCGCTCGAACAGGTCGGCAATACCACCCAGCAGATTGTTCAGATAATTGAACATCGTAGTGGAGCTCGCAACATAAAGTGTGAAATTACCGATAGTCACATCTCCGTGAGAAACTGCGTAAATAAGATATACATACACAAAGAACTGTACGCCATGGGTAATAATTGACGAAGTCAGAGCGACTATGAACCACAGCTTTTCGTTTTTCACCTGCGCATCATAGCGCTCCTTCTGCAATATGCGGTACTTCTCCGTGAGCCAGTCCTTAAGCCCGAACAGACGCACCTCCTTGGCAAAAGTGAAATCCGTGACTTCATGCTCCATGTACCAGTTCCTGCGCCACCACTTCGCCAGCGGATCCCATATATGCGCCTTGCCCCACTTGTTCGCAGCGTTGCGCACTGCGAAATTCAGCGCCGCCAGCACCGTGATCCCCAGCATGATCCACACATTCAGAGTTCCCAGTATGACTATACCGACTGTCGTGACCGCCAGCGATTGCAGGAACTGGAACGAGCGCCTTGTAAGCCCTTCTATCCCTGTGTCATTGTTGTCGCAGGCGCGTGAAGCCTTCTCATAGCAGTCCATCAGGTCAGGATCCTCAAGGCACGGAAAATCGATGCCCATCACCTTCACGTTCTTTTCAAGCATTATCCTGAAACGCAGGGATATGAACCTGTATCCCTCAAATATCTGAAAGGAATTCAGCATGGTCACGGCTATCTGCACGCAGGTGAATATCAGCATCATCACCAGCAGATCTGACGGTTCGCCATTACCCGTTATCATATCTATGATGAACTTTGAAATGAATGTCCAAAGATAGCTCATGAACGGCGCACATACAATACCGAGGCACATTATTCCGAGTATTGTTCTGTCATATTTCCTTATCGCCGCGAACAGCCACTTCAGATTACTGAGGAGACCGTATTCCCTGTGCAGCGGGTTCCTCTTTTCGTCAGTCTTTTTTTGCTTTTTCGTCATCTTTCTTCACCTTATATGTGTCATTTCTGAAAAATCTTTTTCTCTCGCGGTTGTCCCACTGGTAGTTGAAATTTTCCGGCTGATGGAGCAGAAGCCATGTGAAGGTCAGAAACTCCACGAACAGATTGCCTACCTTGAAATAGTATATTTTCTCTTCACTTTTCCCGTCATTGAGCACCGTTTCGAAAATAAATCCCATTTCCCTCATTCCGTCGAGTATCTCCTGCGCGTTTTTCTTTGAGATACCGAGTATTTCGGTGAGGGTATCGCTCCGGAAGAAGGTCATATCCTCGCTCCCCATGAGCATATACACCGCCCGCAGCGCGTTGGGGACTGCCAGAAACCGGAACAGCTTCACCATATTTTCGTCATACCGCAGCACATCGTCGTAGCCCTTCTCCGGCTCCGGCATCAGCAGGAAAAAGAAGAGATTGGCGTTGTTGCGCATCTGCATCATACCGGAGGTGTTGATGTACTGGCTGTAATTCGACCAGCCCTCGGCGGCGTAAATATGCGGGTCTATCGGTGTGTAGTCGTGAACACCCAGCATAGACTGCGGCATGGCATAGCACATTTTTATCATTTCAACCAGCCGTTCGTCGTAAGGGATACTCTGAATGTGCTCTATCATGCGCAGGTATATGCTCTTGTCCTCGCGCGTCCGCCCATACAGCTCGTCTATCGTGATGCCGAGCGCATCTGCTATGGAAGGCAGCAGCTGGGCATCCGGGTAGCCCGATATCTCCCACTTCGATACCGCCTGCGCAGATACTCCGACAGCTTCGGCAAGCTGTTCCTGCGTTATGCCGCGTTCTTTGCGTATGCGCCTGAGGTTCGCCGCGAATGTATTTTCCATTTTCACATCTCCTTTTCCGTTTCTGCCGTTATTATATCACAATTCACGGTTGATTTCAAGTGATTTTAAGTTTATCATTTCAACCTCTGGTAGAATATTACAGTTATATCAACCCGCAGCCGGAAATTTACAGTACAATTCTACATACAGAACTCTCCGCTTCCGACCGTGAGGCCGGTAAAATTATCCGCGGTTATTGACAAATGTCATAAACAGTGCTATAATAATTACTGACATTTGTCAGAAAGAAGGTGCTGTCATGCCCAGGCCGATAAAAACACGCCTGATAAGCGGATTTCCGGAATACTGCCGGTTTGCGCCGCAGGAAAGATGCTTTGAAACGGTAACACTCTCGCTCGATGAATATGAGACGATACGGCTTATTGACTATATGCAGCTTTCACAGGAGCAGTGCGCCGCGCAGATGCAGGTGGCGCGTACAACCGTGACCGCTATATACGATGCTGCGAGGCGCAAGATAGCGGATTGCCTGATCAACGGCAAGCAGCTCAATATCTCAGGCGGTAATTACAGAGTCGCGGAATTTGCATCTTCAGACAATATACCGGAGAAAGGAAAAGAGACAATGAGAATAGCGGTAACTTATGACAACGGAGAAATATTTCAGCATTTCGGGCGCACGGAACAGTTCAGACTGTATGATATCGAGGACGGCGCCGTGAAGAACAGCGAAGTGGTCGGAACGAACGGAGCCGGACACGGTGCGCTGGCGGGATTTCTGAAAAGCGTCGGCGCCGATATGCTGATATGCGGAGGCATAGGCGGAGGCGCTCAGGCGGCAATCGCAGACTGCGGTATAGAGCTGTACGCAGGAAACAGCGGTTCTGCCGATGAGGCGGTCAATGCTTATCTTGCGGGAACTCTTACGCAGATCACCGACGCGAATTGCGGTCACCACGGACATGAGCCGGGCGAAGCCCACACCTGCGGCAGCCACGGCTGTCATCAATAATGGACAGGGGCAAAACCGGCACACTGTTTCAGCTTTTCTGTGTTTTTCTGAAGATAGGCGCATTCACCTTCGGCGGCGG
>JAEEGL016974629.1_pt1 | contig 25246 bp, 22 predicted proteins | sample 9134231 | NCBI WGS metagenome assembly JAEEGL01 (sample SAMN16246548, study PRJNA631951) | gut metagenome | biome: gut microbiome; feature: rumen; material: fiber-attached | host: Bos | place: Iran: Karaj | collected 2018-10 | reverse complement strand
AGTGTCACTATTTCCATCTATAAAAATAATGGAAACTACTATCGAGGCATGACGGTCGAAAACAACCCCGACATCATTAAAAAGATTGCCGACGCAATAGAAAAAGATGCTCCCAGAGCCTCAAATTATTCAGACCATCAAGGCAGCGACGGGCAATACACATCGCTCCAAATCAACAACAACGGAGAGACAATCTACATAGGCCTTCAACGCGACCGGCATGGTGGAGGGTTCTTCTTCATTCAAGGCAAAGAAAAAGCTTTTAAATAAGCGTTAAGTTCTATGTTTTAAATGTTAAGTTTATTTTCTTCGTAAATTTGAGGTACAGACACTTAGCACTTGGCACATAATACTTAACACACAACACTTATCATTTAACACTTATCAATAGTAGTATGAACAAATTTATTCAAGTCATCGTTTTGATGGCTATGCTCCCTGTGTCCCTATACGGGCAAAATGTTACCGACTCTATCGCACTTGACTCTATCGCCGATTATTGGGATAAAGTCTTGGAGCTCAACGAAGTGGTGGTGATTGGGCATCGCACTGTACTCAAACAATCGCCCGACCGCATTGTCTATCTCACCAAGAACGACACTTTTGCACGAGGTCTGAACGGCATCGAGGTGCTCGACCGCATTCCGCGTGTGTCGGTGGCGGGCGACCTGGTGACTGTAGCAGGAAAGTCGTCGGTGAGGTATATCGTTGACGGGCGACTCTTGGAGATGAGTGACGAAGCCATCGCCATGCAGCTCAAGAACTTGCAAGCCTCAGGAATTGAGAAAATAGAATTACTCACCACTCCCCCATCCAAATATGCCGCTGGCGCAAACGTGGCATTCATCAGCATCACCACCCGCAACGAGTCGCTTGGCACTCGCGGAAATGCGTGGGCAAACGGCAACATTCGAGAAAATTTCAATTACATTCTTGGTGGCAACCTGTCGCACACAACCCGAAAGGTGGAACTCTCGGCAGACGCAAGTTGGAGCGACATAAAAGGCATCAACGACCTGGACCGAACCTTCACCTTTGACGACCACGTCAAGACCTCTAACCGCACCACCCATTTCATCAATAGGACACTCAGCATCAATAGCCTATTCAAATACAAGTTCACCGATAGGCTATGCGCTGGAGCCATTGTCAATATCAGCACAAACCGCCTCAGCAGTGATCTCAACGACAAAACAACCGACAACGACATTATATTTAGCTCTTATAATCACTCTCCATCACGGCCAAACAACTCACTTACTGTAACTGCGTTCACCGACTGGCAATTAGACGACAAAGGCAAGATGCTCAGCCTCACCTATAACTACTTCAACCGCAGCAGCAAATCGTTTTCGGAAGTGACAACCAGTAATGGTGGAACGTGGAAAGTGGAAAGTGGAACGAGATTTCACCTTTCACAAATAAACGATAAACGACAAACGACAAACGAACTCCGTTCCTCGTTCCACGATTTTCGCGCGAAGCGCTCAAATAATGCCAGCGATGAAGAGAAACTAACCAACGAGGGGCACAACAAATACAGCATTCACTCAGCAAAGATCGATGCCACCCTGCCATTCAAAACATTCAGGATAGAGACAGGCGTTGCTTTAACAAGCATAGGCAATAACACCGCTTTGAATGTCTGCAATTACGAAAATGGTGAGTGGATTAACGACCCTTTGCAGAGCAACCGATTCAACTATGATGAGAACACAGCAGCAGTCTATATAAGTGCTGAGAAGAGCTTCTCGGAGTCATTTTTCGGAAAACTGGGACTTCGCTATGAGTGCACCAATGTGAGAGGACTTCAAGACATCGGCAACGAACGTCACAACAATAGCTATGGCTATCTCTTCCCCGCGCTGAGCCTTAGTTGGAACAGCCAGAATGCAGGACGTTTTTCACTTTCATATTCTATGGGAATTACCCGACCAAACTTCGCCGATCTCAATCCATTCCGCTACTACACAACTACCAGCGACTATGTTTCGGGCAACCCCAACCTACTGCCAAGCATAGCGCATAACGCTGAATTTAATTACAGTCTTAAAGGCCTATATGCCGTGCTTTACAATTCCTACAACCATAATTCCATTAGTTATGTAACGCGCTTCAATACCGACGGAAGTCAGCAAACCACACCCGAGAATTGTTTCAACAGCAACAAAATAGGCCTTTATGTTTCTTACAACCGCTCACTGCGTGAGTGGTGGAACATCAGCATTGGTGGCGAAGTTTTCAACACCTGGGCAAAATCCAAGATTGCCGATTTCAAAGACCTTGACCAAAGCGACTGGAGCGGCAAATTGGAACTTAACACATCTTTCATGCTCAACTGCCAAAAGAATCTTATCTTCAATGTGCGATTCAGTCACTATTTCCCATATAATGAGCGCATGGTGCATTACGAGTCAATGTCATTGATAGGCTGTGAACTGCGTTATATGCTTCTCGACAACCGCCTAACCATGACCGCCTCAGTCAGCGACCCATTCGGGTGGAACATAACCCGCTCTTCCGCCTATTACAAGGACTACATTGTCACTTCCCGCAACAATATCCACTCCCACTCAGTGCAACTGCGCATATCCTTCTCTTTTGGCAGCAACAAGGTGAACAACGTCTATCGCGATACTAAAGAACGTGAATCCACACGCTCTTATTAACACAACCAATACCTGCTTTATAATTAATGTGGTTGACTGACCTGTTGATGTCAACCACATTATTATTTCAAATATTGATATACCACATTTTTGAATAAGTGCAAACTATTTATTACCTTTGCGCCTTAGAAACTAATACACATTATTAATTAACAATAACTATGAAGATCAAGAAACTATTAATCTTTTCACTTGCTATGACAGCAATGACGATGAGTGCTGGGAACTTGAACAAGGGTGTTGACCGTAGCAACCTTGACCTGAGCACTAAGCCTGGAGAGAATTTCTATCAGTATGCATGCGGCGGATGGATGAAGGCTAATCCCCTCGACCCGCAGTATGCGCGCTTCGGCACCTTCGACCAACTCGGCGAGAATAACCGCGAGCAGCTCAAGGACCTTATCATGAATTTGGGCCGCAACAACCCCAAGGGCAGCTTGGCACAGAAGGTGAGCGACCTCTACCTGCAGGGCATGGACAGCACCATTCGCAACCAGCAGGGCAATAAACCTGTGGAGGCGATGCTGGCACAGATTTATCAGATGCCTCGCACCGACCTAGTGGCTATGCTTGCCGATTTGCACCGCGGCATCACTTCGCCATTCTTTGACGCTGGCGTGATGGCCGACCTGAAGAACAGCGACCAGAACCTAATGTACCTCACCGCCGCTGGTTTGGGAATGGGCGACCGTGACTACTACCTCGAGAATGATGAGAATACCGTTAAGGTGCGCAACGCCTATCTGGCTTATATCGAGAAACTGTTAACCCTCTCGGGCCGCAAGGCAAAAGACGCCAAGAAGGTAGCAAAGAACATTCTGGCTATTGAGACTGAGTTTGCAAAGGTTGCCATGACCCGCGAGGAAAGCCGCGACTACAGCAAGCAGTACAACATCCGCACATTGGCACAGCTTAAAGCCGACTATCCAAACTTTGACTGGGATACATATTTCAATCTGCTTATGCCTGGCAATATCAAGGTTGACAAGGTGTGCGTTATGCACCTCAAGTCGATGGCGAAATTCAATGAGATGCTGAAAACTCTCAAGGACAACGAGATCAGAGACTATCTGGCATTCAAATATCTCGATGCTGCATCTGACTATCTGACCGATGAGTATGAGCAGGCCAACTTCGACATGTACAGCCGCGCCATGAGTGGTAAGACTGTGATGCAGCCTCGCTGGAAACGCGCACTCAACGTGCCTAACTATGTGCTGGGCGAGGCAGTGGGCGAGCTCTATGTGAAGAAATATTTCCCCGAGGAGTCTAAAAAGAAGATGACTAAGCTGGTGAACAATTTGCGCATCGCTCTTGCCGAGCACATTGCCGGTCTCACTTGGATGAGCCCCAAGACTAAGGTTAACGCGCTTGTAAAGCTCAACAGCTTCACATTAAAGGTTGGTTATCCCGACACTTGGCGCGACTACAGTGGCATCACAATTGATCCTACTGCCTACTACTGGGAGAACGTGAGCAACGCCCGCCGCTTTGAGGCCGATTATCAACTCTCGCAGCTCAACAAACCCGTTGACAAGGCAAAATGGCAGATGACTCCACAGACAGTGAATGCCTACTATGACCCATCTACCAACGAGATTTGCTTCCCCGCCGGTATCCTCCAGAAGCCTTATTTCGACCCCGATGCAGATGATGCCAGCAACTATGGCGCTATTGGAGTAGTTATCGGTCACGAAATGACTCACGGCTTTGACGACCAGGGTCGCAACTTCGACCACAACGGCAATATGCTCGACTGGTGGACCGAAGAGGATGCTGCCAAGTTCCAAGAACTCGCCGACAAATTGGGCGCACAGTATAGTGCAGAAATTGTTGCCAACGACGTGCACGCCAACGGTACTTTCACTATGGGTGAGAACATCGCCGACCATGGTGGTCTGCGTGTGGCTTACAGCGCTTTCAAGAAGACTGAGCAGGGTGCTGGCGACGAGAAGATTGACGGTTTCACACCCGACCAACGCTTCTTCTTGAGCTATGCCAACGTTTGGGCCGCCAACATCACCAAGGAGGAAATCCTGCGCCGCACAAAGGTTGACCCACACTCACTTGGCATTAACCGCGTGAACGTGGCAATCCGCAACCTCGACTACTTCTTCAAAGCCTTCGACATCAAACCAGGTGAGAAGATGTGGCGCGCTCCAGAGGATCGCGTAACGATTTGGTAATTCATGAATCGTTAAAATAAAAGAATCAGCCGCCATTGCAACAGTTCTTGCAATGGCGGCTGTAATTTTTACTTTGTCCCTGATGCTTCAATCCACACTTTGATTGTCGTTGAGGCGCTGACGCACCACTTCATACATCATGATGCCGCCAGCTACCGATACGTTAAGGGAGTTGATATTGCCAAACTCAGGGATTTTTACAAAGGCGTCGCACAATTTCATAACCTCGCGCGAGATGCCTTTGCCCTCTGAACCGAGTATGAGCGCCACAGGTCCGGTATAGTTCTCTTGAGTGTAATTTACAGAATTTTTGTCGCTAGTGCCTATGATGCGGCAACCACTGTCGCGCAGGTATTTGATGGCATCTTGCAGACTCTTCTCACGGCACACGGGCAAGTAATTGAGTGCTCCTGCCGAGGTCTTCACGGCATCGCCATTGACGGTTACACTGCCCTTCTCGGGAATCACTACCGCACTCACACCAGCACAGTCGCAAGTGCGTGCTATGGCACCAAAGTTGCGCACATCGGTCACTCCGTCGAGCACCACAAAAAACGGATTCATTCCTTCGTCAAAGACGGCAGGCAGCACCTGTTCCACCTTGTAGTAGGTGACTGCAGCGAGCATCGCCACCGCGCCTTGATGGTTCTTGCGGGTGAGGCGGTTGAGCTTCTCTACAGGCACCCGCTGCATAGTGATGTCGCGCTCACGGGCAAGGTTGATGAGTTCGCGGGCAAGGTCTCCGCTCAGGTCTTTCTTGAGCAGAAGTTTGTCTATAGTCTTGCCAGCCTCAATGGCTTCGATAATAGCGTGAAGTCCGAAAATGAGATCCATATTATCTATAAGTGTTAAGTAGTAAGTGTTAAGTTTTAAAGGCTGTGTCGTTTAGTGTGTGATGCCATCGCCACACAAGAGACTTAAAAGAGAGTGCTGTTTATTAATGCTCTTGCGTTGTCGATTGCGGCTTGGTTGAGCTCGCTCCCGCTGAGCATGCGGGCAATCTCAGTTACATGTTCCTCATCGTTGAGGCGCTGCACACTGGTAACGGTCTGTGTGGCTGTGTCGGTCTTGAACACGCGCAGATGGCTATTGCCATGAGCTGCCACTTGCGGCAGGTGGGTAATGGCTATAACCTGAATCTTGTGAGATATCTCGCCCATCATGTCGCCAATCTTATGGGCAATCTCGCCCGAGACACCAGTATCCACCTCGTCGAAGATGATAGTGGGCAGATCCATAGAACGCGCTATCACCGACTTTATGCAGAGCATAAGCCTAGAAATCTCCCCTCCTGAGGCGGTGTCTTTAACGGGCATAAGCGTCTGGTTCTTGTTGAAGGCGAAGAGGAACTCCACACTGTCGCAACCATTGGCATTGAGTTCCACTGTCTTGAAGTCAATCTGGAACTGCAGATTTTTCATTCCCAAGTTCTGTGCCAAGGGCTGGAGTGTTGATGCAAACTTCCCAGCAGCATTCTTGCGATTAGCGCTGATAACCTGCGCAAGCTGCATAGCAGCATTACGCTGGCTCTCGAGCATTTCTTGAATTTTTGTAATGCGTTCCTCGCTGCTGTCGATGGCAGCAAGGCGATGTTCATAAACCTCCTGCAGTTTTAGCAGCTCGTTAACAGTTTTAACGTTATGCTTGCGCTCAAGCGAGTAAATCGTATTTAGGCGCTCTTCCACTTGTTGCAAAGCGGCAGGATCGCTGTTCAAGCTCTCCTCGATGGCAGAAACGCTCTGCGCAATATCCTTTAGGTCGATGAGAGCGTTGTTCACGCGCTCGCTCATGCCAGCAATATCGTCAAGATTCTCCTCGGCAGAGGCAAGAGTGTTGCGTAGGTCCTGCAGTTGATCGAGAAGTGAATTGTCCTCACTGTTGAGAGTACTGATAACCTTCCATAAGTCCTCCTTAAGGCTGGTTGCATTGGCAAGTCGCCGTTGTTGCTGCTCGAGCTCATCGTCCTCATCAGGACGGAGATTAGTCTCTTGAAATTGGTTTAACTGGAAGCGCAGGTAGTCCTCCTCACTGCGGTTGCGGTCGTAGTTGTCGCGCAACTCTTTGAGCTGGCGTTCTGTAGTTTTATATTCGTTGAATAGATTGTGATACTCACTCAAGTCGTCATCATGACCAGCGATGTTGTCGAGAACAGAGAGTTGGAATGCAGGCCTTGAGAGCAGCATATTGCTGTGCTGAGAGTGGATGTCCACAAGCCGCGTCATCAGTTCCTTGAGGGTAGCAAGTCCCACAACGCCATCGTTGACAAAAGCCCGTGACCGTCCATTTGGATTTATCTCGCGACGCACTATGAGTTCGTCGTCGAAGTAGTCTAAGTCATTGTCTCTAAAGAAAAATTCGAGGGTGTAATCCTCGATGTCGAAAGTGGCCTCCACCACCGTCTTGCGCTCTTTATCACGAATCGACGAAGAATCGGCACGCTCGCCTAGTATGAGCGACAGCGCACCAAGTATAATAGACTTTCCTGCTCCCGTCTCGCCAGTGATGATAGTGAGCCCTTTTTCAAAGTCTATCTCAAGCTGGTCGATGAGAGCATAGTTAGATATTGATAATCGCTTTAACATTTGTCAGAAGTAAGAAATCAGAGAGGTGCAGCCACTTAACACTTAAAACTTAACACCTACTACTTACCATCACATATTCTCAGTCTTCTTTATTTTATTCAGACGTTCGGTCTCAGTGGGGTATAGGGGATAAAGCAGCTCATATACCTTCTCTTTCTCAGTACTGTTTGCTTTGGAGTATATGTTAACGAGCTCGTCCATCTTGGCATCTTTGAACATCGAGAGGCACACCGACATTGGCGCCACATCATAAATTGCTTTCATTGTCTCCATCTGCTGGGTAATTGTGGCGCGACCCTTGTCAACACTGGTCGCCATCTGGTCAAGGCCCTGACGGTGGTAGTTATAAATCACATCACGGATGGCCGAGGTCTGTTTGTCGGTGTAGGCGCTCAATATCGCGCTGCGGTTCTTTGAGTCCTCAAAAGCCTTCCATCCACTCTCGCCGCTACTCTGCGCCATACGCACGATGTTGCCCAACTTCTCGTAATAAGGATCTCCACCGTTAGGAGCAAATGAATCGAAATCCATCGCTATAACAAAGAGGGCATAGAAGTTGAGAATTGCCGTAAGGTTACTCTGCATTTCCTGCTCGTTATACACAAGCTGCTCATTATTGTCGTAGGTAAACTCTACGCGGGTGTCCTTGAAATTTATTAAGGTTGTGGTGTAAGAGCTGTTATAAACTGGACGTGAACTCTGAATCTGGAGGTCGCCCTTCATCAATCCATTCGACTCGTCGTACTCAGCAATTGTCAAGAACATCTTGCACTCAATTTTCTCGTTGACGGCAAACTGTGCGTCGGTCCACACCGTAGTGTTGAGGTATTCGTTCACAGCCTCCTTCAAGGTGTTGAAAACATCTTTATTGGCGTTCTTCACCTTCTTTGAATCAACTTCAAAGGTGCAATTCAACTCCTGTGCACCAACTCCCAGGCAACATAACGCAGCCATCGTAGCGAGCAATATATTTCTGAATCGTTTCATTTCATTAATGTTATAATAATAAATAACGTATGGTATAATAAAAAATTGCCCAAAAGCGAGTGTCTTTTGAGCTAATTAAACATTAATCGGTCATCAGGACCTATGAGTGAAATAATGAGTGGTTTTATTCATTATTAGCAGATGTCTTATCTCGGCACGATTTGTTCAAAAGAATTGTCGTCATAGAAAATCATTATATTGACAATTCTGCGACCTTGCGATGAGGGAGTGGGGGATGAGCCATTACTGCGGGCTATGCTTTGCAGAGCATTAGTGAGGGCCATAGCGCCAGTATTGTTTCTGCCTTGATTGTCATCATCGAAACTGATGGTAGAGGGCTGGCGTGAAGGGTTGGCAGATGAATTTTGGGCGACATTAGCACCCATGAATAAATTTCCACTTTGTGGAGTTTTGGACAACTTTTGCGCATCACCATTTCCCGACAAGTTAGCGGCGTGAGAATCGAACATTTCGCCATCTCCGAACATAAGCCACATAATATTCAACGCAGGATAGGCTGCGTGAATTTTCGAGATCACTTCATCACTCACTTTTTTGTTGCGTCCATTGAGCAACTGGGAAAGTGTGGGGCGAGGAATCTCACAGGTGTCGGCAAACTGTGAATTAGAAATGCCATTCTGTTCCAAGAAGCGTTTTAAGCGCGAAATAATGTCCATTTTGCTATTAACAATTATAAATTTTTCGTTTGCAAATTTAGAACATGCTGTTGAAAAAACCAAATTTTTAAACATAAATCTTCAAATTTACATTTTTTATTTCGAAAATTTACTGTTTTATTCTGCAACTACAGCACCTTCAATACAATTTAAAGCAATACTACAATAGATGATATCTATTTTACTTTATTTCAATATCTTATGCTAGATAAATACACGCTAAAACAAGTCAAATCGTGCAATACGTCCACCTTTTATGAGGAAACACTATATTTAGGCATAGTTATTTTTCTGATTTTCAGAAGAATATATTAAATGTAAACATCTGTTAATTGTCAATTTGTTTGGGATTGCAAATTTTAGAAACGCAAATTCACGAAACAACACTTCTATTTTATGGCAAAATTCAGGTTTATGATTGCTGAATTTTCAGTTTTTATTTGCAAAACCGCCGCCCTACCCTTTGATTAACTTTAGTAAACCGCAAATGGTGAACTTACCATTTTGATGAAAAAGTGAGTATTTTGACGATAAATCTAAAGAATCCCTTACCAGAACCCATATTTTGAATTCTCAGCCACTTATTTTTAGTATTTCCACCCTATTCTACCCATATTAAATCACCGATTATCAGCGAGTTTATTATCACAAGCAAAACGCTATGGCATTGTCTCAAAAATGCTTCAGAAAAGCATAAAAACAGTCATTCTAACCTATTTTTTCCTCTCAAAATCGCCTTACCATTACAAATTATAACCACAAACAGTACACTTGCTGCCGTTTCTGGAGTATTTCACCCTTAATTGAGGAGGAGAGCCTACAATTTTCATTCCCTCACTATCAATCATAGCACCCAATTTCTCATCACCAGGCCACCCAATTCCCAGCATCTAGACCAACCACCTCAACCGCCCTATCCCACCCTATCTTTTTTCAAGCCAATTTATCGGCATGGTGAATCACACGCGACTCTCACGGAGTTATTTTTTCAGGCAAACAAGAATTAAACCGACTTTTGGACAATAAACCAAAAAGTGAATTTCACGATTATAATGGATTGGATGCACATATTTTCCCCAAAAATTAAACCCCGTTTTTCCTGCAACATGTCATGATTGTTGAGTTAGCAACGCAACAAAAAATGAGACTTTGGAGGTGAATCCTAGTCTCATTATCTCTCGCAAAAAATCAAAATATCCACTGATTTTTTGCTTCTATTTAATCCTTTGCATTCAGTTCTATTTTCAGATATTTTGCGGTGATGGAATTATGAGCTTGAGCCACTTGCTCAGGGGTGCCGGTGGCTACCACTTCTCCCCCATTTCGTCCTCCGTCGGGACCGAGGTCGATGATGTAATCGGCACATTTTATCACGTCCATGTTGTGCTCAATGACGATTACGGTATTGCCCTTTGCCACGAGTCGGTTGAGAACACCGAGCAATATCTTGATATCTTCGAAGTGAAGGCCTGTGGTTGGCTCATCAAGAATGTAGAGTGTCTTTCCGGTGTCCTTCTTTGAGAGTTCGGCGGCGAGTTTCACACGCTGGCTCTCACCACCCGAGAGGGTGCTTGATGGTTGGCCGAGCTTAATGTATCCCAGTCCCACATCTTGCAGCACCTTAATCTTGTGCAGTATGCTTGGCACTGCCTCAAAGAACTCCACAGCCTGATTGATCGTCATGTCGAGCACATCGGCGATAGACTTACCCTTGAAGCGCACTTCTAGAGTCTCACGGTTGTAGCGCTTGCCGCCACACGCCTCACAGGGCACGAGTACGTCGGGCAAGAAGTTCATCTCAACCGTCTTGTAGCCATTGCCTTTGCACACCTCGCAGCGTCCGCCGCTGGTGTTAAACGAGAATCGTCCAGGCTTGTATCCACGAATCTTGGCCTCCGGCAGATTCACAAAAAGGTTGCGGATGTCGGTGAATATATTAGTATAAGTCACGGCATTGGAACGCGGGGTGCGTCCAAGCGGAGACTGATCGACAGTAACCACCTTATCAATGTTCTCAAGGCCCTCGATGGTGTCATAAGGCAACGGCTCGGTGAGCGAACGGTAAAACTTCTGGCTCAATATGGGCTGAAGCGTAGCATTGATGAGTGACGACTTGCCGCTGCCGCTCACGCCAGTAACGCATACCAGCAAGCCCAGCGGAATTGTCACATCCACATCCTTGAGGTTGTTGCCTCTACAGCCATGCAACGTTATCGCCTTGCCATTACCTGGCCTGCGCTCGGCAGGAATGGCGATTTTTTCCTTACCATTAAGGTATCGCGCCGTGATGGTGTCGGCATTGAGCAACTGCTTAGGAGTTCCCGAGAACACCACATTGCCCCCTCGCCTACCAGCCTTGGGACCAATATCAACCACATAGTCGGCTTCAAGCATCATGTCGCGGTCATGCTCGACAACTAGTATGGTATTGCCCTCGTCACGCAGGTTCTTGAGTGAGTTTATGAGTCGCTGGTTGTCGCGCTGGTGCAGGCCTATGCTCGGTTCGTCTAGGATATAGAGAACGTTCACCAGCTGCGAGCCAATCTGTGTGGCAAGTCTGATGCGCTGGCTCTCACCACCAGAGAGAGATGAGCTGCTTCGGTTGAGCGAAACATAGTCAAGTCCCACATCGAGCATGAACGAGAGGCGACTATTGATTTCCTTCACAACCTCCTCGGCAATCGCCCACTGGCGCTCGGAAATGTGATTTTTCAGGTCAAGCATCCATTCACGCAGTTGCGCGATGTCCATACGCGCTAATTCGGCGATATTCTTGCCACCAAGCCTGAAATGCAACGCCACCTTGTTCAATCGGTCGCCATAGCACTCGGGGCACACTGTTCTCGAAAAGAACTGGCCAGCCCACTTCTGCGCCTTGGATGTGGCGTTCTCGCTCTGCTGCATATCGATATACTTTACCAGTCCCTCGTAGGAGAGAAAATAGTTGTTGATGCTCATCGTCTCGTTCTTGATGTTGAGACGCTCATCGGTGCCGTTGAGGATGTCGTCGATGGCCTCTTCGGGCAGCTGGTTGAGTGGCGTGTCGAGCGATGCGCCATATTTCTCGCAGATAGCTTGAATCTGCCAAAATATCAGTGAGTTCTTATATTTTCCTAATGTGGTGATGCCTCCGTCACGAATCGAAAGACTAGGGTCGGGCATAATCTTGTCCTTATCGATTATATTGACATATCCCAGACCCTTGCACTTGGGACACGCACCTTGAGGCGAGTTGAACGAGAAACTATGCGGAGCAGGCTCGGCATAGGACAGCCCAGTAGAGGGGTCCATTAGCGAACGGCTGTAATGCTCAAGTGCACCACTATCTGAATCCATCACCATGAGTTGACCATCTCCTTGCTTAAAGCAAGTGTTGATGGTGTCGCGCAGGCGCACCTCGTCTTTCTGTGCTACCTTTAGGCGATCCACCACCAGCTCAACATCGTGGTTGCGGTAGCGGTCGAGTTTCATGCCAAAGGTTATCTCTCGCAGTTCTCCATCAACCCTAACATGCAGGTAACCCTTCTTGCGAAGTTGCTCAAATAGGTCTTTGTAATGTCCCTTACGATTTTTAACTAGTGGCGCGAGCAAATAAATCTTCTTCCCATCATACCGCTCAAGGATGAGATTGAGAATCTTGTCAAGCGAATATTTCACCATCTTCTCGCCCGAGAGGTAACTATAGGCATCACTGGCACGTGCAAAAAGCAGTCGCAAGTAGTCATAAACCTCGGTGGTTGTCCCCACCGTAGAGCGAGGGTTCTTATTGGTCGTCTTCTGTCCTATTGAGATTACCGGCGAGAGGCCCGAAATCTTATCCACATCGGGACGCTCAAGCACACCGAGCATATTGCGGGCGTAGGATGAAAATGTCTCAAGATAGCGGCGCTGACCTTCGGCAAAAATTGTGTCGAAAGCCAGCGATGATTTGCCGCTGCCGCTAAGCCCAGTAATCACACTTAGGCTATAATGAGGCAGCTCCACATCTATGTTCTTGAGATTGTGCACTCGTGCGCCTTGCACCTGCACGCTCTCAACGTCGTTGCCGTTAATTTTCATTCACTCAATCAACCACCCAGTTTCTGTTATACACTTTGTTGCCTGCTTTGCTGCGATAGAGCGAATCATCTTTTGGCACCTTTACCCTATATACTTTTCCCGAAGCGTTAGGGAGCTTGGTGCTTCTAATCCAAGGATTGGCGTCACGCAACTGCATATAGGAGATGCCATGCTCCTTAGCCCATATCACCCAGTTGGAAACTGGAGTACTAACCTCTATCACCTCGCAGTCAATGGGCTGATATAGTTGATTACTGTAGATGCGATATCCATATTTCTTTGGGTTCTCAAGGAAGAGTTTGTAGGCTATGATACGGAACACATAGCGTGATGTCTCACTTACCAGTCGCAGGTCAAATGAGTTATTCACCTGCTGCGATGATAATTCATTTGTAATTCTACCCGTACCAGCATTATAACTAGCACAAACGGTAGCCCAATTGTGATACCTAGAATAGGCATCGCGAAGATAACGACATGCTGCCACGGTCTCCTTCTCAGGGTCGTAACGTTCATCAACATCGTCGTTTACCTCTAGGCCATACTGCTTTCCTGTTGCTGCCATAAACTGCCAGATTCCAGCTGCCTTAGCTGGCGATAGAGCATTGATGTCGAGCGAGCTTTCAGCTACAGCAAGGTAAATAAGGTCCTCAGGCATATTGTTTTCCTTCAGGATTTCGATAAGTCGCGGAAAATAGCGGTTGGCGCGCTTTATGATGAGCGATGTCATGGTTTGGCCATAAATAACCGAAGTCATCTCTCGGTCGAGGCGCTCAGCCATATCTATACGGTCAAAACTCACATGGTCACCGCAAAAGTTGATTGACTCGGGAATTTCGGGTGCCGCCACTGCCATAAACTCTCCCGCGCGCTGCGCTGGGGATGTAAATGCTGTTGCACACGCAACTATTGTTACCAAAAGGATGTTGATATATTTCATATTTTATTAATTTCTAGATATTCATAAAAGATGTAAAAACGAAAGCAAAGGCAGAAAAAGCACAAGTTTTTTGAAGTGATTATTTAGTCCACAGGTCCATCCATCGTTCCTCCGCCCATGTCGCGATGCTCATAGCGCAAGATGTTGATGTCGCCACTGAGTTTGTACTTCTTGCCATCGCTGCCAGTAGCCCGAATGACATAGAAATATACTCCAGTGCCCACCAGCTTGCCACGATAGGTGCCGTCCCAACCGTCGGAAGGGTCAGTAAACTCCTTAATTAGCACGCCCCAGCGATTGTATATCCAGCAGTGGAAATCAATAATCGACTTGTAAGAGACTTTCCACACGTCATTGACTTCCTCGGTAGTGCCTGGCGAGAAGATGTTTGGGCACACCAAGTCGCTTTCGCCGATGTTCACAGTGTAAGTATCGCTGTAGTCTTCACAAGAGCCATCACTGTTGGCGTAGTAGAATCGCCAGTAAGTGGTTCCTACTTCTTCGAAGGTATATTCCACCTCTTCCTGCGCGAAGTCCATCAAGATGTAGTTGAAATCAGGATTATCGCTAACCTGCCACTGTTTGAACGACACCGCATCGGTGCAGTGGGCGGTGAACGTGATTCTTGCCGGTGCCGAACCGCCTAACGCCGAACCAGGAATTTTCTGCTCGTTGTCGTTATCACGTTCTTCCTGAACGGCAGAAGTCTCAACATCTATAGCTATGGCAGTAAAGGTTTCGGACGTTTTACTCTCCTTCTCGTTCCAGAATTCAAGAAATTTATCTCCACTTACTGTGAATGTAGTGTTACAATAAGGAGCAGGCACAGCAATAGTGTTCTTCAAGAATCTCTCTTCCTCAACCACACTTTGCTCTTTCCAGTAAACATCTTCTTCATCCCACTCAAGAGTGTTGTAGGTCACCTTTATTTCACGATCAAGAGTTTTTGTGCCATCATATCTTATCTCTGGTCCTGAGCCATCAACGTGCAAAATCGCGGTTCCACAATCGCTGTCTTCTTGGTCAATTGATACGCTATTGATATGAAGACGATGCTTGCTGTAGTCTATTACCCACAAATAAGTCGTTTGGGAGTCTCCCTCCTTGATGATGTAGCCCTGATCGGCCTTCACTTGTGTCAAAGAGGTCACATTACCATTATGCAAGACATCAATATCGTTGTATATCCTTTCTCCAATATCGTTAATTATAATTTCCTGCCAACTCACATTATAGGGGTCAGTGTTAGCAGTGTATTGCATCGACACTCCTTGCACCGAGTATAGCACGTAAACAGCCATACTGCCAGTGCTAGAAGAATGCCCTTCAACATATACTGGTTTAGAGTTGCCCACAAATTCCACCTGTGCCATAGCCGAAACTGTAGCCATGACCATCATCAAGGGTATCACAAAATATTTAGCAATTCTCATAGTATTTCCTATATATACATTATAATATATTATAACGTAATATCGTTGCTAAAATTGTTTGGTTTGCTCTAGGCGCTGACCTAGCTCAATTGTTCACCATTACAGCTACACAATTCACCAAGTCGCCAACAGTGTGCATCATATCAAAGGTTTCGTCATAAATATTGATTCCAAACCTATCTTCAAGTTCCTGCTTGATTTGATTTCGCTGCTGCTGCGTGATTTTGAAATCCTCGTTAAGTCTTGAGGAGAGCTGAACGTTCATGGGGTCTATTTTAAGCGTATTTGCAACCACTTCCATCACATTACGTTCAATAGCAGCGAGGTTGTTTGGATTATCGGGCTTATTCATTCCCGGACGTGGTCTTGGACGTGGCCCATACATAAGATGAATGGGACGCTGACGCACGCCATACATGGGTCGCACCACATTGCGACGGTCATCCTGCGGCAGCAAATCGGCAGAGTCAACTTCCTGACCATCTATCACCACCTTATCGGCGGCAGTGAGTTCCACATCAGGTTTCTCACTTTGCACAGGCTTTGCCTCATTGCCAGCACATGCTGCAATAGCACCCGTTGTCACTCCCGCTGCAATCACAGCTCCGATAGCCGCCTTGCGACGATTTTTGTTATCTTTGTTCATAATATATAGTTTTATAATTTCACATTCTTCAATCTGTTGTAGTGGCAGACCATGAGGTCGCCATTCTGGTCGCGGAGGTGGAAACCGTTCCCTTTACAGTAGCGGAACATCTCGCACTCGGCACAGACACCTCGCTTCATCCACTCACGGTTGCGGTATTTCTCGAAGTGGTTGTTCCACACATCCCAGAAACTGTCGTGGTAGATATCGCCCTGATTGTAGTCGCTGCGAATGCTAAGGCATCCCGAAATAGCGCCATCGTGGCGGACACTTGCCACAGTGAGTCCTGCCTCACAGGAGTAGATATAGTCACGAGCCATTCCCTCGTAAGCCCCAAGGAATCCCTCGCAGGCGAAGTTGAGGTCAATCTTTCGCTCCATGCGTGTCTTGACGATGAAGTTTAGCAAGTCGCGGAACTGCTCATCGCTGATTTGCAGTTCGTCAAGTCCTGCCGCCCTGCCCATAGGCACAATGGTAAAGCATCGCCAATACTTAACACCTGCATCGATGAGCAGCTGCTTTATTTCATCAAGATGGTTAATATTGCGTGTGTTGACGCAGGTTATCACGTCCCACTCAAGGTTTTCAACCTTACTCATCAATCTGATGGCACGCAATGCTCGGTCAAAACTATGAGAATTATTTCTAAGCCAGTTGTGGTCGCTAGCAGTACCGTCTAGGTCAACTGCCATGCTGTCAATGCCCGCCTCAGCGAGAGCATCCATCATTTTCTCATCAAGAAGATAACCATTGGTAACCAGTCCCCACTGGAAACCTCGCTGCTTAATCTCACGTCCGCATGCCACAATGTCGTGGCGCACTAGCGGTTCACCACCCACCGTTGAGACCATGATAGTAGCGGGGTCTTGATGCTGCGCAATCTCGTCAAGAACCGGCAATAAATCCTGCAGCGGCATCTCGGTAGCACTCAGGTCTTTGGCGCAGTCGCTGCCGCAATGCCTGCATGAGAGGTTACACCGCAACGTGCATTCCCAGAACAGTTGCTCCAAAGGATGCTCCCGGCACAGACGCTCATTCTCACGCCTTGCCACCTCAAGTGCCATTTGCTGCGTGTGGTCCATTATATGATATCAGTCGTCTGTTCCTGTCCTCTTGCAATTGACATCATAATTGATATCCATGCCGTTATCAAGTTTCACATCATAACCACCAAAACTGTCTTTGTCGATTTCTACTATATTAGCTTCAGGATCTATTGATTTGACATCATTCAATATTCTCTCATCAATTACTGACGCTGGAATTCCTGCAGGGCATTCAATCTCCCTTATATAGCCATCCATGTCAAACTCCAATAATTCACCTGTCCTAAGCCACACTCTGATGTCATGATTGTCGGCAATTACTCTGACAATCTCATAGCCAGGCAGATACTTATCCAGATAATTTATAGTTACTTCAGGGAGTTTATCTAAATTGGCAATACTATCGCCACCATGAACAGGAGCATTAATAACAGAAGTTTGCTCATTGCTTGGCACATCATTAACATGTTTGCACGACATAGCAAGAGTGAGTAATGCTATCACCACAACTGCATTAAAAATGTTTCTCATATATATAATTTTAAAGATAAAAAACTGTTGAATTTCCACAAAAGATAACCAGTTGTCAAATGTGGGGCATTATGGTTTTAAAATTTCCCAAAGTTACAAAAAAAATGGAAAGCGCGAAAAAAATAACAGGAAAAATCAATAAGATTTCTCCTGCCATTATCATTTTAAATCATCTGCTTTGGAAATAGATCAAGAAATACTGTGGGGAACGGAGTCTCAAACTCCAGTTCTTCATGAGTGATGGGATGGATGAAAGCGAGACGAAAAGCATGAAGCCCTAATCGTCCTAGACAATCCTCGATGCTGCCATACTTATAATCACCCACCACAGGATGTCCAAGCACTTCCATGTGCACTCTAATCTGATTTTTGCGGCCAGTATTGAGATGCAACTCAATAAGTGAGAAGTCGTCGTTGCGGTCAAGAAGCCACCAATCGGTGCTAGCCCATTTGCCGCCATTGTTAAATGGGCTGCTCACCACCTTGCGCGATGGCGTGTCGCGCAACCAACTCTCGATGTGCCCATGGTCTTCCTCCATAGGGCCTTCTACTACAGCCACATATCGGCGATCGAGGACACATGAATGCCAATTTTTCACCAACATCTGCTGCACTTCCACACTCTTGGCATAGACCATCACTCCTGAGGTGCGCGTGTCGAGCCTGTGTACCACATGAGCTGTGCAGTGCTGCTTGGTAGATGCAAGATACTGGTCAAGGAGTATCTTCATGTTAAGGCTTCCCCGCCCTACCCCCATTGAGAGCACGCCGTCGGACTTATCCACCACAATCAGATATTCATCTTCATATAATATTCCGAAGAATCGGTCGAAATTCCTCATCGGCATGAAACGCGGGTTTTTGGTGACTTCTACCACCATGTCGGGGTTTACGGTGAAATTGTACTGCTTCTCCACCCTACCATCAACCTTCACCATCTCATGACTGAGCAACCCCTTTGCCTTATTGCGGCTGATTCCATCCATCTTCTTGAGGAGGAAATCAAGCAACGGCATCTCCTCGGCAGCAAGGAAAGTTGTGACTTTCATCTGATTGCGAGGAACGTTAGGACCGTTATATGCAAATCGGCGATTCTTCATTTTTACTTTACTAGTAACGACTAGGAGTTACACTTAATACTTAATCAAACATGTGGCGCAGGCGGCTGAAGATGCGTTCTTTAGCTGCCGATGTGGGTTTGAACGACTGTGAGTCGCGCATCGCCTCCAATGTGCGCTTATCGGCTGATGATAGATTCTCAGGAACATACACCATAACATTAACCAACAAGTCGCCATTACCATAGCCATTAATTGATGGTAAGCCTTTTCCTCTGAGTCTAAGCACCTTGCCAGGTTGCGTACCAGGTTCGATAGTGACACGTGCCCTGCCGTCGATAGTAGGAATCTCCACCTTGCCTCCAAGAGCAGCAGTTGGGAAGTCTATCATCAGGTTGTAGATGAGGTCTTGCTCGTCGCGGATGAGGTGCTCATCGCGCTGCTCCTCGATAACAATCTGCAAGTCGCCAGGCACACCACCGCCAGGAGCATCGTTACCCTTGCCGCGCATAGTGAGCATCATGCCTTCTTTAACGCCGGCTGGAATATTAATTGTGACAACCTCTTCTTGTTTGACAAGACCTTTTCCTCCGCAGTTAGGACAACGTTCCTTAATGCGTTTGCCCGAGCCGCCACATGCGCTGCACGCGCTCTGTGTCTGCATCTGGCCTAGGATTGTGCGGCGTATGCGCACCTCCACGCCCGAGCCGTGACAGTTAGGGCATGTCTCAAGCGCTGTACCGTTCTTGGCTCCAGTGCCATTGCAGGAGTGGCACGACACCTGACGCGGTATCTTTATCTTTTTCTCGGTGCCTTTAGCAACTTCCTGCAAATTGACTTTCACACGCACGCGCAGGTTAGTGCCATAATTCACCGACGAGCCACCGCCTGTGTCGCCAAAGCCGAATCCGCCAAAACCTCCAAAGCCACCAAACAGGTCGCCAAACTGGCGGAAAATGTCTTCCATCGACATACCGCCGCCCGAGAAGCCACCGCCACCCATCTGGTCATAGCCTTCAGGACCGAGCTGATCGTAGCGTGCACGCTTATTGGGGTCACTGAGAACGTCGTAGGCTTCGGCAGCTTCCTTAAACTTCTCTTCGGCCTCTTTTTTCTCAGCGTCGCTTTTACCTTGCTGACGGTCGGGATGATATTGTATAGCGAGTTTTCGATACGCTTTTTTCAGCGCATCGGCATCGGCGTTGCGATCAACACCCAGCACCTCGTAAAAATCTCTCTTTGCCATGATATCTTTTTAAATGCATAATGCAAAATGCACAATGCATATTTTTATAATTTCTAATATTACCACTTACTACTTAACACTTACTACTTAACACTTACTACTTAACACTTACTACTTAACACTTAAACTACTGCCCCACTACCACTTTGGCATGGCGCAGCACTTTGTCGTTCAACTTATAGCCTTTGAGCACGGTGTCGATCACCTTGCCTTTTTGGTCCTCGTCGGGAGCAGGGAATGTGGTAACTGCCTCGTGGAAGTCGGTGTCAAAGAGTTCGCCTGTCGATTCTATAGGCTCCACATTGTTGCTCTTGAGGAAAGAAAGGAGCTTGCTGTGAATGAGATCGACGCCCTCCTTAAGACTGTCGAGGTCGCCACCTTGCGCAATTGCATCGATGGCGCGCTCTATATCGTCAACAACGGGGAGGATGCCCTCAAGCACCTTCTGTCCACCGTTCTTGATGAGGTCTTGCTTCTCTTGCAATGTGCGCTTGCGGTAGTTGTCGAAGTCGGCCATCAGGAACAGATATTCCTTCTTCTCCTTCTCGAGCTCGGCCTCGAGTTGCTCACAGCGCTGCTCAGGAGTAATTTCAGTAGCTTCCTCCTCCTGGTTTTCATCTTCAGCGTCTTCAGCACCTTCGCTCTCTTCTTGAACCGCTCCTTCGGTTTCTACATCAAGTTCGGGTTCATTGATTATCTCCTCGTCTTTTTGTTTTTCGCTTTCTTTATTTTTATCTTTGTTCATTTTTTTAGAGTTTTTTATCTGATTTTTTAATAGCAAAAAACTTGCCACACCACATTATTATAATAACTCAATGACATATGTGGTAGTGTTGTCAAATTTCCCCTTCATTTTCTCTGCCAAATTGACATCATCAAAAATTCCAAAAATCGACGATCCAGAACCCGACATCGAGGCATAGATCGCACCACCATTTTCGATAGCCAATTTTATTGTAGCCAGTTCGGGAAACGAGGCAAAGACACTAGGCTCGAAGTCGTTCTTCACCACCTCGCCCCACTGGTCCACGCTTTTCATCACATCTTTCTCAAGACTTGATATGCTAGGAGTAGGCGTCACGCGAGAATATGCCACCTTAGTGGGCACACTCACGGCAGGCTTTACAAGAAACAGATACAGCCCTTTGAGGCTCACATTAATGGGTGTGAGCACATCGCCAATCCCAGTCGCCATCATAGGTTGGTTGTAAATAAAGAATGGGCAGTCGGCACCCAGTGTAGCAGCAAGGCGGGCAAGTTGGTCTTTCTCGACGTTGAGATTGAACATCTCGTTGAGCATGAGTATAGTGCCAGAAGCATCGCTCGAGCCTCCACCCAGTCCAGCGCCATCGGGAATGTGCTTATAGAGGTAGATATCCACCTCGGGCACCTCATAGTGCTGTTGCATAAGGCGCAACGCCTTCATCACCAGATTTTTCTCCACAGGGCAATCAACAGGATTGCCATAGGTGGTAAGAGTAGAATCGCCGCCTTTTGCCGGCACAATCTCCAATACATCAGTTAGACCTATCGGGTAAAACACCGTCTCAAGGTTATGGTAGCCATCACTGCGACGCTCCACAATGTTGAGCCCAAGATTTATCTTAGCATTTGGGAAAGAAATCATATTAAGTGTTAAGTGTCAAGTGTTAAGTGTAAAGCATAAAAAACACACTAATTAAACGAATTTCAACTAATTGATTGCATCTTAAAATCAAGTGCAAAGTTAGTGAATAGTTTTTAGTTGTTATTATTCCGTTGTTAGTTTTTTAGCACATGACTTGCGAATTGTGCATTAAGCATTATAATAAACATTCCTCACGAATGCTTTCCAAGATGGGACGGAGCGATTGTGGGGCTGATTGAAGCTCTTTATCGATAGCAGAAACAAGGTTTGTGGAATTCTCTATCTTATTCATCAACAGCAGATTGAGTAACAAGCGCCATGCGGCATAGTGCGACAAAGGCTGCTCGCTCTTTAGCATCTTTTCCCATAGTTGAGGGGCATAATTGAGATGTCTTAACAGGCGATGGCACAGCACGTCGGCAATCTCGGTGCTTTCCAGGTCATTGCACCACTCAAGCGCATTATTAACAGTGAACTCTTCTACGGGATACAGCATTGTCGCTGCCATGCGGCACTCTCGGTGCTGCTTCTCGTTCCACAGAGCCTGAGCCAACTGCGAATCCTTGCCATATAGGCTTGTGATGGCGACAATATCCACCAGCTGACAACCCATTATGATGGTGTGCGGGTCGCCAGCTGCCTTGAGTTGCTGTGCAAGCACCCCGTTGCGGTGAGCAAAGAATTGTTTTTTAAGCGTTTGCAACATGATTAGAAATTGAGAGAATAAAAACCTAGAGAACACCATGCAAAGTTACTAAAAAGTTTTCAGTTTCTCTGCCAGAACTCATATATCCCCTAAAAAATGACACCGCAAAAAACATTTTTTGCGGTGTCGTATTGTAAATGTCTTTTATTATTTCTTCTTTTTCTCTGTCATCTGCCGATAAAACTTAATTTCGGCTTGTTTCAAAAGAAACAGTTGCTTTTTTGAAAGTATTTTTGAAAACTGATTGAAATATCTTGTTTCTATCTCTCCTTCTTTTGACTTTACCTCAGCCATAGCCTTTGCTGCTTTGGCATACTCTTCATCACTCACTTTATTAGCGGCACCCACTTTTCGAGCATGCTGCCTGGCTTTGTGGTTAGCATTGTAGATTTCCTTTTCCATAGCTTCGTAGAGAGGCATGAACTTGTCGCGTTGCGCTTGCGTCATTCCTGTCTCTTTTACGATGAACTCATGCTTATAATCCAGCATCTCTTTAGTCCACTGGCGTTTTCTCTCTTGGGCTTGCACGCTGCACACACAAGCCGTGAGCATCAGTAAAAACAAAGCTATTTTAAAGTTTGTCCTCATGTAAGTGAAGTTTTAAGTAAAAATACTTACTAGCAGTTTTCTATTTGGCTTTCACATTTTCAGATTCCAAATACAAAGAGTCTTCATACAACAAGTCGTATTCGGAGTACCCCTCATAGTCCATGAAATCCTCAACATTATTGATGGCTGGTAAACTTTTAGATAGTTGTGATCTCATTTGCTGCATATCGGCCGACGATTTTTTCCCAATGGTGAAGATATTCATCATCACCCAGATGCCTGCAAACATGGCAGCCATATATACAAACGGCCTAATGCGCACCCACAAAGTGGGCTTCTCTTCCTCGGTAATTTTCACCTCTGGAAGCGAATCCATCAGCTCTGAAGTAAAGTTGGCAAAGTAATTCTCAGGGACTGTAAATCCTGGATCTTTGCCTAATTTATCTAATATTTTTGAATTCTCTTTTTTCATGACACTTTTTTGACTACTCAAATGCCAAAAGGTTTAAGGGAAGTTCTAAAAAATAATGAAAAATTTAAAATTGTTTTACATCCCTCAATCGTTATTCTCAAAATAAGACTCTATCTTCTTCAGAGCATGATGATAGGATGCTTTTAGAGCTCCCACCGAGGTACCGAGAATCTCACTCATCTCTTCATATTTCATCTCGTCGTAGTAGCGCATATTGAAGACCAGACGCTGCTTCTCGGGCAGTGTGGCAATAGCGCGCTGAAGCTTGAGCTGCGCCTCGTCGCCATCGAAGTACTTGTCGGCCTCCAAGCTGTTGACCAAGAAGGAGTCGTCATCATCGAGCGAGATGTTGTTCTGCACCTTTTTCTTGTTGATGAAAGTGATTGACTCATTGATGGCTATCTTGTAGAGCCACGTCGAGAGTTTGGCATCGCCACGAAAGTTGTCGATGTTTGTCCAAGCCTTTATAAATGTATTCTGAAGCACATCGTTAGCGTCGTCATGGTCAACTACCATGCGACGTATGTGCCAATAAAGCTGCTCGGAATAGTGCTCTATCACTCTCCCGAAAGCGGTGCGGCAAGTGTCCTGCTTGTGCAGTTGCTCAACAATTTCTTCCTCGTCGTATTTCGCTCGTGCTGCCATGCGTTTTCAAAAACCGCTTCAAAGGTACTGCATTTTTTTCAGTTTAGGGCAAAAAAGTGACATTAAATGCAAAAAAATACCTGCACAAATTGTTTTGTGCAGGTATTTTGAGCCGTTTTTAGGACTTTTCTTAGTTGGCAAATGCTTTTCCGTTGAAGGTGCCATTGAATTTCTCATTGATAGTGAAAGTTCCGCTAACGGCCTTTCCGCTATTACTAATGACGCCATCAAAAGCGTTTAGAACGTAGCTTCCATCGGTGGAGCGCTGATCGCCACTGTAAGTCACGTGGTAGCCTGTAGCGGTGGGCTCGGCATGCAATCCATAGAACACAACTTGCTGTATGGTACCGCTATTCTCGGAGAGTGCGAAAGAACCCATTGCCAATTGCGCACTCATGTCCTTTGGGTTGATGTAGATTGCCATAGCACCGTTAGGGCTCTCCTTGCTTGTTCCATCATCAGCGTATGTGATGTTATACTTAAGGTAAGGATAATATAAATTAGCAGTGCTCATTACTCGGTGTGTACCATAGGCGATGAACTCAATATAGAGACATCCAGTTTCGGGGCGATAGTACCCGTTGAGGTTGGTGATGCCATTACCAGCATTGGCAGCCGAGAAGATATAGCAGTTATAAGTGTCGCTAGGCTGCAGTTCCACATCTTTAAGCGAAACTGTTACGGTGTTGCCAGGAGTCACGGCCACAGTGTAGTTGAGCGAGAGTAGGAATTTAGTCACGTCCAACTCCAAAACCACACCACTTGTTGTCACATTAACCGATTGTCCTTCTGCGATGTCAACCGAGTTGTTAAGGAGTTCGCCAGTAATCGTTTGTTTTCTTGAATCTTCTTTATCGTCATTACAAGCAGTAATGCCAATCAGTAACAATGCTAATGCAAAGATTGATAATACTTTTCTCATAGTCATGTTATTTAGTTGTTAATATTATCATTAAAGAATAATGTGCCACAAAAGTAGCACATTATTTTATAATAGGAGTTATATTTAAATCTAAATTAGTAAAAATATCGTTAATTGTTGACTGTTGTCAATGGATTGGGCTACTGGCAGGTCCATTGTTCCATAGGTAGAGGTGGCAGTTGGGGTTATTAGCGCTGTTATGCTCACCGCCGCGAGCGTTGAAGTAAATGGTGTAAAAGCCTTGATTAATACAGAGTGCGCTGTT